>FTCZ01004752.1_pt1 | contig 14119 bp, 10 predicted proteins | sample 1658871 | NCBI WGS metagenome assembly FTCZ01 (sample SAMEA3914864, study PRJEB12502) | metagenome | biome: forest; material: soil | place: USA | collected 2012-03-12 | depth 0.3 m
ACCGCAAGGGCATCCAGCTGGCGATTGACTGGGCGCTCGATCAGAAGATCATTCCCCGTCGCCTTTCCGTCGACGAGCTGTTCGACGACGTGACCGGCACCCTCGGCTGATCGGCGCGCCAGGGCCCTCGCGGGCTCGGCCAGTTGCCGTCGTGGCAGGGGATGGCGTCATTCTGCGCGGAGCGAAGCGCAGTCGCAGAATCCACCCCGGCCGAGGCCGTTGACACTTCGCCAGGCCAGCGTTGCGGCAGGGGTGGATCCTGCGACTGCGCGCAGGATGACAGTGCCTCAGGTGGCGCGGGCGCTCAGAACGATCGCGACGCCGCGTGATCCACCTTGCTCGCGGCGCTGCGCGCACGCGGCAGCAGCGCGAGCAGCGCCGCGAGCAGCGCGCCCGAGGATGCCTCCACGGCATGCGCCAGCCCGACGCGATCCGCCGCCAGGCCGATCACGAGTGCGCCGAGGGCCGGGCTGCCGCGCGCGATGATCCCGTGCACCCCCAGCACGCGGCCGCGCAGCGGATCGGGCGTGGTGAGCTGCACGAAGGTCTGCGTCGACACGAGGCCGCGCGTGATGGCCGCGCCCAGGACGATCGCGGCGGCCACGGCCGCCACCTGCCCGCGCGCCTGCGCGAGGCCGATGGCCGCCATCGCGCCCAGGCCCCACCACAGCAGCACGGTGTACAGCATGTTGGCGGCCCGGACGCGCCCCATGGCCAGGCCCGAGGCCACCGCGCCGAAGGCCGCGGCGCTGGTGAGGAGGGCCAGGCCCGTGGCGTTCTGGCGGAAGGTGGCCGCCGCGATCGCCGGCACCAGTTCCATCATCGCGCGCACGATCGCGCCGCCGCACAGCATCACCAGCAGGATCAGCCACAGCGCCCGGTCGCGCAGGATGTGGCGGAAGCCGTCGGCCATGTCGCCCAGGAAGCCTCGCCGTTGCGGCGGTCGCGTGTGGGGCGTGACGCGCAGGCGCGCGAGGATCAGCACGAACGCGAAGGTGACGACCGCGTTCACGGCGAAGATCCACACCGTGCCCGCGCGCAGGATCATCGCGCCGGCCACGGCGGGCCCGATCATGCGCGTGAGGTTGACGATCACCGAGTTGAGCGCCACCGCCGTGTGCATGTCCTCGCGCGCGACCATCTGCTGCACCATCGCCATGCGGGCCGGCTGGATGGCGGCGGTGAGCGTGCCCTGCGCCGCGATCAGCAGCAGCATGCCGAACAGGCCCAGGTGATGCGTGGCCAGCAGGATCGCGGTGAGCGCCGCCAGCAGCGCCGAGGCGACCTGCGCCTGCAGGTTCTGGCGCAGCCGGTCCCAGCGGTCGGCGGCCACGCCCGCGAAGGGGCCGACGATGACGCCGGGCAGCAGGTCCGCGGCCGACAGGATGCCCAGCCAGAGGGCCGAATGCGTCCAGTCCCACACCAGCCAGCCGCAGGCGGTGCGCTGCATCCACGTGCCGATCAGCGACAACCCGTTGCCCGCGTAGAACGCGCCGAGCTGCGTGCGCAACAGCACGCGCAGGGGCGCCGGGAGAGTCGCGCGCAGGCGCATCGCAGCCCCGCGTCAGCGCAGGTCGTCGGGCAGCAAGGGCTCGGGCAGGCCCTGGTAGCAGACGGGGCGCAGCCAGCGGCGGATGGACAGCGTGCCCACCGAGGTCGCGCCGAAGTTGGTGGACGCCGGATACGGGCCGCCGTGCACCATCGCGTCGCAGACCTCGACGCCGGTGGGGAAGCCGTTCGCCAACACGCGGCCGGCCTTGCGCTCGAGGATGGGCAGCAGCGCGCGCGCGTCGGCCAGGTCGGCCTCGTCCAGGTGCAGCGTCGCCGTCAGCTGGCCCGTCAGCGCGAGGGCGACGTCGCGCATCTGGGCGAGGTCGTCCACCATGACGACGAGGCCCAGCGGGCCGAAGACCTCCTCGGCGAGATGGCGATCGGCGAGCCAGTCGCGGGCGCTGGTGACGAACAGCGCGGGCGATGCGTCGCGCGGGCCGCAGTCGGACGCGCAGACCGTCCGCACGCCGCCGGCCGCGGCGATGCGGTCGCGCCCGCTGCGATAGGCGGCCGCGATGCCGTCGGTCAGCATGGCCTGCGGCGCGACGCGCCCGAGCGCCGAGTGCGCGGCCGCCACGAAGGCGTCGGCCTGCGCGCCGCGCACCACCACGGCGATGCCGGGATTGGTGCAGAACTGGCCCGCGCCCATCGTCAACGACGCGGCCCAGCCGGTGCCGATCGCCGCGCCGCGCGCGGCCAGCGCCGCGGGCAGCAGGAACATCGGATTGACCGAGCCCAGCTCGCCGAAGAAGGGAATCGGATCGGGCCGTGCCGCGCAGAGGTCGAACAGCACGCGTCCGCCGCCCAGCGAGCCGGTGAAGCCGACGGCGCGGATCAGCGGATGCCGCACCAGCGCCTCGCCGACGTCACGCCGGCCGCCCTGGATCAGCGAGAAGACGCCGGGATGGACGCCGCAGCGCTGCACGGCCGCGCGCACCGCCTCGGCCACGATCTCCGACGTGCCCGGATGCGCGGAGTGTCCCTTGACGACCACGGGGCAGCCCGCGGCCAGCGCGGAGGCCGTGTCGCCGCCCGCCACCGAGAACGCGAGCGGGAAGTTGGAGGCGCCGAAGACGGCCACCGGACCGATGGGCCGCTGCATCAGCCGCATGTCGGGTCGCGGCAGCGGCTGGCGATCGGGCTGGGCGGCGTCGTGCCGGCGGTCGAGGTAGTCGCCCTGCCGGATGTGCGACGCGAACAGGCGCAGCTGCATCACCGTGCGGCCCCGCTCGCCGACGAGGCGCGCCGCCGGCAGGCCGGTCTCCTCCGAGCCGATCTCGGTGATCGCGTCGGCGCGTGCGTCGATCTCGTGCGCGATGGCGTCGAGCAGCGCGGCGCGTTCGTCGCGCGTGCTCTGGCCGAAGCTCTCGAAGGCCTGCTCGGCCTGGCCACAGGCCTGGTCGACGAGCGCCGGCGTGCCGACGCAGAACGCGTGGGCCGGCCCGCTGGCGGGCGCCGAGCTGAACTGCTCGCCGGTGGCGATAGCCTCGCCGGCGACGAAGTGGCGGCCGTGCGGACGGAAGGAAGACGGGGCGTTCATGGGATCCTCGGGTAGCCATGCCGCCGCGCATCGCTCGAGCAACGGCTCGAAAAATGCGGGCGGCTTTGCGATGGGTTGCAGTGTGCGTGGATTCCCCCGCGAACCGCTGGCGGCGTGCCGATTTCCTATGCCCTCGCGAAAGATCCGATGGCACCCACCCGGGTCGTGGTGGACTAAGATCCGATGCAGGCACCTCCCCGCTTCGCGACACGTCCAGGCCTGCCGGCCCGGGCCCGGGCGGCTCACGCGGATCGCCGACAGGAGACACATGTTCCAGTTCGCTGAAACGCCGAACCTCCGCCATCTCCGGATGGTGCAGGTGATCGGCAAGATGGGCGGCGTCAGCAGCGCCTCGCGCGAACTCTGCGCCTCGCAGCCGACGGTCACGCAGGCGGTGTCCAACCTCGAGGCGGAGATCGGCACGCCGATCTTCGAGCGCTGCGCCACGGGCACCTATCCCACCCCGATGGGCAAGCAGTACCTGCTGCGCATCGACCGCTTCTTCGAGATCCTCGACGCCGCGATGGCGCATGTCCTTGGCAGGCCCGAAGGCACGACGGGCCGCGGCGCCACGCACGCCGACCGCCTGATGACGGGCACGCAGCTGCGCTCTTTCATCGTCGCCAGCGAGCATGGCCGCGTCGACGAGATCGCGCGCGATCTCGCGTTGTCGCCGGCCTCGCTGCTGCGCTCCGCGCGCTCGCTCGAGCGCACGCTGGGCAAGCCGCTGTTCGACCGCACGGCGCAAGGCCCGATCCCCAACAAGACCGGCGAGTTCCTCGCGCGCGAGTTCCGCAAGGCCGCGCGCGAGATCGAGCTGGCGCGCGGCGAGATCCTGCTGGCCGCCGGCTCGGAAGACCTGGAGCTGGTGGTCGGCGCGATGCCGATGGCGGGCTCGCACGAACTGGCCGAGGCGACGCGACGCTTCATGGCGATCCATCCGACGGTCAAGGTCAGGCTGGTCTCGAGCGAGTACGCATCGCTGCTGGCCGACCTGAACAACAGCCGCATCGACATGATCTTCGGCATGCTGCGCCGCGCGCAGGCCACCGGCGACGTGCACGAGCAACAGCTGTTCCTCGACGGCTATTGCATGGTCGCCCGCCCGGGCCATCCGCTGACGCACCTGAAGGCCGTCACGCCGGCGGATCTCGCGCAATGCCAATGGGTCGTGCCCTCGCCGGGCACGCCGCGCCGCAAGCGCATCGAGGCCATCTTCGAGGGCACGACATCGCACCCGCGCTTCAACCTCGAGACCTCGTCCCTGGGCATGGGCCGCGCGCTGCTCATGGGCTCGGACGCGATCACGCTGATGACGCGCTCCGAGGTGCAGAACGACCTCGATCGCAAGCTCCTCGTGTCGCTCGATTGCCCGTTCCTGGACGACGTCCTGTTCAAGGGCGTGACGACGCGCCGCGACTGGCTGCCCACGCAGGCGCACACGGCGTTCATCGAGTGCCTGCGCGACAGCACCGCGAGGTCGCCGGCTGCAGGCGCCGGGCGCGCAGCGCGTCGAGGTTCCGCTGTCGCCCTCAGCGTCGAATGAGCGTCGGCGGCGCTACTTCGCCGCCGCCTTGAACTGCTTGTCGGCAAAGGCCCAGACGATGCGCGAGGCGTCCGGCCCCTTCGGATCGCTGTAGGGCTGGCTCGCGGCGCCGCCGCTCCAGGCGTGCCCCAGGCTGTCGATCTCGACCAGCGAGGCGAGCAGGGTCGTCCTGCGCTTGAAATCGACGATGCGCATCGGCTTGCGAGTGCCGCGCTGCACCCGCCGTTCCGCGCACTCGCGCACCGGGGTCGTCTCGTAGCGGTCGTGCGCATGCGCCCACGCATGGGCCGCGGCGCGCGCGTTCGCACGCACCACGACCGGATCCGCCGTGCCCTGGATCACCAGCAGCGGCGGCAGCGGCAACTCGATCGACCACGCCGAACCGCGCCCGCGGCCCTGCATCGCCGCGAGCGCGGTGGCGCTCGATTGCGCGGCGCCCGGGCGCACGCCGGAGTGCATCGCCACCGCGGCAAAGCGCCCCGGATGCCGCGCCGCCGCCAGCGCCGCCAGGCTGGCGCCGGCGGACAGCCCGCAGATCGCCACGCGCGATCCATCCGCGCCGTGGCGCGCGATCGCCTGGTCGACGGCCGCGACGACGACCGCCGCCTCCGCCTGCGCGCGGCCCCGGCGGGTGTCGAACCAGTTCCAGCAACCCTGGGGGTTGGCCAGCCGATCCTGCGCCGGATACATCACGAGGAAGCCTTCGCGCTGGGCGATCGCGTTCATGCGGGTGCTGCGCGCGAAGGCCATCGCGTCCTGGCCGCAGCCGTGCAGCATGACCATCAACGGGCGGCCCGCTCCCGGGCGCGCACCGGTCGGAACGAACAGGTGGTAGCGGCGGGCGGCGCCCAGCGCCATCGCCAGGCCTTCCACCCACTTCCCCGTCTCGCGCGCCGGCGCACGCCTGGCCACCGGCCGCGCGACCTTGGCCGGCCTTGCCGCCCGCACCTTCGCCGGCGTCGACGCCGCGCGGCCGATCTGGAGGGCGAGCCTGGAGACCGCACGCACGTTGCGCGACACGATCCCCGACCACCCTCCCAGCTTCTTGCGCTTCGCCATGCGGTCCATTCTGAGGGATCGCGACGGCGTGTCGCGTCAGAGGATGGCGCGTTCCGCCAGCGCTCGTTCAGCGTCTCGATGCAGGCTTGCGCGACGACGGCCGCGCGACGGGCATCGCCGGCGCACGCTGCGACGCGGCCAGCGCATCGAGACCGGCCAGCGTGAAGTCGACGTAGCCGGCGACCAGCGCCGCCGGGTCGCGTTGGGCGTCCGGCAGCAGCATGCCCGCGATCTGGCGTGGCGCCACCACCATCGCGATGCACGGCAGGATCGCGAACATCACGCCGCGCTGCACGATCGGGTCGGACGGTGGCCGCTGCATCAATTCGCCCACCAGCCCCAGCATCAACGCGGCCTTGGGCCGGATCGCCTTGTCGGCGAGCGCCGGCATGGCCGCCGACGGCGTCATGACCTCGCGCAGCATCACGCGAAAGCCCCAGGGCGTGTCGGCGCGTGTCGCGATGCCCGCCAGGTGGCCGAGGATGGCGCGCAGCCTGGCGCGCGCGTCCGGCAGCGATTGCGCGAAGGCCTGCATCTCGTCGAGCCCGACGATCTGGCGATGCGCCTCGATGAGCACTGCTTCGTAGAGGGCCTCGCGGCTGCCGAAGTGGTAGTTGACGGACGCCAGCGGCACGCCCGCCCGCTCGCAGACCTCCTTGCTGGTGCCACCGGCGAAGCCGCGTTCGGCGAACACCTGGCCGGCGGTGTGCAGAAGGTGCTGGCGGGTGGCGGCGCCGTCGGTGCGCTCGGCGCGCGGCGCGGAGGGCTTGCTCGTCTTGCGGGAAGTCGGGGACATGGCCTATCGAAGCTGTTCGCTTGTTAGTTTGAATTTGATTTTGAATTTGATATAGTCCAGTCTACTCGATGTGAAGGAGCACGCTCATGAGCGGACTGGTGTTGATTTCCGGCGCGGGCCCGGTGGGATTGACGACGGCGATCGCGCTGAAGCGCCGCGGCGTGGACGTGCGCATCGTGGACAAGGCGGCGCAGCGCACCGACAAGTCCAAGGCGCTGGTGCTGTGGCCGCGCACGCTCGAGTTGCTCGACATCCAGGGCGGCGTCGAACGCTTTCTCGCAGCCGGCTCGCCCGCCCTGGGCGCGCGCATCCTCGCCGATGGCCGGCAGCTGGTGCAGGTCAGCCTGGAGACGGCGCGCAGCACCTACCAGTACGCGCTCATGATCCCGCAGAGCGAAACGGAGCGGCTGCTGGAGGAGCGCCTCGAGTCGCTGGCCTTGCGCGTCGAACGCGGCACGACGCTCACGTCATTCCGCGACGACGGCGCGGGCATCGACGCGGTGCTGACGCACGCCGACGGTCGCATGGAGACCGTCCGCGCCGACTGGCTGGCCGGTTGCGACGGCGCCCACAGCACCGTGCGTCACGGCCTGCCGGCGGTGCGCTTCGAAGGCGACACGCTGCCGTCCGAATGGGTGCTGGCCGACGTCGAGATCGACGGCGACCTGCCCCGCCACCAGATGACCATCTGCTGGACGCACGACGGCGTGATGGTGTTCTTCCCGATCGCCGGCGCGCGCTTCCGCGTCATCGCCGACATGGGCCTGACGGCCGACGCCGGCGCCGATGCGCCGCCGCCCACGCTCGAACAGATCCAGTCGCTGCTGGATCGTCGCGGGCCGCCGGGGCTGCGCGCCCGCGACCCCGTGTGGCTCAGCCGCTTCCGCATCAACGAGCGCAAGGTCCGGGACTATCGCCACGGCCGCGTGTTCCTCGCCGGCGACGCCGCGCACGTGCACAGCCCGGCCGGCGGCCAGGGCATGAACACCGGCATGCAGGACGCGATCAACCTGGCGTGGAAGCTCGCGCTGGTGTGGCACGGCCAGGCGGCGCCCGAGCTGCTGGACAGCTATTCGCCGGAGCGCAGCGCGATCGGCGAACAAGTCCTGCGCAACGCCGGCATCATGACCAAGGTCGCGCTCACCGCCAACCCGATCCTGCGCCAGCTGCGCTCGCTGGCGGCCGGTGCGCTCGGCCACCTTCCCGTGCTGCAGCAGAGGCTCGTGGACCAGCTCACCGAGGTCGATCTGTGCTATCCCGACAGCCCGTTGACCGCATCGCCGCGCGGCGCGTCGCATCATCCCGCCGGCGGCGAGCGCGCGCCCGACGTGCCCCTCGCGCCCGGCGACTTCGACCGGCTGCACGCCGTGCTGGCGACCGGCCGCTTCGCGGTGCTGACGATCGGCGGGCCGGCCGTCGACCTGCCCACCACGCTGGCCGGCCTCGCCACCGCGGTGCACGCGGACACGGCGCCGGGTTACGACGCGGGACACGTCTACCTGGTCCGGCCCGATGCCTACGTGGCGGCGAGCACGTCGAGTCCGGATCCGGCCGCCCTGTTCGAGATGCTGGAACGCATCGCCGCCCGCTGACGCGGGCAGCCCACGGATACCTCGATCAGTATCCGAAGTCCGCCGCGGTCCAGCCCGGCATCCGCACGATCTGGCCTTGCGGATTCGCGAACGTCGTGTTGTAGCCTTCGCTGCCCGAACCCGTCGCGAACGTCTTGAAGTAGTTGGTCTGGCCGGCGAAGATCAGGTGGTCGCTGTCGGTCAGCTGCGTGGGCGCCAGCACGTAGGGCTTGTTCAGGTCGAGCTTCTTGCGGTCCATCTCGGACTGGCGCGTCTGGCTCAGCAGCCATCGATAGTTCGCCATCAGCCGGTGGGCGTAGACCCAGGTCAGGAAGTGGCTGCCGCCGTCGTACGCCTCCCAGATGAAGCCGAAGCCGTCCTTGCGCGACTGCCGCATGCCTTGTGCGACCAGGTCCCGCACGGCCTTGTTCTGGTCCTTCAACGAGGTCGCCACCGGGTCGAAGGACGCATAGCGGTTGGCCTTGATGTCGACCACGTGGCCGGTGGTGTCGCGGTACAGGGAGGCGGCCTCCGACCAGATGGTCGGCGAGAAGAGGTCTCCGAGGCAATCGTCGATCAGGACGTTGTCGTCGGAGATCATGTAGTACCAGTTGCGGTAGTTGGCCGGCTTTCCGTGCGCATCCTTGGTCCAGATGGTGGCATCGGTGGACGGGTAGTAGGCCGCGCCGTTGAACGGGACCTGCAGCGCGTTGTTGCTGCCCCATTGGGACGCGATCGGCCACACCGCCGCGAAGTAGTTGTCCCGCTGCGCCGCCATCGAGATGACCTGCATGCCCCCCATCGATTGGCCGGACGCGTAGATGCGATCCGGATCGACGTTGTACTTCGCGCGGATGTGGTCCAGCAACTGCCACGTGGCGGGGACGCCGGCACTCTGCGAATAGTTGTCGCGCGACGTCACCAGCGCCTGCGAGATCTGCGGTGCCACGACGATCAGTCCGGCGTAGCCTTGCTCCTTCGCGATCCGCTGCACCTGCTCGGAGGCGTAGTTGGCGTCGGCCTTGGACTCGGTCAGCGTGATGGTGGGATCCGTCCCGAGGGCCCCCGCGTCATGCACGTGCAACACGAGCATGTACTTCTTCCTCGGGTCGTAGTCGGCCGGCACGTACAAGGCGTAGGGGAGGTCCACATCGTGCAGCAGGCCGTCCGCCTCGTCGAAGCAGTGCGTCGCGTGGAAGGCCGCGCCGTCCGGGGTGTAGCCGAGCGCCGACGGCGAGTCGTTGGTGAAGCGCTTGTAGCTCTTGACGTTCGTCAGCGTCACCGTCGACGGCGTCGCGGTGTTCGTGTAGATCGTGTTGCCTTGCCGGTCCGTCGACGTCACGACCGTGTAGTTGGTGAAGCTGGTCGTGCTCGCCGTCACCGTCACCTTGTCGGCCGTCGTGAAGCTGGCGACCTGGGTGATGCCCGCCGCCATGGCGGCCTGGTAGGCAGGCACCGCGGCGAGCTGGTAGTTCGTGTTCAACTTGATCACGAGGTAGTGGCCGGATCCGGTCCGGCCGTCCGTGTCGCCGGGTTCGTCGTCGATGTAGGCGGAAACCGGCATCCCGGGATTGGCGCCGAGTTGCACGGCCTGCCCCTGCGCGTAGTCCCAGACCTTGAAGCTGCCGAGGTCGATCTTCGCGCCCTTGAGATCCAGGTTGTACTTGATGGCGATCGTCAGGGCCTTGGCGCCATCCACGTCCACGAAGCCCGACGTCGTCACGCTCGAGATGGCCTGGTCCGCCGTGATGGTGCGAGGCTTCGAGTCGGGCGTCGTCGACGTTGCGGCCAACGTGGCCGCGACGGTGTTGGTGGCTGCGAATCCGAGTGCTGCGCAGGCGGCAAGGCACACGGCGGATGCTTTGAGATCGTGTCGGATTGTCATGGTGTCTCCGGTCATGGTGGGGAGGAAAATGGGTAGGGCAAGGCGTTGCGACGCCGCGTCGACAGCTCAGGGAGCGATGTTGGACACCGTCACCGAGACCGTCGCCGTGTTGGCGGCGTTGTCGGTGATCGTGAAGGTGTACGTGCCGTTGGCCGTCACGCTGTAGGTCGTGCTGGAGGCTTGAACGATGCTGCCGCTCGGCGTCGTGATGGCCGAGATGCCGCTGATGTCGTCGTAGGCCGATACCGTGATCACGACCGGCCCTGCCGTCGTGGCCGTCGTCGACAGCGTGGCGATGGCCGAGGGCGGTGTCGTGTCCGCCACGTCGTTGCCCATGAAGCCGTTGAGCAGCTTGAGCGAGGTCGTCACCAGTTCCTCCGCCGCGCCGAGGCCGAAGCCGGTCTTCTTTGCCTCGACCGTCAGCGGCGCCGTGTAGGCGGCGGCATGCGGCATGTACTTGGCGTCGCCGGCCAGGAACGAGTCCAGCATGACGTGCGAGAAGCCGAGCTGCTGCGCGGCCGCCTGCAGTTGCTCCTCGGTGGCGGCATCGACCTCGGGCTTGAATCCGACGAAGGCCGAATCGCCGAAGCGGATGGCGTCCACCTGCGTCTGGGTCATCGTCGTGCCGGTCGCGTCGGGCCACTGGAACGAGGTGGTGTTGTAGGCGATGGCCTGATGGGACTTCGCGGGCGAGATCGACTTGGCCAGCGCGATGGCGTCGGTGCCCATCTGCGTGCCGAGCGCCGTCATCTGCTGGATGATGTAGTCCATGCCGACGATCGTGTAGAAGTCGACGTTGTCCGTGACGCTGCCGTTGCCGTTGTCCACGGCGCGCAGGCCGTCGTACTTCGGCGTCTGGTCCCCGCTCGCGCCCATCAGGAACAGGGTGGGCGCGCCGAACTGCTTCTCCATCATCGTGCAGGCCAGGCCCGGCACGTCGGACGAGATCTGTCGCACGCCCGCGGCCTGCCCCGCGTTGTCGATGGCGGTCGGCTTGATCCCGTAGCTCATGATGAAGCCGATCGGGTTGCCGGTGGCCGTGGCGTTCACGCGCAGGATCGTCATGTTCTTGTTGGACGTCCCCGAGCCGCCGAGGCCGATGTGGTACTGGCCGTCCGACATGAGCACGTTGCGGTTCTCGTTCTCGTCGCTCGTGCCCGTGCCGAATCCCGCCGTGGCCGGCTGGAACGACGTCGCCGCGGCCTGTGCGGCGGTGGTGATCGCGGTCTGCAGGGCCGTCATCCACAAGGCCTTCAGGGTCGGGTCGCTGGGCTCGTGCGGGGTGGTGATCGAGTGGTTTGAATGCACCCAGATGTTGTCCTTGGGCGTGCCGGTGTACTGGTTGACGATGTCCTTGACCATCGCGACGGCGTCGGCGTCGGTGCGCACCAGTTCCAGCGAGACGATCGCGACCTTGTTGTTGGTCTGCAGCACCATCACGCGCGCGTGCGGGTTGTCGTGGATGGTGCCGCCGAAGCCTTCGACCGCACTCGGCGTCGTGAACATCGCAGCCGGGAACACGATCTCGCCGGCGCCGGCCCCGGCGCTCAGGCTGCTGGTGGTCGTGGAGCTGTCGACCACGTTGGTCACGCCGGCGACGTTGTCACCATCGCCGCCGCAGCCGGACAGCCCGGCGCAGAGAAACGCCATGCCCAGCGCGATCGGCTTCAGCGTGGAAGGGAATTGCATCGAATGTCTCCTGGAATTGTTGGCGCAGCCCGTCCGATCTCGTCTGAACGTCGATCTGAGGCTGTCGTTTCGCCCGGATTGCGGCCGGGTGTGTGAACCATAGGAGATGTGCGGACGCATGCCCCTGCACAAAAATAATGATCGCCAGGACTTTCGTGCGCGGCAGTCGTGGGGGCTTACCACTAGCCCTGTCGCGCGATGGCTGCTCGGAGCACGCGTTCAGGGCGCGCGGTCGCTGGCGTCAAGCACTTGCGCTAGGGACGAGCGACTGCGCCGCGTGCGCAAGCGCTTCGTTGATGCGGTAGCGGGTATCGGTGAACGAGTCGTGCATCGCCAATCGCGCTGCGAGGCGTCGGCTTCGGGTAGGCTACGAGCGATCACCTGGCAGACGATGAAGTCGAGGCCTTCGTTGCAACAGTGCAGCGATGCCTTCAAGAAGCACACGGTGACGACGGTGCGCAGTCCTGGGTCGGCCGCGAGTGTCGGGGCGGGCAGTCAGCTCGCTGCCACAATGCCCCGCGACCAACGTGAAAGCGGGTTGACGATGCGTGGAATCCCGGCGAACGGAGGGCTGCGCCGCACGTGCATCCCGCTCGGCGCGCTGGCGGCGGCGGCGCTCGCGACGTTCGCGAACGCGCAAGACACGCCGCTGCCCCGGAGCACGCAGGCGCCGGCAGCCGGCGCTGCATTCCCGATGCCGCCGCCCTACCCTCCGGGCGAGCTGTGGCACAGGCTCCTGCGAGTGGCCCAGCTCGATCGCCACGACCTCGATGCTCGCGACGTCGAGCGGCTGCTCGGCCTGCGAATCCCACCCGAAAACCACGACCCGGCCGCGGCCAGATAGTCGCTCCACTAGCATGCTTCAACGATTCGGCTGGAACGCCGTTTTTGAGGACGCCCTGTCTGACACAAGGATGAGTAGACTCGGTGCATGCGTACGAAGCTGATTGCCCTCCTGGCATTGATTTGCCTCTTTGGTTCGTCTGGATGCACCTCGCGGAACTCATGGGACGAAGACGTCCTTCTAATGGATGGTCGAGTCGTCACGGTCAAGCGTGAAGCCCGTATCGCGCGTGTCCTGCTTGCCGAGGGCATCGGATCCGTACAGGAGCAGCAATTCAGCTACCCCCCACTGAACGTTTCGTGGCACACGAACAAAAATCGCGAGCGCGCCATCGCGTTCGACGTCATCGATGGAACAGCCTACTTGGTGACTGATTCCGGAGACATGTGTCGCAAAGGCGATGGATCCATTGGCGGCGTCAACGTCATTGCGTGGAAGAACGGCCACGCCTCCCGCATGCCGGTCGACGACGCGCCGCTGGCGATGATGACATTTAACCTGCACACGGAATTCCAGGGGCGCAGTTCCGACGACGATACCCATTCCCATCAGACCCTACAGCTGAAGAAGGACGGTTGGCGTACTGGAGTCAATCGGTTCGGCAGCGAGCCGCACCAAGGAATGGCGCTTTTAAAATGGATGGAAACAAGGGGATTGCGCGGCTGCATCGACACAATAGCGCCGCCGGAGGAGTTGACGAAGACGGCAGGCGTTTTCGTCGAACTGGAGAGACTGGCCGAGAAGACTTACACGCCGCCGATGGAAATTCCGCGGGACGCCGAGCCGTTTGCCAGTCTCTCGTGGGACAAGGACCGATCGGAGAGATGCAAGTCGCTGTTGACGTCCGAGCTTCCAGGCAAGATGCCGCACGTCGGGTGGGAATTTTTTGTAGCCGATCCGACCGGCCAGAGGCAGGTGCCGTTCGGCCACCTTCTTTGCGACGCCAATACGGTCTGGTCCGTCGAGTACGCGAATCCGAAGGGCCCGACTGCATTGGGGAAATATGATGCGAACGGGCATCTGCTGTATCGCGTCGGATTTGCCAACCCCATCGATTCGCAGATACCAGGCGGGGCCATCATGCCGCGAACTTTGAAGTCGGAGGGCGGCTATGTTTCGTTTGTCTGGTGGAACCTCGAGACCGTCGGACCACGCTCCGACATTCGAGTGTCACGCATGGTGAGCGTGCAATTCCGCGAGCCCGGAGTCATGCAGTCCAACACCGCTGGCAATTGAGGACAAGCCTGCTTCGCGAGGCGCCATCACCCGCTCACTGACGTGCGGAATTGGCCGAGAAGGGTTCGCGTCCGCTGTGGGCGGCGAAAGCGTGCTTTCGACGATCCGAACAGCGGTCGCCCGGAAAGCGATGGCCCTTTGCACGGCCGACCTGTCGCCCTGCATGTCTGGTTCGAGGCACTGAGCAGGCGACGGTGCCGCCGCCGCGTTCGCGGCCGAGCCGCGCGAAGGGCGTCGGGTGACGCCATCCTGGATGGCCTGGCGAGCCGTTCCAATGCAGCGCCTGAGGCAACCCGCCGCCCGCTTGGTCGCATCAGCGCTAGCTCGATGCCGACGTCGAAGCCCGCGGCGATCAGGTCGACTGGCGGTTGTCGAAATGCAGGTTGGGCACGACGTGGGGAT
>FTCZ01001941.1_pt1 | contig 14077 bp, 19 predicted proteins | sample 1658871 | NCBI WGS metagenome assembly FTCZ01 (sample SAMEA3914864, study PRJEB12502) | metagenome | biome: forest; material: soil | place: USA | collected 2012-03-12 | depth 0.3 m
GATTCTGTTCGCGCAGAGGCGCAGAGAGCGCAGAGGTGTCGCTATGTTGCGGCGTTCGGCACCGCGACAGCGGCAGCATCTTTTGGAGCTGTCGAGATAGGGATGCCGCTTTCGCGGCGGCTGTCGTCTCTGCGTTCTCTGCGCCTCTGCGCGAAATCCATCTTCTTTCTCCTCACGCGAAGGCGCGAAGGGGGAAGAAGCGGGACCCCGGGTCAAGCCCGGGGTGACGAGGGGGCGTATCGCGACGGGTGCACGGGGGGCGCACAATGCTGTAGCGGCGCGGTGCCGGGCTGGATGGAGTGTTGAGGTGACCCCACGCGAGCTGATCGATGTCGCCGAGGTGCCCGGAGGCGAGCCGCTGCGGCTGTTTCGCCGGGGGGCGGATCACATGATCGTGCTCGACCGCAACGAGCTGATGAACAGCCGGATGAGCGGATCCGAGGAAGCGCTGGCGGTGATGGCGCTGGAGCGGCTGGCGGGCGTGAAGGCGCCGCGGGTGCTGATCGGCGGATATGGGATGGGGTTCACGCTGCGGGCGGCCTTGGCGCGGGTGGATGCGCGGGCCGAGCTGGTGGTGGCCGAGCTGGTGCCCGAGATCATCGACTGGGCGCGCGGGCCGATGGCCGAGCTGGCGGCGGGGTGCCTGGACGATGCGCGGGTCCGCGTGGTGCTCGACGATGTCGCGGCGGTGATCGCGCGGGAGCGGGGAGCGTATGATGCGATCCTGCTCGATGTCGACAATGGGCCCGACGGGCTGACGCGCGATGCCAATGACCGGCTCTATTCGCCGCGGGGGCTGGAGGCGGCGCGCGCGGCGCTCAGGTCGGGGGGCGTGCTGGCGGTGTGGTCGGCGGCGCCGGATGCGCGGTTCGCGCGGGCGTTCGGCGAGGCTGGGTTTGTTGTCGATGAGGTCGGGGTGCGGGCTCGGGGGAACGGCAAGGGGCCGCGGCATGTGATCTGGTTCGGGCGGCGACAGTGAAGTGAGAGGTCGCCTTCGGCGAACCCACCCCTAGCCCCTCCCTTCCAGGGAGGGGAACCAAGAAGGAAAATCGGATGAAATGGTTCGGGCGGAAGTCCGCGCGGGATGCTGCGCGGCCGGCTTTGTCGCGTTCGGGGGGGATGGCGCCGATCGGGGACTGGCCGCGCAGCTATGAGGCGCAGGTGCGCGAGGCGTATCTGGGGAATCCGGTGGCGCAGCGCGCGGTGAAGCTGGTGAGCGAAGGCGTGGGCGGAGCGCCTCTGGCGGCTTCGGATCCGGCGCTGGCGGCGCTGGTGGCGGCGCGGTCGGGCGGGCAGGGCTTGCTCGAGACCGTCGCGGCGCAGCTGCTGCTGCACGGCAATGCCTATGTGCAGATCCTGATGCGCGACGATGGGGCCGTGGCCGAGCTGTTCGCGCTGAGGCCCGAGCGCGTGGCGGTCGAGCCCGATGCGAGCGGGTGGCCGGCGGCGTATCGCTACAAGGTCGGCGAACATGGGTTGCGGCTGGCGGCGGAGGAAGCCGGCGGCCGGCCGGGGGTGGTGCATATCAAGGCATTCCATCCGCTCGACGACCATCTCGGGCTGGGGTGCCTGGGCGCGGCGGCGCCGGCAGTGGCGGTGCACAATGCCGCGGCGAAGTGGAACAAGGCGCTGCTCGACAATGCGGCGCGGCCTTCGGGCGCTTTGGTCTATGATCCGGGCGACGGCGCAGTGATGAGCCCCGAGCAATTCGCCCGGCTGAAGGCGGAGATGGAGGCGGGGTTCGCCGGCGCGGTGAATGCGGGGCGGCCGATGCTGCTCGAGGGCGGGCTGAAGTGGCAGGCGATGAGCCTGACGCCGGCGGACATGGATTTCGTCGGGCTGAAGGCGGCGGCGGCGCGCGAGATCGCGCTGGCGTTCGGCGTGCCGCCGATGCTGCTCGGGCTGCCGGGGGATGCGGCGTACGCGAATTACCGCGAGGCGAACCGGGCGCTGTGGCGGCAGGCGATCCTGCCGCTGGCGGACAAGATATTGGGCGCGATCGCGCAGGGGCTGAGCGGCTGGTTCCCCGAGGCGCGGCTGGCGGTCGATCTCGACCGGGTCACCGCGCTGAGCGAGGATCGCGAGCGGCTGTGGCGCCAGGTGAGCGGGGCGGAGTTCCTGACGCCGGAGGAGAAGCGGGCGATGCTGGGGGTGGAAAATAGGGGAAAATAGAGGACAGCCCCCTAATGAGCTCCGGCCGCTTAAATAGGGACTGTCCCTATTTAAGGGGGCGCTAGACCAAAGAGACGCGATCGGGATCGGTGACGGGATAGGCGCCGGCGATGGCGAGGCGATCGATCAGCATGGGCACGCTGTTCGACTTGGTGAATTCGAGCTCGGCATCGGTGATGCCGGTGAAGGTGAGGAAGGTCGCCCTGCCCGACGGAAGCTGCGCAGCCGATGGCAGCGTCAGCGGCTGCGACAGGACCACGTTGCGGATTTCGCTGGCGGCGCCGTCGATCGGAGCGCGCAGGGGCACGCGGTCATTGACGCCGAGCGGCTTCAGCTCCGGATAATGGCCGGCGGAGAGCATCAGATCGAAGGCGAGCAGGCGCTGGAGCTGGGCGACCGCCCAATCGCCCTGGCGGGTGGTGAGCAGCATGAATTCGACGCCGGCATCGGCACCGGGATCATAGGCTTCGGGCTCGGTCCACCACGGGTTCGACGCGCCCGAAGTGACGTAGAGCCAGGAGCGGCGCGCCTCGGTCGGCTCGAATTCGACGACGCCGTGGCTCATCCAGCGCGGATCGGCGCCGCGCGCGCCGGCTTGCTCGAACATATGGGGCGCCAGGGGGAAGATGCCGCGCGACGCGGTGCCGAACAGCGCGGGGTAAACCTCTTCCTCGCGGATACGCCAGACTTCCTCGAGATCCATGTGTCGCCCTTCCGCGCTCGCTGCGCGGCGACGCTTAGAGGAACAGAGAATAGGAGTGCAATGTGTCCGATATCGAATTGCTCGCGCAATTGATGCAGCAGGCGGCGAGCGAAGGCGCGGACGTGGCGACGCTGCGCGCCGTGGCTCAGGAGGCCGGCGAGCTGGGTGCGGCGCGGGCGCTGGCCCGGCTGGGGCTGGCGGATGCCGGCGCGAGCAAGGACATGGCCGAGCTGCGCGAGCTGCTCGCGGCGTGGCGCGATGCCAAAAGATCGGCAGTGAAGGCGGCGGTGCAATGGGTGGTTCGGATGCTGCTCGCGCTGGTGCTGGTCGGGCTGGCGGTGCGGCTGGGGTTTTCGGGGTTCATCAAGTGAGCGTGCGGTTCGCGGGCTATGCGGCGGTGTTCGACGCGCCGGACCGCGGCGGCGATGTGGTGCGGCCGGGTGCGTTCCGCGCGGCGGGCCGGGTGCCGCTCTTGTGGCAGCACGGCGGCAAGCCGGTGGGCGAAGTCGAGTGGATCGGCGAGGATGCTCGCGGCCTCAGGGTGATCGGATCGGTCACCGAGCCGCGGCTGGCGGCGGCGGTGGCGAGCGGCGCGGTGAACGGATTGTCGTTCGGATACCGGGTGCGCGAGGCGAAGCGCGGGCAGTGGCGCGAGCTGCTGCAGGTCGCGCTCGAGGAAGTCAGCCTGGTCGCCTCGCCGATGCAGATGCTGGCGCGCGTGCATGCAGTGGACGCGGGCGCGGGGGGCGGCTAGCCTCGGCACGGGGTACAGGGGAGACGAGACATGGCGACCGGAGTGGTCAAGTGGTTCAACGATTCGAAGGGCTTCGGATTCATCACGCCCGATGATGGCGGCGAGGACTTGTTCGCGCACTTCTCGGCGATCAACATGGGCGGGTTCAAGACGCTCCAGGAAGGGCAGCGCGTCGCGTTCGAAGTGACGACCGGGCCGAAGGGGAAACAGGCTTCGAATATCACTGCGGCGGAGTGAGGGGGCCGGGCGTTTCGCCCGGATTCCAGCCGTCACCCCGGACTTGTTCCGGGGTCCACTTGTCCGCGAGCGATGGGCAGGAGGCTCCAGTCTGTCGCCCAGCCGCGCGGTGGACTCCGGAACAAGTCCGGGGTGACGGGGTAGGTTAGGGCTCGAGAGGCTTCGGCCTGAATTCTGAAATTTCGTGAATACCCGCTTCGGGCGGGTTCGACCCTCTGCGCGCCGCGCGGGGGGATTTTTTCGTGTGGGCGGGAGAAGTGACGATGATCGAAGTGAAGGCGGACACGCTCGAGGCGAGCTTCGAGGCGGTTGAGAAGGCGGGACTGCCGCCGGTGCGGCCGATGCTGGCGGGGGGCGCGCCCGGCGGGGCGGCGTTCGAGGGGTTTCTGCGCTCGGGCAGCGGGCTGGAGATGAAGGCGTTCAGCGGCGCGAGCGATGCGGCGGGCGGCTATGCCGTGCCCGACGAGCTCGACGCGCAGATCGACGCGGTGCTCAAGAGCATCTCGCCCATTCGGGCGATCGCCAATGTCGTGCAGGTGGGGTCGAACGGGTACCGCAAGCTGGTGACCAGCGGCGGCACGCCTTCGGGCTGGGCGGCGGAGACCGGCGCGCGGACCGAGACGGCGACGCCGGTGTTCAACGAGATCGCGCCGCCGATGGGCGAGCTCTATGCCAATCCGGCGGCGAGCCAGACGATGCTCGACGACGCGGCGTTCGACGTCGAGGCCTGGCTGGCGAGCGAGATCGCGACCGAGTTCGCGCGTGCCGAGGGCGCGGCGTTCGTGGGCGGCGACGGCACCAACAAGCCCAAGGGCTTCCTCAGCGCGACGGTTTCGAGCGCGGGGGATGCGAGCCGGACGTTCGGCCAGCTGCAATATGTGCCGAGCGGCGCGGCGGGGGCGTTCGCGGCGAACCCGGAGGAGAAGCTGATCGATTTGGTCCAGACGCTGCGCGCGCCGTACCGGCAGGGCGCGGTGTGGGTGATGAATTCGGCGACGCTGGCGAAGATCCGCAAGTTCAAGACCTCGGCCGGTGAGTTCCTGTGGGCGCCTTCGCTGGCGGTGGGGCAGCCGGCGACTTTGCTTGGCTATCCGGTGATCGAGGCCGAGGACATGCCCGATATCGCGGCGAACACGCTGTCGATCGCGTTCGGCAATTTCAAGGCGGGCTATCTGATCGCCGAGCGCGGCGAGACGGCGATCCTGCGGGATCCGTTTTCCAATAAGCCGTACGTCCACTTCTATGCCACCAAGCGGGTGGGGGGCATGGTGAGCAATTCGGAGGCGATCAAGCTGCTGAAGTTTTCGGCGAGCTGATTTCTCGTTCCTCCCCGGAACGGGGAGGGGGACCAACCGAAGGTTGGTGGAGGGGGCTCGTCTCAAGCGCATCGTGTGTGGAGGTCCCCCTCCACCACCGCTTCGCGGCGGTCCCCCTCCCCGTGCCGGGGAGGATTTATGGCAGACCAGTTCCAGAACAATGCCGACCAGGTTTCGGCGCCGGCGACGCGTGCGCTGGCGGTGACGCCGCATGACAGCAATGCGCTGAGCGATATTCCCAAGGCGCTCTATGTCGGCACCGGGGGCAGCATCGCGATGCGCGGGGTGAACGGCAGCGCGGATCAGCTGTGGAAGAATGTGCCGAGCGGCAGCCTGTTGCCGTTTCGCGCGCAATATGTGCGGGCGACGGGGACGACGGCGGGCGATCTGCTGGCGCTTTACTGATGCTCGGGCTCTCGATCCCCGAAGTGGCGGGGCGGGCGCGGGTGCAGCGCGATGCGGCGACGCTCGCGCTGACGGCGCGGATGACCGTGGCGCCTTCCGAGGCGCGCGTGGCGCTGATCGACGGGCTGGTGCGGGCGCTGAAGGATGCGGGGGTCTGGGCGAAGCTCGACCTGCTGTACCTGCTGGCGGCGCATGACGCGCAGGCGGCGCGGCTCAACTGGGTCTCGAGCGGGTTCGCGCTGAGCGCGGTGGGCGCGCCGGTGTTCACCACCGATCGCGGCTATGCCGGCGACGGCGCGGCCGCGTATCTCGATACCGGGTGGAGCCCGCGGACGCAGGCGCTGGCCTATGCGCTGAACAGCGGGTCGATGGGCTGCTGGCTGAACGGCGGCACCGATAGCGCGGACAATGCGGCGGTGGCGATGGGGGTTTCGATGACCCCCGGCGCGATCGTGGTGCCGCGCGGATCGGCGGGGCAGATGCGCGGGCGGCTGAACGCCAGCGCGACGGTGAGCGCGACCGGCGGGCTCGGCACGACGCGGCTGGGGTTCACGGCGCTGAGCCGGACGGACGGAGCGACTACCGGCTTCTATCGCGACGGGGCGCTCGACAGCGTCATCGCCAGCACGGCGACCTTGCTGCCCGCGAACAGCGTGTTCCTGGGCGGCGCGGACGCTTCGGGCGTGCTGGGCACGCCGGTGGACAACCGCTTCGCCGCGGCCTTTGCAGGAGCAGGGCTGAGCGCGGGCGAGATGGCGACGCTGTTCGCGGCGCTGTCGGCCTATCTGGCGGGCGTCGGGGCCATATAGCCCCTTCCGTCACCCCGGCCCTGTGCCGGGGTCCACGGTGCGGCAAGCGCGGCGTTCGAGCCGCTTGTCCAGCGGGTGCGGATGGGTGGACCCCGGCACGAGGCCGGGGTGACGGAAGAAGAAGAGGGGCGGCGCCCCTTTCCAGCAACAGGGGAAATGCGATGACACCACCGTCCTTTCCGGCGGAGGCAGTCGCGGACGCGCGCGATGCCGCCAAGGCGCATCTGCGGATCGCGGGCGATGCCGAGGATGCGCTGATCGAAGGTCTCGCCGCGAGCGCGATGGCGCTGGGTGAGGCGTTTACCGGCACCGCCTGGATCGCGCGCGAATGGACCGACGTGATGCCGGTGTCGCGGGCGTGGCAGCGGGTTGCGATCGGACCGGTGGCGGCGATCACGTTGGTGGAGGGGCTGCCGGCCGAAGGGTCGGCGTTCGTGCTGCCGGGCGATGCCTATGCGGTCGATATCGATGCGAGCGGGGATGGATGGGTGCGGGTGGTTGCGCCGGGTGCCGCGGGGCGGGTCCGTGTCACGCTGAGCGCCGGGGCGGCGGCGGGTTGGGGCGACCTGCCGCCGCCGCTTGCGCAAGGCGCGGTGCTGCTGATCGCGCATCTGTTCGAGCATCGCGAGTCCGACGCGGCGGCACCGGCGGCGGTGAGCGCGCTGTGGCGGCCGTGGCGGCGGATGCGGCTGAGCGCCGGGGAGCGGGCGGCGTGATGGAGGCACTGGAGGCGCGCGGGCGCGCGCTCGGCGAGGCGGGGGCCGCGAAGGCGGTGGCTCGGCTGGCCGAGCGGGCTGGCGAGGTGCCGGGCGTGCGGGTCGAAGTGGCGACGGACGGCGTCGTGCTGACCGGGCGCGGGCTGTGGCGGCGGCCCGAGCTGCGCTGGATCGGAGGGATGCTGCGATGAGCGTGCAGGCAGTGTTGCAGGCGGCGCTGGCCGAGGCGCTGGCGGAGATAGAGGCGGCGGTGTTCGACGCGCCGCCGGTGCGCGCGGCGCGGCCCTATGCCGTGATCGAGGAGGCCTTGCTGGGCGACTGGAGCACCAAGGACATGGCTGGGCGCGAGGGGCGGCTGGCGGTGACGCTGTACGACGGCGGCGAGCGGCCGGTGCGGCTGCGGGCGTTGCTGGGCGCGGTGGAGGACGCGGTCGAGGCGATGCCGCGCGACCTGGGTGGAGGGTGGCGCGTGGTGACCCTGGTGCTCGCGCGCAGCCGAGTGGTTCGCGAGGGCGAGAGCCGGTGGATGGCAGTGAGCGAGTGGCGGGTGCGGATGCTCAGGGGGAGCTGAGGTTCAATTCCTCCCCGTGCCGGGGAGGGTTTCAGGAGACAAGGCATGGCGGCGGAGAAGGGTAGCGCGTTTCTGTTGAAGGTGGGCGACGGGGGTTCGCCGGTGGGGTTCACCACCGTGGCGGGGCTTCGCACCACGCAGTTGAGCGTGAATGGCGAGGCAGTGGTGATCACCTCCAAGGATAGCGGGGGGTGGCGCGAGCTGCTGTCGGGGGCGGGGGTGCGATCGGTTTCGGTGAGCGGCGCGGGGGTGTTCACCGGGTCGGCGGCGGAGGCCCGGGTGAAGGCCAACGCCTTGTCCGGCGTGCTCGACGATTACCGGCTGGCGTTCGAGAGCGGGGCGACGATGACCGGGCGCTTCCTGGTGACGCGGCTCGATTATGCCGGGGATTTCAATGGGGAGCGGTCTTACACGCTCTCGCTGGAGAGCTCCGGATCGGTGGTTTCGGCATGAGCGGGGCGCTTGGGGACAGGCCCCACCCCAACCCCTCCCCTGAAGGGGAGGGGCTTATCAGAAGCGCGAACCCAGTGCGGGGCGAGGCGGCGCTGCGCGTGGCGGGCGAGGTGCTGGTGCTGCGGCCGAGCTTTGCCGCGCTGGTGGCGGCCGAGCAGGAGATCGGGCCGCTGTTCGCGATGGTCGAGCGGGCGGCGGCGGGCCAGCTGGGGCTAAGCGAGATGGTCGCCTTGTTCTGGCATTGCCTGCGCGAGCGGCCGGCGGGGCTGACCCGTGAGGCGTTCGGGGAGGGCGTGGCGCAGGGCGGGCTGGCGGCGGCGACGCCGGCGCTCAGGGTGCTGATCGGACAGATATTGGCGGGGCAGTGAGGTTCGGCGAGGCGGCGGTGCGGCTGGCGGGGATGGCCGGGCTGATGTTCGGCTGGTCGCCCGAGTTGTTCTGGGCGGCGACGCCGGCGGAGTTGGCGGCCCTGGCGCGGGCGCTGCGCGGGGATGCGGCGCCGGCGCTCGGCGGGGGCGAAGTGGCGCGGCTGATGGAGGCGTTTCCCGATGGATGAAGAGATCGAGCGGCTGGTGGTGAGCGTGCGCGCGGATACCGCGGGCTTTGCGCGCGACGTCGAGGCGATGCGCGGCGGGCTGGAAGGGCCGCTCGCGACGGGGGCGGAGCGCGCGGGGCGGGCGATCGAAGGCGCGCTGCTGAAGGCGGTTACGACCGGCAAGATCGGATTCGAGGATCTGCGCAAGCTGGCGCTGAGCGTGATGAACGAGCTGGCGCGCGAGCTGGTGCATGGCGGGCTGAAGGAGATTTTCGGCGGGGGCGGCGGTGACTCGGGCGGCGGGGGAGGCGGATTGCTCGACTTGCTGGGCGGGCTGTTCGGCGGATCGCCGGGGCGGGCGACCGGCGGACCGGTGAGCCCCGGACGGCCCTACTGGGTCGGCGAGCGGGGGCCGGAATTGTTCGTGCCGACTTCGAGCGGGAGCGTGGCGGCGGCCGGCGGCGCGGCGCGCGAGGTGCGGGTGGCGATCACGGTGAACGCCGCGGCTGGCGAGGCGCCGCGGGCGCTGGCGCAATCCTCGCGACAGGTGGCGCGCGCGGTGAAGGCGGCGTTGAGCGGGGTAGCGTGATTCCCTCTCCCCCAAAGGGGAGAGGGAGTTGGGAGGATATATGGGTCACTGGCTTGCCTCGCAGCGGCGGGGGCAGATCGAGGGCGTGGTGTCGCGGTTCGATCCGCGGTTCTGGACGGTCAATTTTCCGCGGCCGATGATGGCCGCCGTGACCACGACCGCGCCGGACGCGATGCGGGTCGATGCGGTATTCCATCGCCAGGACGATCTGTGCGGGCTGATCTGGGAAGCGGAGGATCGGTGGGATCATCCGTTGCTCAGCTATGCGACGAGCCGGGATTTCCGGGGGTGCCGGTTGCGGTTCCGGTGGCGCTCCGCGGGGGTGCTGGGGCTCGACGCAGTCAACGGCCCGGTGCTGACGATCGAGGGGCGCGATGCCGACGGGGCGGCGCGGAGCTGGTTCGTGCGGTTGTGGAACTATGCCGAGGGCGAGCCGGACGACGCGGTGGTCTCGATCGACTTCGCCGCCGTGGACGGCGGGTTCCTGCTGCCCGGGGAAGCGGATCCGGTATTCGCCGGGGATGTCGACCGGATGTTCGTATCGCTGGTGCCGACGGGTTTCACCGGCACGGATGCGGCGCTGGCGGGGCCGGCGGAGGGGTGGGTCGCGCTTTCGGAGATCGTGTGCGAGGGGCCGGGTGCGGTGCTGGCGATCGGGGACGTGGTGGTGCCCGAGCACGGATTCGGCATCGCGAACGGCTATGACGATTGTTATCACCTGACGCCGGCGCGGGTGCTGCGGAACGCGCTGCAGCTGGGGTATCGCGGGGACATCCTCCATTATGTGGGGATGAGCCATTATCCGCGGCTCGAGGCCAGCGGGGACGGTTATTTCGCGAGCCTGGCGGGGGGCGTTTTGAATGCGCCGTGCCGTGCCTGGCATGCGGATTTCGCGGCTCGGGCGAAGGCGCTGGGCTTCGGGGTGATCTGGTCGGTGTCGTACGAATTGCTCGACCAGCATTGCTGGGGCGACTGGAAGCAGCGCGCGGCCGATGGGTCGCCGGCGTTGACCGGCTGGAGCCCGCCTTCGACTTTGCTGTCGCCGGCACATGACGGGGCGATGGGCTATTTGCGGGCAGTGGCGACGGCGTTCGTGGGCATCGCCGCAGAAGCCGGGCTGGCGGTGAAGTTCCAGGTGGGGGAGCCGTGGTGGTGGACCGCGGCTGACGGTGGGCTGTGCCTGCATGATGCGGCGGCGGTGGCGGCGCTGGGGGCGACCGCGGGCGACGACCGGCTCGATGCGGCCGGGGCGCTGCTGGCGGAGTCGGCGCTGGCGTTGCGCGACGCGGTGAAGGCGGTCGCTGCGGACGCGGTGGCGATGCTGCTGCTCTATCTGCCGACGGTGGCGGGGCAGGTCCGGGCGAACATGCCGCTCGGCTGGTCGGCGCCGGCGTTCGATGTGCTGCAGATCGAGGATTATGACTGGGCGGCGAGCGGCAATGCCGCCGCCAGCACGGCGGGGGCGGCGCTGGCCGAGGCTCGGCTGGGGTATCCGGCGGAGGCGCAGCATTATCTGAGCGGGTTCGTGCTGGACGCGGAGGATCGCGACCAGTGGCGGGCGATCGACGCCGCGGCGGAGCGCGGGCGCGCGCGGGGCGTGGCGGCGGTGTTCCTGTGGGCATTGCCGCAGGTGGTTCGCGACGGGTTCGTGCATTTCGATCAGGAGGCGGATGTGGAGGCGTTTGACGATGTGCTGTTCCCGATCGCGCTGGGGCGCGAGGCCGAGGTGGCGCCCGAGGTTTCGACGGCGATCGTGACGAGCGCGGGGGGCATGGAGAAGCGCAACGCCGACTGGGCCGAGGCGCGGACCTCCTACGATGTCGGGCCAGGAGTGCGGAGCGAGGCGGACATTGCGGATTTGCTCGGGTTCTTCCGGGCGCGGATGGGGCCGGCGCGGGGGTTTCGGTTGCGCGATCCGTTCGATTTCGAGGGAACCGATGAGGTTATCGGGATGGGCGACGGGGTGGCGCGGAGCTTTGCGCTGGTGAAGCGCTATGGCGAGGTGGTGCGGCGAGTCACCCGGCCGGTTTTCGGGAGCGTTTCGATGGCGGTTGGCGGCGTCGGGATGGAGGCGTTCGTGTTGGGGGCGGGGGGCGTCGTGACGCTCGACGCGGCACCGGCGGAGGGGGTTTCGGTGACGGCTTCTTTCCTGTTCGATGTACCGGTGCGGTTCGCGGAGGATCGGTTGAGCGTCAGCCGCGCGACGTTCCTGGCGGGCGTGGCGGCCAGCGTGCCGTTGGTGGAGATTCGCGAGTCATGACCTGGCTGGACGGCGAGCTGACCACCCTGGCGCTGTGCTGGCGCGTCGAGCGGCGGGACGGGGTGGCGATCGGGCTGACGGCGCATGACCGCGATCTCGCGATCGACGGGCTGGTCTATCGCGCGGCGCCGGGGATGACGCCCTCCGCGGTGACGCGCAGCGCCGCGCTGGATGCGGATTCGATGGATGTAGCCGGGGCGCTGACCGGCTCGGCGATCTCGGAGCGGGACTTGCTCGCCGGGCGCTGGGACGGGGCGCGGGTCTCGGTGTTCGCGACCGACTGGACGGCGCCGGGAGAGCAGGTTTCGCTGGGCGAAGGGACGATCGGCGCGGTCGAGACGCGCGGCGGTGCGCTGACCGCGGAGCTGCGCGGCGTGGCGGCGCGGCTCGAGCGGCCGGTGGTCGAGGAGACTTCGCCCGAATGCCGGGCCGAACTGGGCGACGCGCGCTGCCGCGTGACGATGGCCGGGCGGCGAAGGGTTGCGATGGTGACGGCGGCGGATGGCGCGGTGCTGACGCTCGATGGCGCGGAGGCGAGTGCCAACGCCTATGGCGGGGGACGGCTTCGGTGGATCGGGGGCGCGAATTCGGGGCTCGAGGATGCCGTGGCGCGGTCCGACGGGGCGACGGTGACATTGCGGCGCGTGCCGCGCTTCGATGGCGCGGGGGCGCGGGTCGAGCTGATCGAAGGGTGCGACAAGAGTTTGGCGACGTGCGCGGCGCGGTTCGGCAATGCGCTCAACTTTCGCGGGGAGCCGTTCCTGCCGGGGATCGACTTGCTGACACGCTATCCGGGCGGATGAGCGGCGAGCGGGCGGTCGCGGCGGCGCGGGGCGCGGTGGGGGTGCGGTTCCGGCTGCATGGGCGCGACCCCGCGACGGGACTGGATTGCGTGGGGCTGGCGGCGCTGGCGCTGCGGGCCGAGGGGTATGAGGGGGCAGTGCCGAGCGGCTATGCGCTCAGGAGCGGGGATGCTTCGCTGGTGTGGCGCGAGATCGCGGCGGCGGGGCTGGTGGCTTGCGGGGATGCGCGGGCTGGGGATCTGCTGCTGCTGCGCACCGGGCCTGGGCAGCTGCACTTCGCGATATGGACGGGGGACGGGATCGTCCATGCCGATGCGATGCTGCGGCGCGTGGTCGAGCGGCCGGGGGTGCGGTGGCCGGTGATCGGGCGATGGCGGGTTTCCGCGTGAGCGCAGGGCGGTCGCGAAGGGCGACCGCGTCCCCCTCTCCCATCGAGGGATAAGGGACAAGAAGGGCATCTCAAATGGCGACTTTGGTTCTTGGGACGATTGGGCGCGTCTTTGGCGGGCCGATCGGGCAAGTGATCGGCGCGACGCTGGGCAATGTCATCGACCGCGAGGTGCTGTTCAAGCCACCGGGCAAGGAAGGGCCGCGGCTCACCGATCTGGCGGTGCAGACGTCCTCCTATGGCACGCAGATCCCCAAGCTGTTCGGGACGATGCGCGTGGCGGGATCGGTGATCTGGTCGACCGACCTGATCGAGCATCGCAGCTCGGAAGGCGGCAAGGGCAAGCCGACCGTGACCAGCTACAGCTATACCGCGTCGTTCGCGGTGGCGCTTTCGGCGCGTGCGGTGCTGGGCGTCGGGCGGATCTGGGCGGACGGGAAATTGCTGCGTGGCGCTGCGGGCGACTTCAAGTCCGGGATCGGCGCGTTCCGGCTGCATTTCGGGAGCGAGGGCCAGGATGCCGATCCGCTGATCGTGGCGGCCGAGGGCGCAGCGCTGGCGCCGGCGCATCGCGGCACTGCCTATGCGGTGTTCGAGGATCTGCAGCTCGCCGATTTCGGCAACCGGATCCCGGCGCTGACCTTCGAAGTGACGGCCGATGCCGGCGAAGTGAGCGCGGGAGCGGTGCTGCGCGAGCTGGCGGGGGGCGATATTGCCGGTAGCGATGCGAGCCAGGCGCTGGCCGGCTTCTCGGCCTATGGCGCGAGCCTGCGCGCCGTGGCGGAGACGCTGGCGGGCGCGGACGGCGGTTGGTTCGCGAGCGCGGGCGATGCGCTGCGGCTGTCGAGCGGGAGCGGCGAGAGCGCAACGATTAGCGATTCGGGCGTGCATGCGCGCGGGCATGCGAGCGCGCGAGGCAGCCGGTCGATCGCGGCGGCGGATACCGCGCCGCGGGCAGTGACGCTCGCGCATTACGATCCGGCGCGCGACTATCAGATCGGCGTGCAGCGCGCGGCGCGGCCGGGGGCGGGGACGCGCGAGATTCGGCTCGAGCTGCCGGCGGTGCTCGGCGCCGGAGCGGCCAAGACCGTGGCCGAGCGGGCGCTGGCGCGGATGGACGTGGAGCGCGAACGGCGCAGCGTGGCGCTGGGCTGGGACGCGCTGGCGATTCCGCCGGGCGCACGGGTGCGGATCGACGGGGTGCCGGGGGTATGGCGCGTCGATCGCTGGGCGCTGGAGGCGATGGTGGTGACGCTCGATTGCGTCGCGCTGAGCCCGGAGAGCGCGCCGGTGGACGCGAGCGGCGGGCGGGTGCTGGGGGCGCCCGATGTCGCGCTGGGGAGGACGATCCTCGAGGCTTTCGAAC
>FTCZ01004222.1_pt1 | contig 14045 bp, 8 predicted proteins | sample 1658871 | NCBI WGS metagenome assembly FTCZ01 (sample SAMEA3914864, study PRJEB12502) | metagenome | biome: forest; material: soil | place: USA | collected 2012-03-12 | depth 0.3 m
GGCGCAGTCGCTCCAGCGCGAGATAGATGACCGGAGTGGTGTAAAGCGTCAGCAATTGGCTGAGCAGCAGACCGCCGATGATTGTAATGCCGAGCGGCTGGCGCAACTCGCTGCCGGTCCCGCTGGCCAGCGCCAACGGCAGCGCGCCGAGCAATGCAGCGAGCGTCGTCATCATGATCGGGCGAAAGCGCAGCAGGCAGGCCTTGACGATGGACTCCTCGGGCGAAAGCCCCTCGTTGCGTTCGGCTTCGAGCGCGAAGTCGATCATCATGATCGCGTTTTTCTTCACGATACCCATCAGCAGCACGATGCCGATCAAGGCCACGATCGAAAGCTCCTGCCGCGTCACGATCAAGGCCAGCAGTGCGCCAACACCGGCCGAGGGCAAGGTGGTGAGGATGGTGAAGGGGTGGATGTAGCTCTCGTAGAGCACGCCAAGCACGAGATAGATCACCACTGTCGCCGCGAGGATGAGCCAGGGCTCACTGGCGAGCGACTTGTTGAACTCCTCCGCGTCAGCGCTGAAAGCGCCGGTGACCGAACTTGGCATGCCGATCTGGCGCTCGACGCGGGCGATCATCGTCACCGCGTCGCCGAGCGCTTCGCCAGGCGCCAGGTCGAAGCTGACGGTCGCCGCCGGGAACTGCTCCTGATGCGCGATCGAGAGCGGCGCGGTCTCACGAATCAGCCGAGTGAAGGAGCCAATCGGCACCTGCACGCTGTTGGTCGTCGTGGTGGAATTGCCGGCGGCGTTGGTCGTGCCCTGCGTATTGGTATTGCCGGTGACATAAAGCTTCGAGAGCGAGGATGGATCGCGCAGATATTGCGGCGCGGCCTCCAGAATGACGCGGTACTGGTTGGACTGCTCGTAGATGGTCGCGATCTGCCGCTGGCCGAAAGCGTCGTTCAGTGTGTCATCGACGGCCTGGATCGAAATGCCGAGGCGGCCAGCCTTGGCGCGGTCGATCTCGACATGCGCGCGCAGGCCGCCATCCTGCGTCTCGTTGGCGACGTTGCGCACGATCGTTTCGCCGCGCATCGCATCGGCCAGACGATGCGCCCACATCGTCACTTCGTCCTGGTCAGCGCCGGTCAGCGTGTATTGGTACTGTGATCGGCTGGCGCGCGTGGTGATCTGGATATCCTGCACCGGCTGCACATAGGTCGTGACGCCAGGAATCGTCGCGGCAAGGACGCGCAGCCGCTCGGCGATCACCACCGCATCGTCGTGCCGGTCATCCTTGGGGCGCAGCGTCACCGTCAGCCGCGCCGTATTGCTCGTCGCATTGGCCGAGCCGATACCAAGCACCGAGACCACACCGGTGACGTCGCCATCGCGCTCGAAAGCGCGGACCGTCTGCTCATGTAAACGCTTCATCTCGATGTAGGAGACATCCGGCGAAGCTTCGAGGACGACATTCAGCAGGCCGGTATCCTGACTCGGCAGGAACCCCTTCGGAATCTCGATATACATCCAGATGGTAAGCAGGAATGTGCCGAAGGTGATGAGGAGCACGAGGCCCTGCACTTTCAGCGCCCAGCCGAGTGTTACCTCATAGGCTTTCAGCATCGCGGTGACCGGCCACTCGACCGCCCGCATCAGCCAGTTTTCCTTCTCATGCGGCTTGTGGCGCAGAAGCTTGGCGCACATCATCGGCGTGAGCGTCAGCGAGACGACAGCCGAGACGACGACCGCGATGGTCAGCGTCAGCGCGAATTCGCGGAACATGCGCCCGACAAGGCCAGTCATGAAAAGCAGCGGGATGAAGACCGCGACCAGCGAGACGGTGAGCGAAATGACGGTGAAGCCGATCTCGCGTGCGCCGTCATAAGCGGCTTGGAGCGGCGTCTTCCCATCCTCCATGTTGCGGACGATGTTCTCGATCATGACGATGGCATCGTCGACGACGAAGCCTGTGCCGATCGTCAATGCCATCAGAGACAGGTTGTCGAGGCTAAAGCCGCAGAGCCACATCACCGCGAATGTCGCGATCAGCGAGAGCGGCAGTGCGACACCCGCTATGATCGTGGCGCGGAAAGTGCGCAGGAAGAGGAGCACGACCAGCACGACCAGGCCGGCGGCCAGGGCCAAGGTGAACTGCACATCGGCAATCGAAGCACGGATGGTCTCGGTGCGATCGCTAACGACCTGAAGATCGACGCCGGCCGGCATCGAACGCTTGAGACGCGGTATTTCCCGTTTCACAAGATCGACGGTGGTGACGATATTCGCGCCGGGCTGGCGCATGACGTCGAGCACGACCGCCGTCTTGCCCTTGTACCAGCCGCCGACGCGGGAATTCTCCAGATCCTCCAGCACCGTCGCCACATCGCGCAGGAAGACCGGCGCGCTGCTGCGATAGGCAACGACGATGTCGCGGTACGACGCTGCGCTGCCGATCTGGTCATTGGCGCTAATCGTGTAGGCTTGATGATTGCCGTCGAGCGCACCTTTGGAGCCCGCGACGTTGGCGTTGACGATCGCCGTGCGCAGATCTTCCATGCCGAGGCTATAGGCGGCGAGACGGGCAAGATCGGCCTGAATACGAATAGCAGGGCGAACACCGCCCTCGATGCCGACATGGCCGACACCGGCAACCTCGCTGAGGCGGGGCGAGAGCAATGTATCGGCCATGTCCGAAAGCTGGCGCAGCGTGACCGTGTCGGAAGTCAGCGCCAGTACAAGGATCGGCGCATCGGCCGGATTGATCTTGGCGTAGGTGGGTGGGTAAGGCAGCGTCTTCGGCAGCGTGGAGCCGGCGGCGTTGATCGCCGATTGCACATCCTGCGCGGCGGAATCGATGTCCCGGTCGAGTTCGAACTGCAGCGTGATCTGGCTGAGGCCGAAAGAACTTTGCGACGACATCGTCGAAAGCGAAGGTATCTGTCCGAACTGCCGTTCCAGCGGCGCGGTGACGATCGCCGCGATCGTCTCCGGATTGGCGCCGGGTAGCTGCGTCGTGATCTGGATCGTCGGAAAATCGACCTGCGGCAGTGCCGAGACAGGCAGACGCAAGTAGCCCAGGATGCCGCAGAGCAGCACCGCGACACCGAGCAGCGAGGTCGCGATCGGTCGGCTGATGAATGGCGCGGAAACGCTCATGTGAGCGGCCTCCTCATTGCGGCTTCGCCGGCTTTGGCGTCTCCTGCGTCTGCGGTTGAGACCCCTGGTCAGGCGCTGGGCTCTCGCCTTCACGACGACGGCGTTGACCGGGATCACGCGTGCTCCGGCGACCGCCAGTATTGACGTTAGGCTGCGGTTGCGCTGCCTCTTCAGGCGTCTGCACGCGAACCCGCGCCTTGTCGGTGAGGCGGGCGAACCCGGTGGTCACGACGCGCGCCGGCGGCTCGACACCTTTAGTGATGACCGCCGTCAGCTCATCCTGCTGGCTGACGGTGACCTGTGTCATGGCGACCGTGCTGTCATCGTTGACGACATAGACATAGGCGCCGTTCGGGCCACGCTGTATCGCGGCCGTCGGCGCGACGGCGACATGTTTCAGAATATCGACGAACACCTTCACATTGACGAACTGGCCGGGCCATAGCTGCAGCTTGTCGTTGGGAAAACGCGCCTTAACGCGGATCGTACCGGTGGTCTGGTCGACCTGATTGTCGATCACCTCGATGACGCCCTTGTCGATGATCGTCGTGCCGTCGGCATCCAGCGCATCCACCTCCACCGGCCCACGCTGCACCGCCGCGCTGACCGCGCGCAATTGCTGCTGCGGCAGACTGAAAACCATGGAGATCGGCTTGAGCTGCGTGATGACGACGATGCCGCTGGTGTCGGAAGCATGGATGATGTTGCCTTGGTCGACTTGGCGGATGCCAAGGCGGCCTTCGAGCGGCGCGCGTATCGTCGTATAATCGAGATAGGCCTTGGCGTTGTCGATCGCGCCCTGGTCGGCGCGCACCTGCGCTTCAAGCTGCGCGACTTGCGCGCGTTGCGTGTCGGCCTGCTGCTTGGAGCCGGCGTCGGTCAAGGCGAGTTTGGCGTAGCGTTCGAGATCGCGCTGCGCGTTGGCGAGATTGGCCTCGTCCTGCGCCTTCTTCGCGACGGCCTGATCGTACTGAGCCTGATAGGTTGAGGAATCGACCTTGGCGAGAATGTCGCCATTCTTGACGTCCTGACCGTCCTTGAACAGGATTTCCATCAGCCGGCCATCGACCTGCGTCCGCACCGTCACGGTGTTGAGCGCCTGGATCGTGCCGACGGCGTCGGTCGTCACCGGCACATCGTCATAGCGCAGAGGCGTCGCGATCACGGGCGTCGGAGCATCGTTGCCGCCGAAACGGCCTCCGCGCCCGCCACGTGCGCCTCGCCCGCCGGCTGCCTGTGAGGCGGAAGCGCCTTCTGAGCCAGCCGGCATCCAGCCGCCATTATAATAATACCACCCGCCGGCTGCCGCCGCGGCAAGCACAAGGAAAACGAGCAGACGCTTCATTGGCGCGCCCCGCGCTCTGCCGGCACGGTCAGCTTGCTGGCATCCGTCCAGCCGCCGCCCAGCGCCTTGAACAGATCGACATAGGAGAGCAGGCGCTGCAACCGGATCTGCGAGAGCTGATCCTGCGCCTGGAACAAAGTCTGCTCTGTGCTCAAAAGCGTCACGATATCGATGGTTCCCTCGCGCAGCCGCTGTTCCGTGATCGTATAGGCCCGCTTCGCCGAAGCGACCGTCTCGGCCTGAAGGCGCTCGTGGCGGCTATTCTCCTGCACACCGATCAACGCGTTCTCGACATCCGAGAAAGCGCTGACGATTGTCTTCCGGTACGTCGCAAGCAACTCGTCGGCTGTGCCTTTTTCAAGGTCGATATCAGCCTTGAGCGCGCCACCATCGAGAAGCGGTTGCGCGAGACCGGCGGCGGCGGACGCGAAGACGGCATCCGGCCTGAACAGGTTCTTCAGCACGGCGCTTTCGAGACCGCCCTGCCCTGTCAGCGTAATATCGGGGAACAGGGCGGCGCGCGCTTTCAGAACCGTCGCTTCCTGCGCCGAGAGCTTCGCCTCGGCCTCGGCGATATCAGGCCGGCGCTGCAATAGTTGCGCGGGAATACCCGGCCGCACCGCAGGCGCCGCGATCGCGTTCAAGCTGCCTCCCTTGACGGAAAGGGTTGCGGGCGGAACGCCGAGCAGCAGAGCCAACGTGACGCGCTGCTGCCGGACCTCCAAATCCAGCGGCGGTACGGAAGCCTTCTGTTGCGCGACGACGCTTTCCTGCTGGGCGATATCGAGCTGTGTCGCCGTTCCAACCGAAAGCCGCGCCTGGATTACCTTCAGCGTGCGTTCGGCAACCACGATGTTCTCGCGCGCGATGCGCAGCCGGTCCTGCGCGGCAAGCACCTGGAAATAGGCGCTGACCACGCTCGAAACGGCGGTCAGCGCGACGACGTCGCGGTCGAAGCGCGTCGCCTCGGCATTCAGGCGGCCTGCCTCGGCCGCCGCGCGGTTCTTGCCCCAGAAATCCAGCTCGTAACTGGCGGAAAGACCCAGGCTGAACTGGTTGCCGACACTTGAACTGAACGGTCCGCGCTTGGACCGGAGCGTACCGGCCGAGAGCGAGCGAGACGCATTCGCCGAACCATCCAGTGTCGGATAGAGCGAGGCTGCCGCGATGCGCGCCTGCGCCTCGGCTTGCGTGATACGCGCCAATGCAACCGCGATATCGAAATTATCGCCTTCGGCGCGCTCGACCAGCCGGTTAAGCTCAGCCGACCGGAACAGTTTCGGCCAATCCGCCTTGACGGGCGCAGCCGTCTCACGGCCGCCGGCGGCATAATGCGGCGTGATGGCGACAGCCAGGTCCGGCCGAGGATCGACCGGCACACAGCCGCCAAGGCACAAGGCCGCCGTCGATATCAGCATGAAGCGATGAACGGCCGCCTTCTTGCCGGGCTCGGCAAAACCAAACGCACCACCCGGCAAAGTCCGTTCCTCCCGCGAGCTAGCACGCTGGGCGCAAATCCAGCGTCCAGCACAGGGACACACTACTAGAATGCGCGCGTGACGGGTGAAAGTTAATTCCGCTTCACTTTTCGGGATACGGAAGAGTTATCCGGTGTTTCGCAAGCCGGCTGCTATGCCGTTGATCGATATCAGGATACCGCGCTGTGCCTTCTCGTCGATCTGACCCGCCCGCCAACGCCGGAGCAACTCAACCTGAAGGTGGTTGAGCGGCGCTATATAAGCGAAGCGGTGCGCGATGGAGCGTGCAAGCGTCGGATTATCCGCCAGGCGCGAGGAAGCACCGGTAATCGCCTCCAGTGCGCGCACCGTGCGCTCCCATTCGGCGGTGATCTGCCCGAAAATCTGTTTCGCCAATCCCCGTTCCGGCACGAGGTCGGAATAGCGCTCAGCCATGCCGAGATCGGCCTTGGCGAGCACCATATCCATGTTGGAGAGCAGCGAGTGAAAGAATGGCCAATCGCCGTTCATCCGCCTCAGCAGTTCGAGTCGCTCGGCCGGCGCCTCGGCGAGATAATCCTTTACCGCCGAGCCGAAGCCGTACCAGCCGGGCAATGTCACCCGGCTTTGCCCCCAGGAGAAGCTCCAGGGGATGGCGCGGAGGTCTTCGATCTTGCGTGTCGCGCGACGGGAGGCAGGCCGCGAACCGATATTGAGTTCGGCAATCTCGGCGATGGGGGTCGCCGAGAAGAAGTAATCGGCGAAATCCTTGGTATCGTAAACCAGCGTCCGATAGACGGCCATGCTGCGCTCGGAGAGTTCAGCGGCGGCGGCGAGATATTCGTCGGGCGGCGGCTCTCGCGGCGTCAGCAGCGTCGCCTCCAGCGCCGCTGACATCAGCGTCTCGAGATTGCGCCGGCCAATCTCGGGATTGGCGTATTTGGCGTTGATGACCTCGCCTTGCTCCGTCAGCCGGATCTGACCCTTCACGGTGCCGGGCGGCTGCGCGAGAATCGCTTGATAGCTCGGTCCGCCGCCGCGCCCGACCGCGCCGCCGCGGCCGTGGAACAGGCGCATCGTCATGCCGGGCTTCTGGTCGAACAGGCGCGCCAGCGCGGTCGAGGCGCGGTAGAGTTCCCAGTTGGAGGTGAGGTAACCGCCATCCTTGTTGCTGTCGGAGTAGCCGAGCATGATATCCTGTGCGGCTTCGGAATTGCGGATCAGCGCCTCGACGCCGGGCAGATCGTAGAAAGCGCGCATGATCGGCTCGGCTGCGCGCAAATCCTCGATCGTTTCGAAGAGCGGCACCACGATCAGCTCGGCCGTCGCATTGGCAGCCTCGATCTCGGCCAGCGTGCCGTGCAGCAGGCCGCATTCCTTCTGCAGCAACAGCACCTCCATCAGGTCACTGACGGTCTCGGTATGGCTGATGATGTAATGCCGGATCGCCTCGGAACCGAAGATTTTGCGGACTTCTCGCGCCGTCTCGACGATTTCGAGTTCGCTCTCGGTTTCCGGAGAGTAGGTGACGCCTCGCAACCTCAGAGGGCGCGGGTCCTGCAGCATCTTCAGCAGCAGCGCCTGCTTCTCCGCTTCACCAAGCGCCGCGTAATCCGGCTCGACACGGGCAGCCTTGAGCAATTCGGCGATCGTCGCCTCATGCTTGTCGGAGGACTGGCGCAGATCAGTGGTCGCCAGATGAAAGCCGAACACCTCGACCGCGCGCATCAATGGGGCAAGCCGCGTCCGGATCAGCGCCGCGCCATGGTTGCGCGACAGCGAGTCGGCAACGATGCGCAAATCATCCAGAAACTGTTCGCGGCCTTGATAAGCGTCGGATGGCGTTGCCGCAGGCGGCACACCGAAAGCGGCGATCACCTTCAAGGTGCCGGAGAGCCGGGCATACATGCCGAAGAGCGCCTGGCGATAGGGCTCGTCCTCCCGATGCGGATCGCGCTCGCCGCCCTTCGAGGCAAGCGCCTGGAGTTCCGGCGTGCAGCCGACCAGCGTGCGCGAAATCGACAGTTCCGCGCCAAGTTCGTGAAGTTCGCCGAGGTAATGCCTTACGACCGTCTCGCCGAGGCGGCGGGCCGCGATGACCAGAGTCTGTGCGTTGACATTCGGGTTGCCGTCGCGATCACCGCCGATCCAGTTGCCCATCCGGAAGAAAGGCGCGACCGGCTGGCCGGTGAATTCCTCAAGATCGGCGTAGAGGCGAGGAATCTCGCGCAGGAAAGTCAGCCGGTAATAACTTAGCGCGTTCTCGATCTCGTCCTCGACCGTCAATTTGACGAAGCGCAGCATACGCGTCTGCCAGAGCTGCGTGATGCGGGCACGCATCGCGGCTTCATTGGCGGCACGCTCGCGTGACGTTCGCAGATTGCCGCGCGTGGCCAGAAGTTCGGCAATGGCGCGCTCGGCATCAAGAATACTCTTGCGCTGCACTTCCGTCGGATGCGCGGTCAGCACTGGAGAGACATAGGCGCGGGCAAGCGTGCGAACGATGCGATCCGGCGCGACGCCTGCGGCCTTCAATCCCTCGAACGCGCGGGCGAGACTGCCATCCTGATGCTCGTTCAGCGCCTCATGCACCGAGCGTCGGCGCAGATGATGACAATCCTCGGCGAGGTTCGCGAGATGCGAGAAGTAGCTGAAGGCGCGAATGACCGAGACGGTTTCGCTCGGGCTCAGGCGTTTGAGTAATGCATCGAGCTCGCGGCCGGCTCGGGTATCGTCCTTGCGCTGGAAGGCGACGCTCAGGCGACGGATCGCCTCGATCAGTTCGAAGGCCGCTTCGCCATCCTGCTCGCGCACCGTGTCGCCGAGCATCTGGCCGAGAAAACGGATATCGTCGAAAAGCGGCTGGTCCTTGGTCGGATCAGGCGCGGGGACGGGGGTCAACGGTTCGCTGGTCGTCCTGCTGATGGCTGTCAAGGCGCGCCTCCGTGCTCGAACTTTTACGAGCAACGCAAAGGCTGTGCCAGCGATTTTGTGCAGAGCAACAAAAAGCCTTCCCGGAACTGTCTGACGGTTCCGGGAAGGCTATCCGTCCAGCGGGGTCTCGCTCAGATGGAGACGTTGAAAAGCAGCGAGCTATTCGAGGAATCGGTCTGCTTGGAAGCATCCGAGCCATAGGTCGCATTGCTGGAGCTCTGCTCCTGCAACTGCTTCAGAAAATCCTGCAGAAGCTGCGTGACATCCGAGGTCGACGAACTGGTACTGGAACTGCTGTCGGTCGAAGAGGAATCATCTGAATTGCTGGAATCGCTCGGCGGCGGGCCGGGAGGCGGCCCACCTGCTCCGCCAGGACCGCCCGGACCACCGGGGCCACCGGGGCCGCCTTGCGAAAAAGTGTTCGAGAAGACCGACTTCAGCTCGGTCGCCTGGTCGCTGGTCAGCGTGCCAGCAGAAACCTGATCGGCGATCAGGCTGGAAATCTTGTCCTGCAGATCCTGCGGGCTCGACTTGGTCGAACTGGAGGTCGACGAAGTCCGGTCCCGCTGGAGCGAGGAGTCGATGCTGTCGAGCGCGGTGCTCAGCGCATCGCTGTCGGTTGAGGAAACAGAGCCGGAAGAAACCTCCGAGGCGAGCTCCTGCTTGAGGCGATCGAGAGGCGAAGTGTAATTATAGGATGAGGACGAGGCAGAAGATATCGAAGTCACGGCATTCTCCTGGATGATGCGAGGCCGATTGCGGAACCTGGAGATCATCAAGGCGCGCTAGGAATTAACGAAAAATCACTAGAAAAAACTGCTTTGTTTCGCTGATTGTCTCGTTGGATCGACGAAACATCCGGAAACAAAAATCTTCGTTCTCCTATGCGGAGAATCCGGCATATGGGGTCCATGACAGTGCAATCGCACATCCTGCTGGTCGAGGACGACGCTGAGATCAGCTCGCTCCTCTCCAAATTCCTGCGCGCCAACGACTGCCGGGTTTCGCTGGCGCGGGATGGCCGGGAGATGGACCGCATCCTGGCCGACAATCGCGTCGACCTGATCGTGCTCGACCTGATGCTGCCCGGCGAGGATGGCCTGAGCATCTGCCGACGCCTGCGCGTCAGCCTGAAGCTGCCGATCATCATCGTCTCGGCCAAGGGCCAGGAGCTCGACCGCATCGTCGGCCTGGAGGTCGGCGCGGATGACTATCTCGCCAAGCCCTTCAACCCCCGCGAGTTGCTGGCCCGCATTCGCGCCGTATTGCGGCGCTCGCGAGAAACGAGCGACGGACAGGAAGTCACTGAGACGCGTACCCTGATCTTCGAGGGCTGGCAGCTCGACACGCTCCACCGGACCTTGAGGTCGCCCGCGGGCGCCCAGGTGGTGCTGACAAGCGCCGAGGCGGATCTTCTGACCGTCTTCTGCCAGCGCCCGCGCCGCGTGCTGACGCGCGACCAGTTGCTCGACCTGACGCAGCGGCGGGCGGCGGGACCGAACGAGCGCAGCATCGACATTCTCGTTGCCCGCATCCGCCGCAAGATCGAGCGCGAGCCGGGTAAGCCGGCGATGATCCTCACCGTGCGTTCGGGCGGCTATATGTTCACGCCCGAAGTGACCGAGAAATGATGAGCCGGTGGCTCCGCCCGCTGGTACCGACCCGGGCGGGCAGTCAGTTGATCGCGCTGCTGCTGCTTTCGGTGCTGGTCATGCATATGGTGATGACGATCGCCTTCATGGCCGAGCGTGATCGCCGCCCGCATGAAGGGCCCGGCCGCACGGCGCATATCGCAACGCTTTTGCAGATGATCGACGCGGCAGCTCCCGCGCAGAGAGAGGCCGTCATCGCTCTGGCCCAGCAAACCGCGCCCGATTTCGCATTCAAGCTCATCCCACCCGACGCCGCGACCATGCGGCAATCGCCGATGGAGGTACCGGGATTTGGCAGCCACGAGCTGATGCGCCTCCAGCAGAACCTCGGCCAGGCCATCACGATCATTCCGGCGGCGGCCACGGAACCCACGGCCGGTCCAGGAGAGACTTTTTACGCTCGATTGCGGGATGGCGCGCTGGTGGAGGGCGTGCTGGAAAGACCTCCGCCGCGCGGATTTGGCGGACCGCTCTGGATCACGCTGGTGTTTCTCGCGATCAGCATCGGGCTGCTCGGAACCTGGGCGGCCTCGCAAGTGACGGCCCCGCTGCGGGCGCTGGCGCGATCGGCAGAGGGCTACAGCCTGGACGGCCCCCCCATCACCTTTCCGGAAAGCGGCCCGAGCGAGATCCGCGCGGCCGCCGGAGCACTCAACCAGATGCAGCAGCGCATATCGCTGCTTGTCGCCGAGCGTACGCGGATGCTGGCCGCCGTCAGCCACGACCTGCGCACGCCGATCACGCGGCTAAGGTTGCGCGCCGAATTCATGCAGGATGAGACCGCCCGCAACCGCACGTTGATCGATCTGGACCAGATGGAAGTGCTGGTGACCGAGGCGCTGACCTATCTTCGCAACGGCAGCGAGGGCGAAGCTTCGCGCAATGTCGATCTCGCCAGCCTCGTCCATACTGTCGCCGATCGGTTCGCTGATCTTGGCGCGTCGGTATCCTGTTCCGGCGTTGATCGCCTGACGGTCTGCGTGAAACCTCTGGAACTCGATCGCGCCATCACCAATCTCGTGGAAAACGCGCTGCGTTATGCCGGCGCGGCGGAAGTCGTGATCGGCATCGCCGGGGAGAACCGCGCCACCGTCGATGTCATGGATGACGGGCCGGGCATTCCCGCCGACATGAAGGGTGAGGTTCTCGAGCCCTTCGTGCGCGGCGACGCGGCCCGGACGGTTGAAGCCGGCTCCGGCATGGGACTTGGGCTGACCATCGCCCGCGCCATCGCAGCCGCCAATGGTGGCAGGCTGATCCTGATCGACCGTCAGCCTCGCGGCCTGATCGCGCGCCTGGAGCTGCCGCTTACCGGCGCATAGGCGTGCATACCGCCGCCAGACAACTGGTTCATAAGGGAAAACCCGAACCATCTACGGCGCGAATGAAAATGTGCAATTGTTCGTTATGATGAGGCCGAGACGGGTTGAACCCGACCGCGAGTTACGCAAGATTGGCGCGGCGCTCGCAAGCGCAGCAAAACAATAAAAACATTGCTTCCAGGGGAGCGTACTTGACGGAAACTGGGCCAAACGCCAGCGAGATCATTCTTGAGACAAAAGGCCTTGTGAAGGAGTTCGCAGGGTTCGTTGCTGTTCAGAATGTGGCCCTAAAGGTCAAGCGCGGGCAAATTCACGCGCTGATCGGCCCGAACGGCGCGGGCAAGACCACCTTCTTCAATCTGCTGACGAAATTCCTGACCCCGACCCGCGGGACCCTCCTCTATAACGGCGTCGACATCACCCATGAGAGCCCTGCCCAGACGGCAAGGCGCGGGCTGGTGCGCTCGTTCCAGATATCCGCTGTTTTCCCGCATATGACAGGCCTCGAGAACGTGCGCGTTGCGCTGCAGCGTCCACTCGGCACCTCGCTGCATTTCTGGAAGCCGGAAAGTTCGCTCAACACCCTGAACGCGCGTGCGATGGAACTGCTTGAGAATGTCGGCTTGAGCGATTGCGCCGACACGATCACGGCCGAGCTTCCCTATGGCCGCAAGCGCGCGCTCGAACTCGCGACCACCTTGGCGCTCGAGCCCGAGCTGATGCTGCTGGACGAACCGACCCAGGGAATGGGCCATGAGGATGTGGCGCGTGTCACCGACTTGATCAAGAAAGTGTCAGCCAACCGCACGGTGCTGATGGTCGAGCACAATATGAGCGTCGTCTCCTCGATCGCGGATACGATTTCGGTGCTGCAGCGCGGACAGGTGATCGCGGAAGGCCCCTATCAGATCGTCTCGAAGAACCCGCAGGTGATCGAGGCCTATATGGGCGCCTCCGGCGACGCGCTGGTGGGAGCGCATTGATGGCGAAGGCGCTGCTCGAAATCGCCGGCCTCCAGGCCTGGTATGGCGAATCCCACATCCTGCACGGTGTCGACCTGACGGTGCAGGAGGGCGAGGTGGTGACGCTGCTCGGCCGCAATGGCGCAGGTCGCACCACGACTTTGCGCGCCATCATGGGCCTCGTCGGCCAACGCAAGGGCTCGATCAAGGTCGGCGGCGTGGAGACGATCGGCATGGCGCCGCACCGGATCGCGCGGCTCGGCCTCGGCTATTGTCCGGAGGAGCGCGGCATCTTCGCGTCGCTTACGGCCGAGGAGAACCTGCTGCTGCCGCCGCGCATCACGGCCGAAGGCGGCATGGGGCTCGACGAAATCTATACGATGTTCCCAAACCTCAAGGAGCGCGCGAACAGTCCCGGCACACGGCTTTCGGGCGGCGAGCAGCAAATGCTGGCGGTCGCCCGCATCCTGCGTACTGGCGCGAAGCTGCTGCTGCTCGACGAGATTTCGGAAGGGCTCGCGCCGGTCATCGTCGAGAAGCTTGCCGAGATGATCAAGACCTTGCGGACCAAGGGCTTCACCATCGTGCTGGTCGAGCAGAATTTCCGGTTTTCGGCGCCGCTCGCCGACCGGTTCTACATCATGGAACATGGCCATATCGTCGAACAGTTCGCGCAGAACGAGCTGAAGTCGAAAATGGACATGCTGCACGAATTCCTGGGGGTCTAGACGCTCCGGGTGGCATGAGAAACGCATTTTCAGGGAGGATTGATATGTTGAGGAAAACCGCATTTGCGGCCGCGCTGGCCCTTTCGACATCCATGGCCGCGCTCTCGGCGCAGGCAGCCAACGATCAGGTGGTGATCGGCGATATCGACGATATGTCGAGCCTCTATGCTGACGTGATCGGCCAGGGCGGCGTCGAAGCCGCCAAGATGGCGATCGCCGATTTCGGCGGCTCCGTGCTCGGCAAGCCGATCCAGCTTCTGACGACCGACCATCAGAACAAGCCTGATATCGGCGCTTCGAAATTCCGCGAATGGGCCGACCAGAGCGGCCTGACCATGGTGCTCGGCGGCTCGAACACCGGCGTCAGCCTCGCCATGGCAAAGGTCGCCGGCCAGAAGAAGGTGCCCTTTATCGCGATCGGCGCGGCTGGCAGCTCGCTGACCAATGCGGACTGCAACCCCTACACGGTCCACTATGTCTACGACACGACGTCGCTCGCCAACGGCACGGCGAGCACGATGGTGAAGGAAGGCGGCAAGACC
>FTCZ01000756.1_pt1 | contig 14038 bp, 12 predicted proteins | sample 1658871 | NCBI WGS metagenome assembly FTCZ01 (sample SAMEA3914864, study PRJEB12502) | metagenome | biome: forest; material: soil | place: USA | collected 2012-03-12 | depth 0.3 m
CCCGCGCTTCGCCGACTCGTTTGAAGAAGTCCTCGGCGATCTCCATGTCTTGGGCAAAATCGGGGAAAATCTCGGAGAACTCTTCGTCCGTCGCCTTGAAGATGCTGAAAGTCGCGTTGTCAGCACCATCGACGATCTGAATGTTTCTCAGTGCCGGACGCGCTCCATAAACGTCTAGGCCGAGCGGCACGCCCCGATCGGCAAGCAGAGACAGGCTCTTGCTATTCAAGCCAATTCCCTCATTCGATAGTTCGAGAAAGAGGCCCACGAACAAATCCGGCCGATATTTTGCCGCCAAGTCTTTCCAAATCGAAAGATCGGACGTCAGCTGGGAAAAGATCTCGTCGATTTGTGCGTCGAGATCACCCGGTGCGCGCGCTTCAGCGCGTAGTATCCATGCGCCTGTCTTCCTGGTTGTCGCTTTTTTGGTGCCGAATACGTCACCCTTTCTCCAAGATTCCGACGGGAGTTTGCCGAGCTGAGCGGTGAGCATGTCCGGCTTAAGATCGTCCTCATAAAATCTAAGAGAAGCCAGTGTTTCTGCAATCGCTGCCATGGAGCTATCCCACCGCCCGCATCGCCGCCACGCCCTTGTCGAGCAAGGGCAGGACCTTGTCCTTCGCCTCGGGCGGGACGCCGAACACGACCCGGTCGACACCGGCGTCGCGGGCGCGCTTCAGAGCGTCGCCGTCCATGCCCACGCCGAACAAGGTGACTGGAACATCTTCGGGCGTGCGGCCGGCTTCCTTCAGCATCTCGCGGAACGGCGGCAGCATGGCGAGCGTGTCGCCGCCGCGGCCGCCGATCGGCATCCAGCCGTTGGCGTAGGCGATGGCGCGGCGCGCGCCGTGTGGGAAGCCGCCGCCGACGATGATCGGCGGGTGGGGCTTCTGCACCGGCTTGGGCCACTGCATCATCTCGTCGAACTTCACGAGGTCGCCTGCGTACTTGGGCTTGGACTTGCCCCAGATCTCCTTCATCGCCTCGATGCGCTCGCGCATCAGCTTGAAGCGGCCCTTGAAATCGGTCGTGCCGTGATCGGCCATCTCCTCGGCGTTCCAGCCGCCGCCAATGCCGAATAGGAACCGGCCATTGCTGATGCGGTCCAGTGTCGCCACTTCCTTGGCCGTGTAGATCGGATCGCGCTGCACGACGAGGCAGACGCCAGTGCCGAGCTTGATCGTCTTGGTGACGGCGGCCGCTGCCGTTAGCGCCAGGAACTGGTCGTAGGAGTCGTAATACCATTTGGGCAGATCGGGCCCGCCCGGCCACGGCGACTTGCGGCTGGTCGGGATGTGGCTGTGTTCGGGGAACCAAAGCGATTCGTAGCCGCGGGTCTCCGCTTCCATCGCTAGTTCGTGCGGCGGGATCGCGTAGTCCGTCGGGAACATCGTGATGCCGAACTGCATGTCTCGTCCTCCTTAAAGCGCCGGCAGGTCGGGCGGCGGGCGCCGGGCGTTCGAGGCTTGCTCGTAGGCATAGGCCAGGCGCAGCAGCTTGCCCTCGCTCCAGGCGCGGCCGGCGAAGGTGATCCCCATCGGGTAGTCCGGCGTGTCCTTGTCGCCGACGCCCGAGATGAGGCCGCCCGGCACCTGCACGCTGGGATATCCCGCCTTGGCCGCGATCGACGCACCGCTCGTGCCGGTGAACAGGACCGCGTCGAGCTTGTGCTGGGTCATGTAGGCGTCCATTCCGCGTTCCTTGGCGGACAGCAGGTCCATTGCCCGGGCCGCGCGGTATTCGATCTCCGACAGGTCGCCCTTCGTCGCCTGCGCCGCGAGAAAGAGATCCTGGCCGAAGCGCAACGCCTTGTCGGCGTGCGCCTCGTTGAAGGCGATGATGTCGGCCATGGTCCTGATCTTCGTGCCGACGGCCCAGTCGCGCAGGTAGAGGTTGAGGTCGCGCTTCAGCTCGTAGAGGAAGACGATCGGCGGCGTGCCAACGCTGTTCTTCGTGCGGCTGAGCGGATTGCGGTTGAGCACGCCCATCGTCGTGCCCGGGCCGCCGATCCAGCCCGCGGTCGGCATGTTGACGCGCACGACCGTGGCGCCGGCGTCCTGCAGGACCGTGATCGCCTGCGCCAGCACCGCCGCGGAGCGCGGCGGCAGCTTGCCCATGTAGACGTCGTTGCCGGGGTCCGCTGAATCGCTCGGCAGGCCGATGCGCGCACCCTTGAGACCGTCCTTGTCGAGGCCGGCGGTGTAGTCGGCGGGGCGCTGCAGCAGCTTGGTCGCGGGATCGAGCGCATCGCGCTCGGCCAGGACGTTCAGCAGGATCGCCGAGTCCCGGACGGTACGGGTGAGGGGCCCTGCGGTGTCCTGGCTGTGTGAGATCGGCAGGATGCCGGCGCGGCTGATCAGCCCGACGGTGGGCTTCACGGTGACCAGGCCGTTCTGGTTCGCGGGGCTGAGCAACGAGCCCGAGGTCTCGCTGCCGATCGCCGCCGCACAGAGGCCGGCGGCGACTGCAACGGCAGAACCCGCGCTCGATCCGCCCGGCAGCACGACTGGAATACCCCGGTCATCCATGAGCGTCGGCGAGTAGGGGTTCTTCACCTGGCCGCCCAGCGAGCTGTAACCCGAGGGCATGTCGATCGCGAGGATGTTGGCGAACTCGGTGAGGTTCGCCTTGCCGAGAATCACCGCGCCCGCCGCGCGCAGCCGCTTCACGACGGTCGAGTCGTCCTTGGCCCGCGCGCCCTCGAGCGCGACCGAGCCCGCGGTCGTGGGCTGCTTGTCGCCCGTCGCGATGTTGTCCTTGACCAGGATCGGCACGCCGGCGAGTGGCTGCTTGGCCGACGGCTTCACGCCGTCGAAGTGGGCGGCGATCGACGAGGCATCGGGATTGACGAGGCGCACGGAATTGAGGGCAGGGCCCGCGCGATCATAAGCCTCGATGCGGGCGAGATAGGCCTTGGTGAGCGCACTCGACGTGATGCGGCCTTGCGCCAGGGCCTGCTGCAGGTCGTAAAGCGATGCATTGTCGAGGGCGATGCTGGGCTGCGCCGTGGCCGACCCCGAGGCCATGGTGCTGATGACGACAGGCAGGATGGCAAGTTCACGCCGGCTGGGCCCGCTCTGCTTGTCGCGCGGCGCCCGCACGGGCTGCTTCGGTTTCTTCACGTCATTCCCCCAATTGGAGTGGCAGTTCTAGACAGGCATGGCCCGCTTCTGATGGGCGCGTCCAAGCCGTGCCACGTCCTGATTATGGCCGCTGATCACCCGGACGCCCTCGTCGAGGCGCTGGGCGATGTTCTCCGGTGTGGCGCCCTCGAGGAAGGCGAGCCGGTTCTTTTTGCAAGCGGCGAACACTTTGGCGCGGGCTGCCTCCATCTCGGGCGGATAAGGCCGACGCTGCAGGCTCGTGTAGCCGAGCGAAAGTCCCAAATCGCCCGGTCCAAGCTCGGCAAAACCCAATCCAGGTACCGCCAAGATTTCCTCGCAATGCTCCACGCCTTTTGGGCTTTCTATCTTTACACCGAGCAAAAGCTCGCCGGTCGGGCTGAGCGGCCAGGGTTCGGCACGCTCGAAATAGCCAATCTGATCAAGGCCCCAGACCGGGCCGGCGGTCGGCTCCGAGCCGCGGCCGCGCGATCCGACGCCCAATCTGTCGGTGGCCGCCTTGTGATGCGGAAAGCGGCAGGCCCGGACGAACTCGACAACGGCTTCCGCCGTCTCGGCCTGGCAGAGCAGAAGGCCATGGACGCCACGCGCCAGGAGCTGGCGGAACTGCCAGGCATTGAAGGCGATGTTCTGGCCGTCGGTCCCGTTGACCGGCGGCTCGACGATGATCGGCGGCGTTCGATGTCCGGAACTGGTCGGGCCGCCGTCGATCAGGCCGCGCATGTACTCGGCGAGGCCGGTCATGTCGAAGGCGCCGTGCTCCATGCCGACATTGATATAGTCGGCCCACGTTTTGGCATCCTTCAGGCCCTGCTCATAGGTCAGCACGTGTCCGGTATGCCCACCGTCGTAATAGAGCGCCTGATCGGCTTCCAGGAGTTCGATTGCGCGATTGATGCGCCTGGGTGTCCATGGGGCCATGGCCCGTATCTCCTCGTTTCCTTGCCGCCAGCATACGCATCAGGGCTTGGACCCAAAAGGGCTTCTCAACTCAGCCGGTTGCGGGGGGATTCCTCCGGTTCTTCCTCCTCTTCGGCCAGCAACTCGATGATACGGGCAGCCGTTAGAGGAACGCGGTGCCCGTTTGCAGCTAGAATGTCTTGGTCGCCTGCCATGCAAATAGCCACATCCTCCAAATCGGCCAGACTCGGTCTCAACGCTAGAATCTCCGCAACCTTAGCGTCATCGAGATCGCCTAACGTCCTGATCACGTCGACCGAGGCCGCTGGCCGCGTCGCACTCTCAAAGGATCGATTGCCCATGCCGGTCCTCCTTTTGGCTGCGCCCAAAGCCCGAACGAACGAGGCACGCTTCAAGTTGCCCAGGTCTCGACCTGCTTGAAGGACGGGAGATGCTCGATTGACCCGCGATCGCAGTGCACCGCCGACGGATGCCTCCACGTCGGTCCAGTTGTCGAAGATGCTCGATCGGGCGGGGGGTGCCAGCGTGTCCATCGGGTGGCTGATGGAGCAACTCGGCCGGCGCTCTTTCGGAGTGACCCTCCTTCTGATGGCCGTGATTGCCTTCGTGCCCGGCGCGTCGACGATTGTCGGGCTGCTGGTCGCGTGGCCTGCCGTCCAAATGATCCTCGGCCACGACATGGCCGTGCTGCCCCGACTCATTGCCCGGAGGAAGATCGGCGTGGACAGGCTGGCGCAGGTCATTGGCGTCGTCACGCCGCGACTCGCATGGGTCGAGCGATTGATCCGGCCGCGCTGGCCGCCGCCCTTCGATGCCGCCAAGCGGCTGACCGGCGTGGTGATGCTGCTGCTGGGCCTGACGATGATCTCGCCCGTACCATTCAGCCACGTCATGCCCGCACTCGCCATCATGCTCCTGGCATTGGCCTATCTCGAGGAAGACGGGATCGCCTTCGTGATCGCGCTGATCGCGGCAGTTGCGTCGCTGACGATTACGGCAGCGACCGTCTGGGGAACCGTGGAGACGATTGACTGGCTTGACCCGGCACGATCGGGATAGGCATTGCAGGCTTCCCCCTATCGACCTGCGAGTCGGTGCCTTAGACTGGCACGAAAGGGAGGAAATCGATGGTCCTGAAACTGGGGCGCCGCACGGCGCTGGCGGGTGCTGTTGCGCTCGGAGCGAGGGCCGCCGCCTACGCGCAGGCGGGCTATCCCGACCGGCCGATCCGCATGGTGATCGCCTTTGCGCCGGGCGGGCCGACCGATGTGGTGGGCCGCTTCATCGCCCCGCCGTTGGGCGAAATCCTGGGCCAGCAGATCCTGATCGACAACAAGCCGGGCGCCACCGGGAACATCGGCACGGCGATGGTGTCGGAGGCCAAGCCGGATGGCTACACGCTGCTGTTCAGCGCTTCCACCATGGCGATGGCACCGGCGCTCTACGGCAAGCAGGTCGGCTACGATCCGGTGAACGGCTTTGCGGGCGTCGCCTATGTCGCGAGCGTGCCGCTGATCATCGTGGTGCCGATGGACGGCGCCAGGGATCTCAAGGAGCTGGCCGAGATGCTGCGCAAGGAGAAGGGCAAGTACTCCTACGCCTCGTCGGGCAACGGCGGGATGATCCATCTCGCAAGCTTCCTGTTCGCCGAGCGTGTCGGCGGCGATGCACTGCATGTGCCATATCGCGGCTCGGCACCGGGCATGGTCGACATGATTGCCGGCCGCCACGCCTTCCAGGTCGACACGCTCGGCACCAGCAAGGGCTTCATCGACGGCAAGAAGGTGCGGGTGATCGGTGTCGCGGCGGACAAGCGCCTGCCGCAGCTTCCCGACGTGCCGACGGTGCAGGAGGCGCTTGGTTTCCCGTTCTCGATCAACACCTGGTACGCCGCTTACGCACCGGCCAAGACGCCGCGCCCGATCGTCGAGAAGCTGAACGCCGCCTTCAACACGGCGCTCAAGACTCCCGACCTCGTTCGCAAGGCGAACGAACTCGCGATCGAATTGATCGACGATTCGACACCCGAGTCGGCCAAGAAGTTCTATGATGACCAGATGGCGTTTTGGGACCCGATCATCAAGAAATCCGGTGCCAAGCCCGAATAGGAGAAACCAATGATCAAGTTCTATTACAACCTCGCGCCCAACCCGACGAAGGTCGCTCTTTGCCTCGAGGAAATGGGCCTGCCCTACGAGCTGGTGCCGATCGACACGCGCAAGGGCGAGCAGCACACGCCGCAGTTCCTCGCCATCAATCCCAATGCGAAGGTGCCGGCGATCGTCGACGACGGCGAGACGGTGTTCGACAGCAACGCGATCCTTCTTTACCTGGCCGAAAAGACCGGCAAGTTCCTGCCGGCCAAGCGCGGCGAGATGCTGTCGTGGCTGATGTTCGTGGCCTCCGGCATCGGACCTTATTCGGGTCAGTCGGTGCACTTCCGGAACTTCGCGCCGGAGCCCAAGGAATACGCCGTCAATCGCTACACCTTCGAGGCGCAGCGTCATTGGGGCATCCTCGAAGCGCGCCTGGGCAAGCAGAAGTACATGTGCGGTGACGCCTACAGCATCGTCGACATGGCGGTGTGGGGATGGTCGCGCCTTATTCCGAACGTGCTCGGCGCCGACGCCGTGAAGCAGCTGCCGAACCTGCAGCGCCATCTCGCCGAGATCAGCGCGCGCCCCGCGGCCGCGCGGGCACTCGCCTTGAAGGACAAGCACAGCTTCAAGACCGAGATGGACGACGCCGCGAAGGTGGCGATGTTCCCGCATCTCGCCAAGAAGGTGGCTTAGCTTATTTTAGATCGAGACCCGACGGAGGGGGCGAGCCCCAGTCGAATTGTTGGCAAGTTTCAGATCATGATCTGAAACCGGGAGAGAACGGCCGCGTGGCTCGCCCCCTCCGTCGCCGTATGACGGCGACACCTCCCCCGAAGACGGGGGAGGAATATTCAACGCAGCGCGCGCCAGACCTTTTCCGGTGTCGCGGGCATGGCGATCGCCACACCTGCGGGTCCGGGGATGGCGTCGGCGATGGCGTTCATGATCGCGGCCAGTGCGCCGGTCGTGCCGGCCTCGCCGGTGCCTTTCACGCCCAGCGGATTGGTCGTGCAGGGCACCGGATGCGCTGCGGTCCGGAACATCGGCAGATCGTCGGCGCGCGGCAGCGTGTAGTCCATGAAGGAGCCGGTCAGCAGCTGTCCGGAGGAGCGCTCGAAGATCGCTTCCTCCCACAGCGCCTGGCCCACGCCCTGGGCGATGCCGCCATGGATCTGCCCTTCGACCAGGACGTGGTCGAGGATGTTCCCGCAATCGTCGACGGCCGTGTAGGCGGCGAGGGTCGTGACGCCAGTATCGGGATCGATCTCGACCTCGGCGATGTGACAGCCATTGGGAAAGGTCTGCGGCACGCTGGCCTGGCCCTTGGTGTCGAGCGACTCGCCCAGCGTGCTCGCGCGGCTGGCAACTTCGAACAGGGTGAGGCGGCGATCGGTGCCGGCCACGCGGAACACGCCATCGGCATATTCGATGTCCGGCTCCGACGCTTCCATCAACTGCGACGCGATCCTGCGGCCTTTCTCGACGACCAGCTCGATCGTGCGGACGAGCGCGCTGCCGACCGCCGTGGTCGAGCGCGAGGCGACCGAGGCGCCGCCCGCGATATCGAGATCGGTGTCGCCCTGGCGCACGACCACGCTCGTCTCGGCGATGCCGAGCCGCGCTGCGGCAAGGCGGCGGTAAAGCGACGCATGGCCTTGCCCGGAGGGGTGCATGCCTAGCGCGACGACAAGGGTGTCCCTGCCGGGAAAGCGCACGCCCGCTTCGTCGCCGATCATGCCCCCGGCATGTTCCAGGAAGCAGGAGATGCCGATGCCACGCAACTTGCCGCGCCGCTCGGAGTCGGCACGCCGCTGGGCGAACCCGTCGTAGTCGGCCTGTTCCAGCGCCTTGTCGAACACGGCCTCGAAGTCGCCGCTGTCGAACAGGGCGTCGACGGCGCTGCGATAGGGAATCTTCGCCGGCGGGATGAGATTGCGCCGGCGGAGCGTGATGGCGTCGATGCCGGTCACCTTGGCCGCCGCCTCGACCAGCCGCTCGATGGCGTAGTTGGCCTCCGGCCGTCCGGCGCCGCGATAAGGGCCCATCTGCACGGTGTTGGTGAACACGCAGCGCACGTCCACCGCGATGTGCGGGATGTCGTACATGGTCGGAAAGCAGCGCGCGAAATTGTTCGAGGCGATCGACGCGCCGTGCGACGACAGCATTGCGCCGACGGCGGCGATCGCCGAGACCTTCAACGCGAGGAAGCGGCCTTCCGCGTCGAGCGCGAGCCGTGCGGTGGTGATCGTGTCGCGCGCCTGGTTGTCGCTCAGGAAGGATTCGGCCCGCGTCGACATCCAGTGGACGGGGCGGCCGACGATCTTCGCGGCGACAAGAAGGGCCACATATTCGGGGTAGGCCGCCGTCTTCATGCCGAAGGCGCCGCCGACGTCGCCGGTCAGCAGTCGCATCTTCTGGATCGGGATGACCAGGCTGGCGGCAAGCTGGTCGCGCAGCATGCGGGCGCCCTGCGACGGCGCCCGGAGAAGATAGCTTTCCTTCGCGGCGTCGTAGCTTGCCGTGGCGCCGCGCGTTTCCATCGACGCGACGACGATGCGCTGGTTGACCTCGGTGACCTCCGCGACATGCGCGGCCGATGCCAGCAGGCGCTCGACCTCCTTGAGCTGGACATCGTACTGCGCGGCGGGCGGCGCCACGAAGTCGATCGCGACATTGCCCGGCGCTTCGGGCCAAAGCTGCGGCGCGTCCGGGGCGATCGCCTCCTTGATGTCGATGACCGCCGTCAGCGGCTCGTAGTCGATGCCAATCAGCTCCGCCGCGTCTTGGGCGATTTCAGGCGTCTGGGCGACGATCAGCACGACGGGCTGGCCGACATGCATCACGCGCTCTTCGGCCAGCGCCGGACGGAACGGTCGGATGACCTGCGAGCCGCCGCGGCCGGCAAGCGGCACGGTATGGGTGATGGTGCGCGCGCCCGCGGCTCGGAGGTCTTCGGCCGTCAGGACAGCGAGCACGCCGGGCAGGGCGCGCGCGGCATCGGCGTCGATCGACCGGATGCGGGCGTGCGCATACGGCGAGCGCAGGAAGAAGGAAGCGGCCGTGCCCCGGGCGTGCTCGTCGTCCATGAAGCGGCCTTCGCCGCGCAGCAAGGCCCTGTCCTCGATGCGCGGTTGCCAGTGGGGCGGGCGATGACTTCCGTCGGCCATCAGCCGGCCAGCTTCAGGAAAGGTTTGATCGCCTGCCAGAAAGCCTCGGGATCCTGGATGTGCGGCGAGTGTCCGCAATGCGCCAGCTCGACCAGCTCGGCGCCGGCAATGCCCTTCGCCAATGCATAGGAAAGCGCGGGCGGCGTCGCGGTATCGAGCAGGCCAACCACGACGAGGCTGGGATTCCCGATACCGGCGATCTCGGCGCGATGATCGAATTGCGCGAGCGCGCGGCAAGCGGCGGCGAAGCGCTGCGGATCGGCGGCGCGCAGGCTCGCCTTCCGCTCCTCCGTGATGTCGGGGTGCGCGGCCAGAAAGTCGGCGGGAAACATGCGCTGCAGCGCGATCGGCAGGACGGCTTCCATGCCGCCTGTCTCGACCCGTTCGGCCATCGTCGCGAAGGCGCCCTTGCCTTCGGGTGGGATCGCCGCGCCGGTATCGACGAAGACCAGCCTGTCGAACATCGCGCCATGCCGGACAGCCAGCGCCACCGAGACGAAGCCGCCGAAACCGTTGCCTAAAAGATCGGCTTTGCCGGCGAGGCCGTGCTTCGGCAGTTGCTCTGCGATGCGGTCGGCGAATTGCTCGAGGCCGGGGCCTGCGGGATAGGACGCGCCGAAGCCGGGCAGGTTCACCAGCCAGACCGTTCGTTCGGCGGCGAGGCGAGGGGCCACGCGATCGAAAGCAGTGCGGTCGGAGAGTAGGGAGTGAAGCAGCACCAGGTCTGGACCCTGGCCCATCTTCACGACATCGAGAGCGGTCTTGCTTGAGGTCATCTTCATGGCACTGTAGCGCCAAAGAAGTATCGGGGGGAAAAATCAAATGGCATCCACGGTGAACGCAGGGCCGCGGCTCGACCGCTTGCCAATATCGTCGTTTCACTACCGCATCTTCTGGCTGATCGGCGCGGGGATGTTCTTCGACGGCTACGATCTCTATGTCGGCGCCTCGGTGCTGGGGTCCGCAGTGCAGACCAAGTTCGCCGTGCTGGCGCAGGTGCCGCAGTTCATCTCCTGGACTTTCGTCGGCATGACCATAGGCGCGGTCATCGCGGGCTTCCTCGGCGACAAATACGGCCGGCGTTTCACCTACCAGTTCAACCTGATGGTCTTCGGCCTGGCGTCGTTTGCGGCCGCCGCCGCACCCTCGATGGATTGGCTGATCGCCGCGCGCTTCGTGATGGGCCTCGGGCTCGGCGCCGAGATCGTCGTGGGCTATTCGACGATGACCGAGTTCGTGCCGCCCAAGTCGCGCGGCCGCTGGATGTCGTTCATGGCCTTCATCGTCGTGGCGGGGTTCCCCGCGACGTCGATCATCAGCGCGATCATCGTCCCGGAATTTGGCTGGCGGCCGATGTTCGCGATCGCCGGTGTCGGCGCGATGGTCGTCTGGTACCTGCGCAAGAAACTGCCCGAGAGCCCGCGCTGGCTCGAAGCCAATGGGCGGACGGCGGAAGCGGAGGCGCTGATGCAGGAGATCGAGCGGGAGGCCTCGGGCGGCAAGCCCTTGCCGCCGCCGGTTCCCGCCGCAGCCGTGGTCGAATACTCGTTCGGCTCGCTGTTCAGCGGCGCTCTACTGTCGCGCATGGTCGTCGGCTGCGTCGTGTTGATCGCCATCAACACCTTGATCTTCGGCTTCGTGAACTGGCTGCCGACGTTCTTCGGCCAGCAGGGCATCAGCATCACCAAGTCGCTGGTCTACACCATGGTGCTGGCCGGCGGCTCGCTGGTCGGCTGCGCCATCGGCGCGTGGAGCGCCGACTGGTTTGGCCGCAAGCCCACGATCATCGGTGCTTCGCTGCTCAGCATCGCGGCGGGCTGGGCCTATCCTTACATGGTCGATCCGACCATGCTGCTCAGCGTGGGCTTCGTGCTGATCGTCGGCATCTATATCCTCACCGCGGTGCTCTACGGCGTCTACACGACCGAGCTGTTCCCGACCGAGGTGCGGCTGCGCGCCAACGGCCTGTGCAACATGCTGGGCCGCGGCGCCACCGTCGTGTCGCCGTTCATCGTGCTGGCGCTGTTCAAGGACTACGGCGTGAAGGGCGTGATCGGGCTGATGATCGGCCTGCTGGTCGTCCAGATCCTCGTCGTGGCGATCTGGGGCATCGAGACCAACAAGCGCGGGCTCGAGGAGCTGGAAGGCGGCACCGCCTGACGGTCACGATCCACGATTTGCGCGAGCGGCCGCAGCATGCCGACGCCGTCGCCGAACGCATCTGGCGTGGCTTCTGGAAGCACAAGGGCAAGCCGCTGAAGGCGATCCGCGACGGGCTCGAGAACTTCCTTGAACCCGGCACGCGCATTCCCTTCGCGCTGGTCGCCGAGCGCGACGGCAAGGCCTGCGGCAACGTGCTGGTGATCGACAACGACGAATCTTCGCGTCCGGAGCTGACGCCGTGGCTCGCCGCACTCTGGGTCGACGAGCCGATGCGCAAGCGGGGCGTGGCCGCGATGCTCCTGCAGGAAGCGATACGGCGCAGCGCGGCGCTCGGCGTCGAGCGCCTGTACCTGGTCGCGCATCCTGCGATGCGTGCGTTCTACATCCGGCAGGGTTGGCCGCCGATCGAGGACGATGTCGGCGAGGCGCACCTCACGGTGCATCGCTACATCATGCCGGGCGCGCCCAGATCCGTGCCGTCGATCATGCGCGAATAGCGGTAGGGATAAGGATCGACGATCGGCGGATCGCCGGCCACGATGTCGGCCGCGAGGCGCCCCGCGGCGGGACCGATGCCGAAGCCGTGGCCTGTGTAGCCGGTCGAGAGATAGAGGCCGGGCAGGGGATCCACGCCAGAGATCACCGGGATGCCGTCCGGCGTCGAGTCGATCAGGCCACCCCAGGATTGCGCGACCTCGAGGCCTTTCAAGACAGGATAGTGCTCGGCCAGTTTCGTCAGGCCCTGCTGGACGAGCTTGGGATCGGCGGAGGGATCGAGCGTGCGCGTGCGCTCAAATGGTGAAACCCGATCGAACGCCCAGTTCGCAAACGACTCCGGGCCGTCGAAGAACGAGCGGCCGACTCCGAGCGTCACGCCCGACCAGCGCTTCTTCAGCGTGGGCCAGAACTGGCGAGCGTAGATCAGGCCCTGCGGCGAGAGCTCGACCAGTCCGCGTCCGCCGAGGCCAACCGTGTAGCCGCCATCGAGGCGGCGGCGGATCGTGACGTCGGGCACCGAGAGGCCGCCGTCGGTGATCTGAGGCGCTGCCTTGGTGCGGAACGAGGTCGACCGCACACCGGCCTGCGGCAGGTGCAGGCCATGGCGGCGGCAGAAGAGCGAGCTCCACGCGCCGCCGGCGCACAGCACCGCATTCGCGCGGATGCGGCCGCGCTCGGTGAGTGCGCCGGTGACCTTGCCGGCTTCGATATCGAGGCCGCGCACCGCGCAGTTCTGAAGGATCATTGCACCGAGCTTCCGTGCCGCCTCGGCGATCGCGGGGCCGGCCAGCGATGGCTCGGCCCGGCCGTCGGTGGGCGAGTGCACGCCGCCGATCCAGTCGCCGGTGCTGCCCGGCGTCATCGCCTTGGCCTCAGCGGGTGTGAGGATGCGGCTGTGCATCTGGTGCTCGCGCGCCTTCAGGGTCCATTCCTCCCATTGCGCGAAGTCGGCCGGCCGCGTCGTCACGTAGAGAAGACCGGTGCGGCGGAAGCCCGTCTCGGTATCGATTTCGCGGTTGAGGTCGCCCCAGATCTCGAGGCTCTTCATGGCGAGCGGCAGCTCGCGCAAGTCGCGATGCTGCTGGCGGCACCAGCCCCAGTTTCGGCTGCTCTGCTCACCGCCCACCATGCCCTTGTCGAGCAGGGCGACGGAGTGGCCTTTCTTGGCGAGATAATAGGCTGCGGCACTGCCGGCGATGCCGGCGCCGATGACGACGACATCGACAGAGGCCGGCAGGGTGTCGTCACTCACCACCGGCTGAACGGAGACGGGCATCCGTCTTCCTTACCATGCTTTACGGGCTGGAACCGGGCGCGGTACCCTACTTTCCCTAAAGGAGCCCCCAATGGATCTGTCATTCGGCAAAGAGGAAATCGCCTTCCAGCAGGAAGTGCGTGACTGGCTGAAGGAAAATCTGACGCCCGAGATCATGGGCGAGATCAAGGCCGGCCGGAACGCCTACATGCCGAAGGAGCGCCTGATCGACTGGCAGAAGCGGCTCGCCAAGAAAGGCTGGCTCTGCACCGGCTGGCCCAAGGAATACGGCGGCCCGGGATTCTCGACGACGCAGAAGTACATCTTCGAGATGGAGATGGCGAAGGCGGGCGCGCCCGGCACCTCGCCGTTCGGTCCCAAGATGTGCGCGCCGGTGATCATGAAATACGGCTCGGCCGAGCAGAAGGCGCAGCACCTGCCGCCGATGCTGAATTCCGACCTGATCTGGTGCCAGGGCTATTCCGAGCCGGGCTCGGGCTCCGACCTCGCGTCGCTGCGCACCAAGGCCGAACGGCAGGGCGACTTCTATATCGTGAACGGCCAGAAGACCTGGACGACCCTGGCGCAGACGGCCGACTGGATCTTCTGCCTGGTGCGCACCTCGAACGAGGGCAAGCGGCAGGAGGGCATCTCCTTCCTGCTGATCGACATGAAGACGCCGGGCATCTCGGTCGAGCCGATCATCACCGCCGACGGCAACCGCGCCGGTACGCAGGAAGTGAACTCGGTGTTCTTCACCGACGTGAAGGTGCCGGTCACCAATCGCGTGGGCGAGGAGAACATGGGCTGGAC
>FTCZ01006119.1_pt1 | contig 14024 bp, 10 predicted proteins | sample 1658871 | NCBI WGS metagenome assembly FTCZ01 (sample SAMEA3914864, study PRJEB12502) | metagenome | biome: forest; material: soil | place: USA | collected 2012-03-12 | depth 0.3 m
CGGCTCGGGCTTCTCCTGCTGTCCTTGGGCCTGCTGGCGATCATGACGGCCGGCTGACCGGGTGCGGCGGCTCATGGTGCGGGCTGAACAGGTAGCGCCGCGCCACGTCGGCATAGCCGCGATAGACCAGCCCGCCGTTGCCGGCGACCAGTTCGGCCCGGTGCGCCCGGTAATAGGCGGGGATCGCGTACCAGGGCAGGTCGGGCCGCCGGTGATGCACGACATGCAGGTTGTTGTGAAGGAACAGCAGGCCGAAGACCGGCGCCCGCTCGACGATGGCGGTCCGGTGGTCGCTGTCGGGCGCCGCCCGGTGCTCGGCGAAGGAGCGGAGCAGGGCCAGCGAGAAGCCGGGATAGACGAAGAGCAGGGCGTAGCGCCACAGCGGGATGCCGCAGACCAGCGTCACCCAGGCGGCGACGGCGGCGGCGGCCAGGCCGTGGGTCCACCACGTCCGCCAGGCCGCGCGATCGCCGCGGGCCAGCCGGCCGCCTTCGTCGGCGAGGAAGCCGGCGATCGACAGCGCCGGCCCGATCAGCAGGCGGCCAGCCAGGCGGTTGTTGGTGCGCAGGATCGCCCGCAGGACCGGGCCGGTCCGTTTCCAGCGCGCGGCGGCGACATAGTAGGATTCCGGATCCTCGATCGGGTCGGTCAGCCAGGATTCGCGGTGATGGGCGATGTGCAGTTGCCGGTAGCGGTCGTAGGGCAGCCACAGGCTGAGCGGCGGGAAGCCCAGCAGCCGGTTGATCCGCCGCGACGGCGTCGGATGGCCATGGATGAATTCATGCTGCAGCGACATGTGCCAGGCGATCAGCCAGGCCCCCGGCGGCAGGACCGCCCACCAGGGAAGCGCCGCGCCGAACCACGTCAACACCCCCCAGCCGCCGTAGATGGCCACCGTCAGGATCCAGGTCGGGGATGCGGCATGGGGAGAGGGCGGGGAAGCCGGGCGGTCGGGTGTCATTCCATCGTCTTCAGATACAGCATAACAGGATTGTTTTATAGTTATTTAATCTATCTACCAAATAGGAATAACGCAAGCGGGAACCGGGCCGATCCTGCCGCCAGGGGGGCGTCCTGGGCGTGCGTCCCGGGCATGCGTCCTGACCGGCGACGATCCCGGCCTTCCGGCAACCGTCTGGGCGGGGTCCGGCCGCGCGGGACAACGGCAAGGCGATGTCGAGCGACCGCTTTCGTGGCCGGTGCGACTATCCTATAGTGGCTGCGGGATCCGCTGCCGGGCCGCCTCATGCTCAGAATCATCTACAACAATGGGTTGTCGCGCAAACTTTCGGTGGCCGTCCTCCTGCTGGTGGCGACGCTCTGCGTGGTGATCGGCCTGGCGCTGTGGCAGATCAAGGTCGAGAACCTGCGCCAGGAAAGCCAGATCCGCGGTCCGGTCGCCAACGCCCAGCTCGCCCAGCAGGTCGACCTGGCGCTGACGCGCCTGTCGCGCTCGGCCAGCGACCTTCTGGTGGCGACCACCGACGAGGAGAAGGCGGCGGCCGCCGCCGAACTGGCCCGCGAGCGCGCGCAACTGCCGCCGCTGCGCGAGGAGCTGGCGGCGCGGATCGCCGCCCGGCAGATGCTGGCCGACGTCGAATGGCCCGATTTCATCCTGGCGGTCGACCAGTACCTGATGGTGCTGGACGAGGCGGAGAGCCTGTCGCGGCAAAACTCCAAGACCCACGCCGCCCTGCTGTCGGCCGGGGAGGGCGCCCGCGCCTTCCAGCGGATGAGCGGCGCGATCGCCAACATCCGCGAGGTGCTGGAAGACAACCCGGCGGCCGGCAGCCCGGCGATCATCGCGCAGTTGCTGGAGGTGACGCTGAAGGCCCAGTTCCTGCTGACCGACATCCTGCGCCTGCAGAAGGAGATCGTCGCCGAACTGAACGCCGACAACATCGACACGCTGGCCCAGACCATCGAGCAGCGCGCCCGCGCGGTGCGCCCGCTGCGCAGTCAGATCCTGGTGCTGCCGTTGCCGGCGATCGAGCAGAGCATGCAGGAATTCCAGAAGGCCTTCACCGACTGGGTGCGGATCAACCGGGTGATCCGCGACCTGGCGATCGCCAACACCAACGGCAAGGCGCGCCAACTGCTGACGACCCAGGGGCACGAGAATCTGCTGCAGGCGCAGCGCGCGGTGCACAAGCTGGTCGTCACCGCGACGGCGGAGCTGGAGGTGAGCCGCGAGCGCGCCCAGCAGGATTTCGAGGCGACGCAGGCCTGGCTGGTCGGCACGGCGCTGGCCGGGGTGATCGTCGCCCTGACCCTGTTCAGCGTCATGGTCCGCACCCAGATCCTGCTGCCGCTCGGCCGGCTGCGCGGCGCCATGATCGACCTGGCGCGCGGCGACCTGCAGACGGTGATCCAGGGGACCGACCGCGCCGACGAGATCGGCGCGATGGCCCGCACCGTGCTGGTGTTCAAGAAGAACGCGGTGGCGCTGGCGGAGAGCGAGGCGCGCTACCGCGACCTGCTGGAGAACCTGATCGAGGGCGTCTACCAGCTCGACGCGCGGGGGCGCCTGCTCAGCGCCAACATCGCCTTCGCCCGGATGCTGGGCTACGCGACGTCGGAAGACGCGCTGGCCGACGCCGCCAACGCCACCGGCCGCTTCTACGCCGACGCCGACGCCCATGGCCGCCTGGTCGCCCTGCTGGAGGAACGCGACGCGGTGCGCGACTTCGAGACGACGTTCCGGCGGATCGACGGCGCCCGCCTGTTCGTGACCCTGACCGCGCGGGCGGTGCGCGAGGACGGCGCGCTGCTGCGCATCGAGGGGACCGCCGCCGACATCACCGCCCGGCTGGAGGTGCAGGCCGCCCTGCACGCGCTGAACGCCGACCTGGAGCACCGCGTCCGCGAGCGCACCAGCGAGCTGGAGGATACGCTGCGCAACCTGCAGCTTGCCCAGGACGAGCTGGTCCGTTCGGAAAAGCTGGCCGGCCTCGGCGCCCTGGTCGCCGGCATCGCGCACGAGATCAACACGCCGATCGGCAATTCGGTGACCGTCGTCACCACGCTGCTGACCAAGATCGAGCAGTTCCGCCAACTGGTGCAGAGCGGCAACCTGCGCCGGTCGGAGATCAACCTGTTCCTCGGCGACCTCCAGGAAGCCGGCGACCTGCTGCAGTACGGCCTGCAGACCTCGGCCGAGCTGATCGGCAATTTCAAGCGGGTCGCCGTCGACCAGGCCAGCGACCACCGCCGCAGCTTCGATTGCGGCCGCGTCACCGACGAGGTGCTGTCGACCCTGCGGCCGATGGCCAAGCACCGCTCCATCCGCTTCGAGGCCGAGATCCCTGAAGGGCTGGTGTTCGACAGCTTTCCCGGCGCCTACGGCCAGATCATCACCAACCTGGTGGCCAACGCCATCATGCACGGCTTCGACACCCGCAGCTATGGCCGCATCCGGATCACCGTCGCCGGCGCGGTCGACCCCGCGTCCGGCTGGGTCACCATCGAGTTCGCCGACGACGGACACGGCATCCCGCCGGACATCCTGTCGAAGGTCTTCGACCCCTTCTTCACCACCCGGCTGGGATCGGGCGGCAGCGGGCTAGGCCTGCACATCGTCTATTCGCTGGTCACCCGCGTGCTGGGCGGGCGCATCACCGTCAAGAGCGTGGTCGGGCAGGGCACCCGTTTCCTGATGACCCTTCCCTTCGTCGCGCCGCAGCCCGATTCGGCGAAATCCGGCACGTAAGTCTCAGTACCGGCGCAGTACCAATTCCCTGCCGATAAAAAAGATTGGAAGCCGAAGGAATTTAGCAATGGTTGTACTCGACAACCAAAGGGATTGTTGTTGTCACGAACCTTTCCCAGCCCCAGCAATTACTATCCGATTCTATGTAGGGGCTCGGCTGAAAGTGGTGCTTCGCGATTGACGGCCGCCGGCGATCCATAACAGAATGGGTGTGAAACGCGCTGGATATGCTCGCGCAAGGGGGTCCGACGGATGCGCCGATTCTCGATTGACCATGTCCGCCTGTCCGTGAAGATGCTTCTGGTCGTCCTGCTGACGATCGCCTCCCTCGCCACGGTCATCGTCCTGTCCCTGGACCGCATGATCGACGAGAATCGCCGGCTGGAGGCGCTCGTCGCCGGCCCGATGGCCGAGGTGCAGCGCGCCGAGGCGATCCGCATGTCGCTGCTGACGCTGTCGCGCGACACCAAGGATCTGATCATCGCCAAGGAGGACGCCGAGAAGGCCGCCATCGTCGCCGCCCTGGCGGAGGACCGCCGGCGCCTGCGGGCGCTGCTGGAGGACGGGGACGCCGAACCCGACAGCCTGAACGGCCGGATCCGCCTTGCCGCCCAGGCCTACATCGCGGTGATCGACGAGGCGCAGGCCCTGGCGCTGCTCAATTCGAAGGTCCGCGCCGCCCGGCTGTCGGCGACCGACGGGGCCAACGCCTTCCTGGACATGGCGAAGCCGATCCAGGCGATCGTCCAGTCCCTGAAGGCCGGCAGTGCCGAGCTGAACCGCAACGCCGTGGTCCTGAACGGCGTCGCCCTGCAGCTTCTGGCCGACATGAACGACATGCGCCGGCTGGAGAAGGAGCTGGTCGCCGAACTCGACGTCAACAAGCTGACCGAGCTGACGCGGCAGATCGACACGGTGGCCCGCGGCCTGCGGGCGCAGCGCGGCCAGCTTTCCGCCTCGGCGACCGCCGACATGGCCAAGCCGATCGCCGATTTCGACGCCGGCTTCATGCGGTGGATCAAGACCAACAAGGACATCCGCCAGTTGGCGGCGGAGAATGGCGACGGCCGCGCCCAGGCGCTGCTGGCCGGCAAGGGGCAGGAGGTGTTCCTGGCCGCCGAAGGGGCGGTGCATGCCCTGAACGACCGGGTGCAGGCCGACATGACCGCGGCGGTGGAGACCGCGCGGACGAACTTCGAATCGGCAGTGCGCTCGCTGACCGCGATCGGCGTCGCCGCCTCCCTGGTGTCGCTGGCCTTCATCCTGTTCCTGGTGCGCAGCCAGATCGTCGGGCCGCTGGCGGCGCTGCGCCATGCCATGGTGCGGCTGGCCGGCGGCGACCATGCCGGCGAGGTCGCCGGCACCGCGCGCGGCGACGAGATCGGCGAGATGGCCCGCACCGTCGTCATCTTCCGCGACAACCTGCGGGAGATGGAGCGGCTGCGCCGCTTCCAGTCGGAGACGGAGCGCCAGGCGGTGATCGAGCAGCGCCGGATCCGCGAGGGGCTGGCCCATGATTTCGAGGCCGACGTCGGGTCGGTGCTGGGCGTCGTGTTCGACGCGGTGACCGCGATGGTCGACAAGGCGAAGATCGTGTGTTCCGACAGCCGCGAGGTCAGCGGCCAGTCGGTGTCCGCCGCCCATTCCGTGCGCGAGGCCAGCGGCAACGTCCAGACCGCCGCCGGCGCCGCCGAGCAGTTGGCCGCCTCGGTCCAGGAGATCGCGCGCAAGACCGCCTCGTCGCTGGAGGTGTCGGCGCGGGCGGTCGGCAAGGTGCAGCAGGCCGGGACCGCCATCGACGGGCTGGCCAGCCTGTCGCACGGCATCGGCCAGGTGGTGGAACTGATCGGCACCATCGCCGGCCAGACCAACCTGCTGGCGCTGAACGCCACCATCGAGGCGGCGCGCGCCGGGGAGGCCGGCAAGGGCTTTTCCGTCGTCGCCAGCGAGGTCAAGGCGCTGGCGAACCAGACGGCAAAGGCGAGCGAGGCGGTGGCGCGCCAGATCGCCGAAATCCAGGCCTCCACCAAGGCGGCGGCCGGCGCGGTGTTCGGCATCAACGACGTCGTCACCGAGATCAACTCCTACTCCACCGCCATCGCGGCGGCGGTGGAACAGCAGGACGCCGCCACCCGGGAGATCGCCCGCAGCGTCGGCGAGGCGGCGTTGCAGTCCGAACAGGCCAACAGCTCGGTCGTCCGCATCAACACGGCGATGAGCGACCTCGACAGCCTGGCCGCCGCCGTCCTGGCCTCGGCCAGCGACGTGTCGGGCCGCACCCAGGATCTGCAGACCAAGGTCAAGAGCTTCATCGAGCGCGTGGTGGCGTAGGACGCCGCCACGGGACCTCCGACGAATACGACAACAGGGGAGACGGTAGACGATGCAGTGGGACGTCAGGAAAGCACCGCCACGCACCGGTTTCGCGGGCCTTCTCCATGGCTTGCGGGGCGCCGCCGCGGCTTGCGGCATGGCCGCGGCGCTGCCCGGCCTGCTGGCGGGACCCGCAGCGGCCCAGGAGACCATCAAGGTCGGCGTTCCGATGATCCTCAGCGGTGCCGGCGAGGTGTTCGGCCGGCCGATCCTGGTCGGCGCCCAGATGTACGCCGACGAGCTGAACGCCGCCGGCGGCGTGCTGGGCCGCAAGATCGAGCTGATCCCCGCCGACACCACGTCCGACGCCGCCAAGGCCGCCGAGGTGACGCGCGACCTGATCGCCAACAAGAAGGCCGACTTCATCATCGGCACCTTCACCTCGGCCCAGGGCATCACGGTGTCCGACGTGTCGAAGGAACTGAAGACGATCTTCCTGGCGGCCGGGCCGAAGACCGACCAGATGACGGCGCCGGGCAAGCTGCACCCCTATCTGTTCCGGGTGGCCGCCAACACGACGACCGAGGCGCGCAGCGCCGCGGCGCTGATCGCCCGCTGGGGCGGCAAGCGGATCGCCACCATCGCCGGCGACATGGCCTATGGCCGCGACGGCGTGAAGGCCTTCGTCGCCCGCATCAAGGAACTGGTGCCCGACGCCGAGATCGTCGACCAGCAATGGCCGAAGCTGAACGAGACCAACTACGAACCCTTCCTGGCGGCGCAGATGGCGGCCAAGCCGGACGCCGTCTTCGCCGTGGTGTGCTGCGGCGACTTCCCGGCCTTCGGCCGGCAGGCGAAGGCGCAGGGCTATTTCACCCAGCTCGGCAACAATTTCGTCGGCGTCGGCGAGGCGATCTCGATCGAATCGCGCCAGGGCCTGGGCATGGATTTCCCGGCCGGCATCTGGGGCAACGCCTACGACATCGAAAGCTGGGACGGCGACGCCTGGGTGAACGGCGACGTCCACGAGAAGTATTTCGCCAAGCTGGCGGCCTACACCAAGCAGCCGGTCCCCAGCTCCTGGGCCAGCCAGGGCTACATCGGCATGCAGCTTCTGGCCGGCGCCATCGCTAAGGCGGGCACCACCGACACCGACGCGGTGATCAAGGCGCTGGAAGGGCTGGAGGTGCAGACCCCGGCCGGCGCCATGGTGATGCGCGCCAAGGACCACCAGTTGAACCGCGGTCAGGTCTGGGGGCAGGCCAAGCTGGAGCCGGGGAAGACTTATCTGTCGGTCGACAAGCCGGAGTATATTGATCCGACGAACTTTATGGATTGAGTTGGCGGGGCAGTGGGGAGTGTGGTTGCGGGAGGGGGAGCGCCGAGGTGGGGCTTCCCCTTTTCGTTGGGCTTCGAAGGGCGGTGGTTGACTTGAAGGTAAGCTGGACGAGTCGGATTTTGAATATCCGTAGTGCGGGAATCGACCTTCGGTTCACTTTGGAAACGTGACATTCGGTGAGGCCACTCAAGAGTCTTGAAACTTGCTAGTGGTTCAGTACGGAGTAGCACCAAACCGGTCCATGGGTCTCGCTGCCATTACCTCAAGGCGTAACGTCACGACAGGGAACTTACATGCAGCCAAAAACTATCGCCGAACAGTTATTTTTCAGTACAGTACGTATCGATACCATTGCGGTGAATGGCGTGCAAGGTTCGGGCACTGGGTTTTTCTTCGCCCACCATCTCGGCGGAAACAAAGAGATGCCATTTGTTGTAACGAACAAGCATGTCGTGATGGGCATGCGCGAGGGGCGCTTTTCGTTCCTGAAACAGAAGGAGGGGATGCCCACGTTGGGCGAGGGTCTCAACCTTCAAATTGGACCGCAAGATTGGTCGAAGGTATGGTTTGGTCACCCTGATACAAACATTGATATTGCCATTTGTCCACTGGCGCCCTTGCTTGAATTTGTGAAGCAACAACACGGAACGGACTTGTTCTTCCGCGCCGTAGGAACGAGCATGATTCCAACGTTTCAGCAGGTAGCGGAATTGGATGCTTTGGAGTCGGTCACATTCGTCGGCTACCCGGACGGAGTTTGGGACAGCAAGAACCTCCTACCTGTCGCACGTCGCGGAACTACGGCCAGCCCAATTGAAGTGGACTTTGAGAATACTCCGCGCTTTCTGATCGATGCGTCAGTGTTTGGTGGGTCTAGCGGCAGCCCGGTATTCATTCTCAATCAAGGCGCTTTTGCTATGAAGGATGGGAGTACAACAATTGGCTCCCGCTTCTACTTTGTCGGTGTCATCGCTGCTGTGTTCTTCCGTACGCATCTGAACCAGATTATCCCTGTGCCGATTCCTACGCAGGTTCAGCCGATGGCGCAACAACAGGAAATGATAGACCTCGGTATCGTGTTCAAAGCGCGTACTGTTGTCGAGACCATCGAAGCGTTCCTGAAAGCGAACAATATCAATACGTCGGCACCCGCTTTCACGCCTGCTGTGCCTCCGCCAGCAGTATAGTCCTATGACATGCGGCCAAGGAGGCAGTGGCACCCGTGGTCCTTGGACGACATTAGCTTTCCAACAGGTTGGTTTAGCGGTTATTTGATCATGCTTTCTCATCGCTCGAGGCATTAATCCTCCGTCGAATTTCATGTTCATGAGATTCTCGTAAAGGATCATCGGCATTGAAATCCATCATTAGGTGCTCAAGCTCACGAATAAGCATGAATGTATCCTTGTCATCGATTGTTTCCATAAAAGGCCCGTGACGTAATATCTTCATAGCCGAGAAGAATCGCAACGCCGCTTTTGTTCTGCGGGGGTGATTTGTTGCCTCCTTGTACGCTTCGGCTCCAAGTTCGTAGAGCCATGGAAAGTCATCCTTCACAAAGCTGGCCAAAAGAAGGAAATGAATGGGATCACGTTGACCAAATTCACTAGAGTGCAGTAGATCTCGGATTATAGCAGGATGAAAGCGCGCTCTCCGACGCCGAATTCGTGGAGATTCTTCTTGATTTTCACGAAATCTCATGTCTAAACCACGTATTCCAGAAACTAGCTCTTCCAATATCTCATGCTGCGGTCTATTTTGTTTTATGTGAGGTGAATCTTTTGGAAGGCTGGCAAGAGCTTTTTCGAAAGTCGCCCACAGCGCCTCGAATTGACGATTCAAAAGAACATCTGCAAGTTTCCCATCGGAGAATCTATTGATAGAAGTAACTATATCAAGAAGGCCTGCCTTTTCTGCTTTCTTGGCCTGAAATTGTGCCAGAGGACCAGTAATATCCTTGAATTCAATATCAAGCAATAGAGGGATTACACGGCCTTCCTGCATAAATTTTGCTAATGCTCCTGCCTCAAATAATATCCAAGGCGACGAAACATTCTCACGAGTTATACAAATAATCCCAAAATTGCTAGACTCAAGTTCCTTGCCCACCTCATTTGCCCACCGCTCACCAGCATCAATATCGGACTGCGAAAGCCACGGTTCTACATATTGAAGAACCATTGGCAGCCAATCGCGCAAGGCTTGGCCAAGCGCACTGCTACGCTGACCACTCCAACTGATAAAAGCCTTCATTTCCTCCCCCTACTTATCCCAACCCTTTGGATACGATTTGCTAAACGTGTTGTATACAGGTGTCACCACAATGATTGATCGTGTAGGGGCAAATTGCCGGTGTAGAGGGTTGTTCTAAACACCGCCCTACCTATGTCCGCAATTTGGCGCATTACGGACAGTCATTCAAGACACGTCACGCTGTCGCTCCCAAGTCATAGCCGATGAGTGCATATTCCACTCAAATTCCTATATCCACGATAGACTGGTTTCATGCTGAGACCTATCCACTGCTAAGCATTGGCCATTCCCCCTCCGCACCGATCAATCCCCCTCCCTGATCCAACCACCATCCGCCGCCGTACTGACCACCGGCATCTCCGATTGACAGCGCCGCTTTCTGTTTGTACCGTTCAGTCAAGCTTTGACCAAACGGTACAAACAGGGTGGATTCAGCCCGATGGTCCGGAAGATCGCCGAACGTGACGACGTCCTGCCGGTTCTCGGGGAGGTTTTCCGGGAGCATGGCTTCGAGGGCGCCTGCCTTTCGGTGATCTCCAGGCGCACCGGGCTGGGCAAGGGAAGCCTCTACAACTTCTTCCCCGGTGGAAAGGAGGAGATGGCGGCGGCGGTCCTCGCCACGGCCGATCAATGGTTCGCGGCGAACGTGCTGGCACGGCTCGACGGCGACCTTGGGGGCGACCTTGGCGGCAGCGATGACGCCGGCGTGGACGGCGGGCGGAAGCGCGTCGCCGCGATGTTCGACGACCTCGAAGGGTATTTCCGGTCCGGGCACCGGGTCTGCGTGGTCGGGGTTTTCGCGCTGGGCGGCATCCGCGATCATTTCGGCCCGCAGATCCGCGCTCATTTCCAGCGCTGGATCGACAGCCTGGACCGCGCGCTCCGGCAATCCGGCCTTGCCGCCGGTGACGCGCGGGCCACCGCGGAGGAGGTGGTGGCCGGCATCCAGGGGGCGCTGGTCCTGGCCCGCGGCCTCGACGATCCGGACGTCTTCGGGCGGGTGATCGGACGGTTGCGGCGGCACTGCGGCGTCTGAGGTTTCGTCAGCCTTATTTTTGTGCAACGGCCGGGAATAACCGTCCGCGCCGCTGCGTCCATACTCGTGCGAATGGGCTGTCCATGCGTCGGTTGCCGCCTCGGATGGCTTGATGGTCTCATGGCGACGGGTGCCGCGCCGACGGTCGCGGTGCCCTGCCGGAACGGGAGAGCTCTATGCTTACGACGGTTTCACGCCGCATCTGGCTGCTGGTCGTTTCGGCGATGGTGATGTGCGTCGCGGTCACGCTGTTCGACCTTCGGACCCTGCATCAGGCGATCACCATCGAACGCCAGGGGCAGGTGCGCGCCCTGGTCGACGGGCAGTTGTCGGTGCTGACGGCGCTCCAGGCCGATGTCGAGGCGGGACGCCCGACGCCGCCCGACACCCAGGAACGGGCGGCGCGGATGATCCGCACCAGCTTCTACGGCAAGCGCGACGGCTTCTTCGCCTTCAATTACGAGGGCGTCAGCGTCGCCAACGGCGCCCGCCCCGATTTCGAGGGGCAGAACAAGCTCGACCTGCGCGACCCGAACGGCAAGCCCTTCATCGCCGACCTGCTGAACGCCGCGAAGCGGGGCGGCGACTTCGTGATCTACCAGTTCCCCCGGACGCCGAACACGCCGCCGATCGAAAAGCTGTCCTACGCCGGCCATTTCGCGCCGTGGCGCTGGATGGTGGCGACCGGGGTCTACACCGACGACATCGAGGCCGAATTCCGCGACACCGCCATGGTCCGGCTGGGCTGGCTGATCGGCGTGCTGGCGGTGCTGGGCGGCATCGCGGTCTGGCTGGCGCGCGGCCTCACCCGTCCGCTGGGGGCGTTCCGGCTGACGCTCGGCCAGTTGGCGCAGGGCACGCTGGCCGGCGACATCCCGCACGCCGCCCGCAAGGACGAGATCGGCGAGATGGCGCGGGCGCTGGTCGACCTGCGCGACCGCCTTACCGTCGCCGAGGGTGTCCGGGCCGAGCAGGAGCGCGCGGTGGAGCAGCGGCTGCGCAGCCGCGCCGCGGTCGACGACGCGACGCGCGCCTTCGTGGCGGAATTGCAGGCGGTGCTGGTGTCGGTGACGGCGGATGCCGCCGGTATCGGGACCAAGGCGACCAACCTGCTGCGGATCGCCGGGACCACCGCCGACACCTCCGGCCGGGTCGCCACCGTCACCGAAGGGGGATCGGCCAACATCCAGACCGCGGCGGCGGCGGTGGAGGAGCTGCACAGCTCCATCAGCACGATCAGCCACCAGTTGGTGACGGTCGCCGACGCCTCGGCCAAGGCGGTGGAGGAGGCGCAGTCGACCAGCGCCACCATGCAGGGGCTGGCCGGCGCCGCCCAGCGGATCGACGCGGTGGTGACGCTGATCAACAGCATCGCCTCGCAGACCAACCTGCTGGCGCTGAACGCCACCATCGAGGCGGCGCGGGCGGGGGAAGCCGGCAAGGGCTTCGCCGTCGTCGCCTCGGAAGTGAAGAACCTGGCCAGCCAGACCGCCAAGGCGACGGAGGACATCCAGAGCCAGGTGGCGGCCATCCAGACGGAAAGCCACAACGCCGTCGGCGCCATCGCCAAGATCGGCGAGACCATCACCTCGATCAACCGCCTGGCGACCGAGGTCGCCGGCGCCGTCCACCAGCAGGACAGCGCCGCCAGCGAGATCGCCCGCAGCGTCAACGACGCGGCGCGCGGCGCGACGGAGGTCAGCAACGCCATCGCCGGCGTCGCCTCGGCGATGGCGACCACCGGCACGACCGCCGGCGACGTGCTGTCCTCGGCCGACACGCTGAAGACCCAGGCCGACGCGATCAACGCGCTGGTCGGCGGCTTCGTGCAGCGGCTGCAGAGCGCGTAGGCGCTAACTTTGACCCTCTCCCGGGGCGGGAGAGGGACAAGGAAGCGGAGAAAAGTTGGCGTTGCTTACCGCGCGGCGCTCGGTAAAGCCTTCGGCGATGCGGGCGCCGTCGCTGGCGCGGCGGATCTCGAACCAGTGGGACAGGCGGTCGCCGTCCTGCCGCACGCCGCACAGCCCGATGCCGAGGCGGTCCCCCGGGTTGATGTTGCCGTAATAGAACAGGTCGCGCCCCGTGGTGACCAGGCCGGGGCCGCGGGCGCGGAACAGCGCCCATTCCGCCTGGTCGAGGAAGGCCTGGAAGGCCGCGAAATAGAGGAAGCCGGCGCCGTTGAAATCGCGGTGCGGGCAGGGGTCGATGGCGATTTGATCGATCGCGACCTCGCCCAGGGGCAGGCGGTCGGCACGGCGGAAGCCGCGATGGTCCTGCCAATCCTCCCGGCGGAAACGCTGGCAGAGCTGTGGCAGGGGGGCTTGCGGATCGGCCGCGACCGTGCCGGCCGCCGGCGACAGCGGGGCCAGCGACAGCGGAAACGGGTGGGGCAGGGCCCGCAGGACGCTGCGGTTGTCGCCGGGCACGGCGCGGCGCAGGAAGGCCGAGACCATCGCCACCGTCGCGATGCGCCGGTCACCGACGGCGACCCGCTGGACGCTCTGGTACTGGGTGCGGGACACCCGGCCGACCTGGCCGTGGAAGCGCAGCCGGTCATGCTCCGCCACCCGGTCGAGCCGGGCCTCCGTCACCGACAGGCCGGTGAAGGTGGCGTAGAGCCGGTTGCCGTCGCGGTCGCGGAAGGCCGGCTGCGGCAGGCCGAAGGCGTCGGCCAGCATCCGCCAGTGGCGGTCGCCGCATTCCTTCAGCAGCCAGTTCTCCGACAGGCCGTGAAGGGCGAGCTGCGGCATGCCGGCGACCACCTCGTGAAGGGGCGCTTCGGGAAGGCCGGGCCTGGTCGATGGCATCAAAGGAAGGCGACGACGTCGACCGTGGCGTCCGCCCGGCCGGCGAAGCGCGCCGCCGCCGTGTCGATCGCCGCGATCTGCCGCAGGGCGCGCGCGCAGGGGAAGCCATGGATCGCGGCGACGCGCGCGCTGGCGATGGTCAGGGCGGCGCGGCTGATCCGGGCGAAATCGTCCAGCCGGTAGCGTTCGCCCGCCCGCAGATGATCGCGAATCACCAGCGAGGGGGAATAGCAGTCGGACAGGCTGCCGTCCGGCCAGCGGACGCGGAAGATCATTTCAGGCATGGATCGGCTCCCGCGGTCGGTTCATCGCACACTCATCCAGGCGTCATAGGCGTCGAGGTGGCGGGCGGCGCAGGCGTCCCAGCCGAAGCCGGCGGCACGGCGCAGGCCGGCGGCGCGCAACGCCGCCGCCGGGCCGGGCCGGACGGCCGCGACCATCGCCGCGGCGATGGCGGCGGGATCCCGCGGATCGACCCACAGGCAATCCGCGTCGCCCAGATGCTCGGTGAAGGGGGCGATGCGGGAGACGACGGTCGGCGTGCCGCAGGCCATCGCCTCCAACACC
>FTCZ01007823.1_pt1 | contig 14008 bp, 17 predicted proteins | sample 1658871 | NCBI WGS metagenome assembly FTCZ01 (sample SAMEA3914864, study PRJEB12502) | metagenome | biome: forest; material: soil | place: USA | collected 2012-03-12 | depth 0.3 m
TCGGCCGCGCCCTGCAGAACCGCGACGCGCTGGGCTTCGGCTTCGACGCCGACTTCCAAGTCGAAAGCTATCTGCGCCACCAGGGCTCGACCTTCGTCGACCGCTTCGACGCGAACTCCTACCTCTACATCACGCGTGCCATGGATTACTTCGACCTGGCGCAGGCGCATGGCGGCGTGCTGGCCAGGGCCTTCAAGGGCTCGCCGACGCGCTTCTGCCTGATGTCCTTCACCTCGGACTGGCTGTTCCCGACGCGCGAGAGCCGCGCGGTCGTGCATGCACTCAACGCCGCGGCGGCCAACGTGTCGTTCGTCGAGATCGACAGCGACAAGGGCCACGACGCCTTCCTGCTCGACGAGCCGGAGATGTTCCGCACGCTGTCGGGTTTCCTCCAGGGTGCGGCCAACGCCAGAGGATTGCCCGGGGGACTGAAATGAGTGTTGCTCCCATCCGCGTCGATCTCCAGCTGATCGCCGACATGGTCGAGCCGGGCGGCCGCGCGCTCGATGTCGGTTGCGGCGACGGCGCGCTGCTGGCCTATCTCGTGAACTTCAAGCGCGTCGATGCGCGCGGCATGGAGCTCAGCCAGGCCGGCGTGAACGCCTGCGTGGCGGCCGGCCTCTCGGTCATCCAGGGCGATGCCGACACCGACTTGCGCGACTATCCCGAGCAGGCCTTCGACTACGTGATCCTGAGCCAGACCCTGCAGGCCACGCGCGAGCCGCGCCGGGTGCTCGAGCAGATGCTGCGCGTGGGCAAGCGGGCGATCGTGTCGTTTCCCAACTTCGCACACTGGCAGGTGCGGCTGCGCCTGGTGTTCGGCGGCCACATGCCCGAGACGCCGACGCTGCCGCACAAATGGTACGACACGCCCAACATCCATCTCTGCAGCATCGACGACTTCCGTGCGCTGTGCCGCGACATGGGCGTGCGGGTCGAGCGCTCGATCGTGCTGAACCGCAACAGCCGCCCGATCTCCATGCCGCCGATGCTGGCCAACCTGTTCGGCGAGCAGGCGGTGTTCATGCTGCGACGGGACTGACCCACGCACACGCTGTCCTCACGACAAGTTTGGACGGCGTGAAAACCTCCCCGACGTGCCCCGGCGTTTAATAGGGCATGACTAAACTCTGCGCGCGGCTCGGCGCCGCTTGCTATGTCGCCTGGGGCCTTTTCCACGTCTACGTGGCGTGGCAGATCTACATGCTCGCCCAGCCGCTCTCCGGCATCGCGCAGGGCCGGATGCTGCAACTTGCCGGCTACATGCTCACCATCGCTTTGTTCGCCATCGCGATCGCCCTGTGGCGCGTGTGGCGCAACGACCGGCTGGGCTATTGGCTCGCTCTCGCTGTCGTCGGCTGGGCCGACGTCATCTGGGTCCTGGTCGTCGTGCTTCCGGGCTTCGTGCCGCTCGGCCGTGGCCTGATACCGCCGGCGATCTTCGTGGCCGGTGCCGTGCTGACTACCATCGCGCAGCGCCAGCGCACACCAGGCTGAAACAGCTGCCGGAATTGCGGGAAGTTAGATGGCCTTGAGCATGAGCGATGGTGGCAGAGGCCGCTCGAACGTCACGTCGACCTCGTTTTCGCCGATCGGCGAGAAGCCGTGGCGGAGGTAGAAGCGGTTGGCGGGGCTTTGCTTCAGCACTTCCAGGCGCATCGGCTTGCCCAGTGCATCGGCTTCCGCGAGCAGCGTCCTGAAGATTTCCGAGCCGAGGCCGCCGTTCTGGAAGCGGGTCGCGAGATAAAACGAGTCGAGCATCACGTGCTCAGGGCCGACCCTGAAGCCGACGCAACCCGCGACCTCGTCGCCGACCAGGATCAGCCGCAGGCCGGGTTCGTCGAAGTGGCCGCGGAAGACGCGGCGCGAGCGTTCGGGGGTGAAGCGGCCCACTCTTTCCAGATGATCGCGCATGACCTCGATGCGCAGCGCGAGCAGCGGTTCGAAGTCGGCCTCGCCCGCGGGGCCAAAACGCCAATTCAGCGTCACGTCAGTCGATATGGCCGAACAGGCGGGCCAGGCGGAACGCGCCGGGCCAGTGCAGGACGTCGAGCCAGCCGACCGACGGATCGACCGAGAGCAGCAGGCGGTCGACGCGCGCGACCAGGTTCTCCTGCGGCACGAAGCCCACGCCGCCGTCGGCCGCGGCGATGCGGCTGTCGAGCGAGTTGTCGCGATTGTCGCCCATCATGAAGTAATGCCGGGCGGGCACGAGGTAGACGCCCGTGTCGTCGTAGCGGTCGGTGTCGGAGAGCTCGATCATCTCGTGCTCGCGGCCCTTGCCGTCCGCCGTGGGCAGCGTCTCGACATAGAGCGTCGAGCTGCCGTAGTCGCCGACGGTGCGGCGCGGGACCAGCACGTCGTTGATGTAGAGCCGGCCCTGCTTCATCTGGATGCGGTCGCCGGGCAGGCCGATCAGGCGCTTCACATAGGTGGTCGAGGGATCGCGCGGCAGCTGGAAGACCACGACGTCGCCGCGCTCCGGCGCCTTGTCGAACAGCCGGCCGGAGAAATCCGGCAGCATGCCGATCGGCGAGGAATATTTGCCGTAGCCGTAGGCGAACTTGCTGCCGATCAGTTCGTCGCCGACCAGCAGGGTCGGCACCATCGACGGCGAGGGCACGCGATAGGGCTCGGCCACCACCGTGCGCACGACCAGGACGAAGGCAAGGGAGAGGGCGAGCGGCTTCACCTGGTTCGCCCAGTGGGCAAGGCGCTGCCGCGGAGACTTCGGGCCGTGATCCATGCCCGAAGCCTAGGCCCTGGCGGCGATCTTCGCCACGCGCGGCTTTGCCACGGCAATCCAGTCTCGTGTGTCGAGCTCCATCGAGCGGTCGAGGCGGCCTGCGTTGAAGAACAGCGTGTCGTTGGCCAGCAGATCTTCCTCGACCACGATCGACAAGGCGGGATTGAGCGCGAAAGGCGGCACTGCACCCATCACGCAGCCGGTCAGTTCCTGCGCGGTCTCCGGCGACGCGAAGCCGCACTTCTTCGCCTCGAAGATCGCAGCGACGGCTGCGAAGTCGAGCTTGCGCGAACCGGGCAGAATGGCGAGCACCGGACGTTTGCCGCCGCCCCCGCCGCGCACGTCGAGCACCATCGCCTTCGCCGCCTGGTCGGGACGGTTGCCGCGGATCGCGCTGATCGCCTCGGACTTGCCCTCGGCTTCATGCTCGATGACGCGGAATTTGGCCTTGGCGTCGCTCAGCAGCGCGACAAGCTGGTCGAACACGTCACAGGCCACGGACCACCTTTTCGGAGAGGATCTTCAGCGCGTCCTCGAGGCTCGGCACCTTGCCGTCGGCCGGCGCGATATGCGCGTCGACAGTGCGGCGATGGCTCTTCTCGATCGCCTCGGTCATCAGCGGATCGACGCCGGTCTCGCGCAAGGTGCGGGCGACCAGGCCCATCTCCTCCCAGCGGCGCTCGGCATGGACGATGTGCGTCTGGATCAGCATGGCGAGCGAGCCCGCGAAGGTGCGGGCATCGATGTCGCCCAGGCAGCCCATCACCTCGTCGAGGATGCCCTGGCGCCTGGCCGTGACGAAGGATTCGACGGCCAGCGCCTCGATCCCCTTCACGATCACCGAGCGCAGCATCTTCACCGACGACGCGCTGCCGGGTTTGGCGCCGAGATACTTGGTGACGAAGCCGTTGGCGTTCATCCAGTCGACCATCGGCTGGGCGCCTTCGCCCGCCACCAGCATCGGCGCCTTGATGCCAGACGCGAAGAAGCCGCCCATCACGGCGATGTCGACATAGCGTCCGCCGCCGGTTTCGATCTCCGCGCGATCCTCATCCGACATTTTGCCGGTGACGGTGCAGAGATCGAGATAGTGCGCGCCCTTCTTCAGCAGCGGCGCGGCAGCTCTGGCCGCATCGATCGCGAACTCGCCCTGCACGGCGCAGATCACGAGGTCGGCCTCGGAGAGCGCCGCGGTGTAGCTGTCGGAGATCGCGACATCGAGCCGGCGCGCTTCCTTGCCGAGCGCCGTACCGCGCGCGTCCTTGTCGAGGGCGGTGTCGATCGCGATCAGGCGTCGAGGCGCGTTGTCGCCGGGCTTGGCGACGCCGCGCCAGCCGCCGTCGGCCGCGAGGCCGCGTGCGATTGCGGAGCCTGCCTCGCCGAAGCCGAGCAGGGCGATGACCCTCGGAGAGATCGACATCAGGAGACGGGCATCATCAGGAGGCGGGCATCACGACGCTGGCGCTTCCCCGTCCTTGTTGCGGGCCCTGGCGGCCTGCGTGTCGCGGGAGGCGGCGATGCGCAGCTTGGGCCGCGCACCCGCGAGCTGCTCCTGCGGCGTGCGCTCGGCGACGCCGGCATAGAGCTGCTTTCCCGATTCGATGACACTGACGCCGGCGAAGCGGCCGAGCCAGCGCTGGCCGAACTTCTCGACCGCGGGCGCCATGCGCAGCACGAGCCGCGACTTGGTGGGCGGCATGTAGAGCGCGCGCGCCTGGCGCATCGGCGCGAACATGTTGGCGCGCAAGAGGTTGGCGACCTGGCCCGGCGAATAGGGATGGCCCTGGTAGAAGGGCGAGCGGTCGAGCTGCGACCACAGGCCGGCACGGGTCGGCACCACGGTGATCAGCTGGCCGCCGTCGGCCATCACCCGCCAGATCTCGCGCAGGAAGGGACGAAGCTGTTCGGTGCATTCGACGGCATGGATCAGCAGCACCTTGTCGACCGAGCGGTCGGGCAGCGGCAAGTCGAACTCGTCAACGAACGCGGTACGGTTCTGGCCCTTGCGCGGCCAGCGGGTCACGCCCTGCTGGGCCGGCATGAACGCCAGCGTCCGCTGCGATTCCTCCATGAAGGGCCGCAGAAAGGGCGTCGCATAGCCCAACCCCAGCACCGTCTCGCCCTTCACGCTGGGCCAGATCTCGCGCAGGCGGGCGCGCAACAGGCGCACGGTCATCTGCCCGAGCCGGGTGGCGTAGAAGTCGTTGAGGTCGAGGACGTCGGTCCACATGCGCTTATCCTAGCAGAAACAACGCTTAAAACGCCTAAAAGGTCACCGGGGAGGGACATGGCGGGCGCAGGCCAGAGTTGCTACCCTTGCGCATCATGAGCACATCCCTCGATATCGTGAGAATCCCGGTCCTGAGCGACAATTACGTGTGGTTGATGCGCGAGCCCCAGAGCGGCTCGGTCGGCGTCGTCGATCCCGCGGTGGCGGCCCCCGTGCTGGCGGAGGCCGACAAACGGGGCTGGAAGATCACCCATATCCTGAACACCCACCACCATGGCGACCATGTCGGCGGCAACATGGAGATCAAGAACGCCACCGGCTGCACCATCGTGGGGCTGGGCCGCGACCGCGCCCGCATCCCCGGAATCGACGTCACGGTCGACGACGGCGACCGCTACCGCTTCGGCGAGGCGGAGGCCGAGGTCATCTTCGTGCCCGGCCACACCGTCGGCCACTGCGCCTACGCCTTCCGCGACCAGCACGCGCTGTTCTGCGGCGATACCTTGTTTGCGCTCGGATGCGGCAAGATGTTCGAGGGAACGCCCACCCAGTTCTGGACCTCGCTCGAGCGGCTGCGCGGCCTGCCCGACGACATGCGGGTCTATTGCGCGCACGAATACACCCAGTCCAACGCACGCTTCGCAGTCACCATCGAGACCGACAACAAGGCCTTGAAGGACCGTTCGGCGGCGATCGATGCCGCCCGCGCTAGGGGCGAGGCCACCGTGCCGTCGTTGCTTGGCGAGGAGAAGAGGACTAACCCATTCCTGCGTGCCGACATCCCGTCGGTACAGAAGGCCGTTGGCATGGTGGGCAAGGATCCCATCCAGGTGTTCGCCGAAGTGCGGCACCGCAAGGATGTCTTCAGATAAGGATTTTAGCCCATGAGTGCCAAATACGTCTGGACGGCCGAGAAGATCGCCGCGCGATCGCTCGATGAGGTGAAGAGCCTGCGCAACAACGCCGAGAACGCCGGCGCGGTCGATGTCGTGGCGCTGTGCGATGCCGACATGCTGCGGCGCAATCCGCCCAAGGTGAAGGCGCCGCGCAAGGTGAAGGCCAAGGTCGAGAAGGCGGAGCCGGCGGCCTAGCAGCTGCCCCAATTGCGCTAAAGCCGCTGCCTCCGGCGCGGCAGACCGCGCCTAGGCGCGGCGACGGGCCTTCAGGGTCCTCCAGAGCAGCACCACCAGCCAGATCCCCTGGGTGACCGGGAACAGCAGGTCGAGGAACACGGCCGGCCACAGCCAGTCGACATTGGGTTGCGAGCCGTTGAGCCGCACCGACGCCAGCACGTAGAGCTGCGCGCGCTGGCCCGCGATCGCCTTGTCGGCGCCGATCACCTTCACGTGCAGGGCATTGAAGCCGGTGCCCAGCATGAACTGCGGCGTGCCGGGCGGCGGCGGCCAGCGGTAGACGCCGGGCTCGATCGCAAGATTGGCCGTGAGTCGCCGCAGGGTCCCGATGCAGCTGCCGGTCGGCGGCATCAGCTCGTAGGTGACCGGCGGGCCGCTCTCGCCCTGCACTTCAAGCTTGAGGTTGGCATCGGGCTTCAGCCGCAACAGCCCGTCGCGCGGCGGTGCGTAGGTGGCGGTGATGGCGGCGGCGTCCGGCCGGCCCTCGCAGGCCGGCGTGCGCACGTCGAGATCGAGCTGCAGCGGATTGGGGAAGAGACGCGGCACCTCGAGCACGATCGCGTTGCCCGGTGCCAGCACGAGCGTCTCGCTCTCGGTGCGCGCCTCGATCTCCGCCCCGCCGGCATAGAGCGCCAGACCCAGGGTGACCAGCAGCCAGGTCAGCCAGGCGTTGCGCAGGCTTGAAGGCTCGCCGGGGTCGAGGGCGGAATCGGTGGCCGCATCGTCGGTCATTGCTTCAGCGTAGCTGGCGGTCCGCTTTCAGGCCACCAGCCAACGCAGCAGCGACGACAACGACTTCACTTCCGCAACGCTCCAGCGGTCGCGGAACACGTCGTCGGCGAGCCGCGCCATCGTGGCCTCGGCGTCGGCCACGGCGCGCTTGCCGGCCTTGGTCAGCACGACATAGGCAAAGCGCGCGTCGTGCTCGTGGCTCTCGCGGCCGAGGAAGCCACGCTTCTCGAGCGGCGCGGTGGTGCGCGTCACCGTCGACGGGCTGACCGACAGGCGCTTGGCGAGCTCGATGCGGCTCAGCCGCCCGCCCTCGGCATGGGCCACGTACATCAGCAGCAAGGTGTCCTTCAGCGACAGCCCGTGCACCGCGCCGAGGCCGGCCGCAAAGCGCTCCTCAAGCCGCGCATGGGCCTGGAACAGGTTGAGCGTCGCGGTGAAAGCGGGGGTGGCGGAGGGTGGAGCAAGTGTTTCCATATGGAAGTAATATGGAAGTGTATGGGAAATATCAAGGGTGTCTTCGGCGGGCCCGCCGGACTGGCGAGAATCTGGCGGTTACCGCCTCTCTCCGTCATCCCGAGCGTAGCCGAGGGATCTCCTTTTGTGCGGCGTCCTGAAAACAGGTCCCTCGACTACGCTGCGCTCGAGAGGACGAGGTGGGTGGCGGTTACCGCCGGGTAACGCTTTTAAATACGGAGGAAAAAGCGTTACCAAAAGTGACCATTAAACTAACGGGAAAATAGTCGAATCTCCTTACCAAGCTCGATCCAGCCCACCGTCTGGCGTCTCCCATGGCCCCCGCGCTTTGCAAAAGGGTCCGGGTCCCCTTGACGATCAATATTGCATATATCGCAATTATAATCAAGGAGCGGTTGCGCGAAAGGCAACCATTTTTTCGTCGATGGATCCTATCCCGCCGGGCAGGAATGCTGGGACGTGCGGCTGTCGCAGACCGTCACCGTGCCCATGTAGTGCACCATCTCCTTGGCCCTGTCGCGGTCGAGGGGGATGCGTGCCAGGCAGGATGGTGATCGGCGGACTTTCCTTGCAGGCCTCGATCCACTTCTGCTCGATCACATGCAGCAGCGCCGTCAGGTCGGTACGGCTGGCCATGTTGAAGCGCACCTGCGTGGCGATCTGCTCCGACCAGTTCTCGATCGTCTCGTTCGCCGGCACGAACATTTCGATCTTCGCGCCGTCGTGCGGGACCTGCCCCGCGAGCTTGAGCGTGGAGGGTATCGGCGCGATCAACCGTTCGCCCGCGGGCTGGGCCTGTGACAGGTGCGGCGTGGAGGCCAGCAACAGCAGCGCGAGGATTGGCAGGTGGCGCATCGATCTTGCGGCATGATAATACGGTGGGAGGGATGACGCAGGGATAAATTGAGTCCTCTCACCGTCTCACGCATGCCACCGCCGCCACCGCGAGCAACCCGGCGGACACCGCGTAGATCCAGAACGACGGCATGATCGGCAGCAGCAGGCCCGCGGCGATCGGGCCGGTGCCGGCGCCGATGTCGCGCCAGACCGCGCGGGTGGCGAGCGCCTGGACGCGGCCGGCACCGGGCGTGCGCTTGGCTACGATCGGTGCGATCAGCGGCAGTTGGAGCGCGCGCAACACCACGATCGCGGCCGCGCAGCTGAAGATCCAGCCCGCGCCGAAGCCCACCAGCACGATTGTGGTGAGCAGCGACAGCGTCACGAGCAAGCGCTCGGCGCCCCAGCGCTCGGCGACCTGGCCGCCGATCGGCGACAGCACGATCTCGCAGAAGTAGCGCAGCGCCATCAGCAGTGCCGCCGCCATCACCGCGCCGCCCGGCAGCAGGTCCTTGCCGAGATAGCCGAGGCCGACCACGAACAGGCCGTCGAGCGCGAAGCCTTCTAGGAACGACCAGACATCGAGGCTGCCGGGGAGCTGCAGCTTGCGTGGCGGCGCGACCGGATGCGGTGTTGCCGGCAGGTGGCGGGTGGCGACCAGCCCGACCAGCGCCACCACTGTGAGCACAAAGAAGATCGCGCGTGGGCCCATGTCGAGCTGCTCGGCGAGCAAGGCGCCGGCCGGCAGGGCGAGCGTCGGGCCGAGCGCGATGATGGCGCGCGAGCGGCCGTTGCGCCGCGCCGCGCCGTGCGGCTCGGCCGTCGCCATGGCGAGCGTCGAGAGGTTGAGCGCGGCGAAGGAGAGGCCCCACAGCAGGCGGAACGGCAGCAGCAGCCAGACGCCCGAGAGCGTAGCGTAGCCCAGCGAGGCAAAGGCGGCGGCGATCACCGCCAGCGTGTCCGTGGGCCGGTCGCCGCGGTGGGCATAGAAGCGGGCGACGAAGCCGTAGCCCATGATGCGGACCAGCCGATTGGCCGCCAACAGGACGCCTACCTCGAAGAGGCTCACGCCGAACTGCGACGCGAACATCGGCAGCAGCAGATAGAGGCAGGTGTCCGAGGGCAGGGTGACCGCGAGCGCTATGGCCGAATGGCGGGCGGCGATGTCGGTCGGGGACGGGGACGGGGAGGCGACAACGGACGCGGACATGCGGGCAATCTCTGTCCGTTACGGTTGTGTGACAAACGATGTGAAATCCGCCTGTATGTGATAAAAACTCACACATGAAGCCCGGCTCCCTTCCGCCGCTCAATGCGCTCCGGATGTTCCTGGTGGCCGCGCGTCACCTCAGTTTTTCGCGCGCGGCGGTCGAGCTCAACGTCACTCATGGCGCGGTGAGCCGGCAGGTGCGTTCGCTCGAGGATCATCTCGGCGTCGCACTGTTCGAGCGCCAGGTCCGCCAGGTCAGCCTGACCGCCGAGGGCCAGCAGCTGTTCGCCGAGACCGCGCCCGCGATGGAGCAGATCGCGGCCGCGGCGCGTGCGGTGACGGTGCGGGCGCCGGTGCGCGCGGTGCGGATCAACGTGCGACCGTCCTTCGCGGTGCGCTGGCTGATCCCGCGCCTTCCGGATTTCGTGGCGCACCATCCCGGCATTGCGCCGCAGCTCATCACCAGCCTCGCGCCGCCGCAAAAGGCGCCCGAGCCGTTCGACATCGCGATCCGCCGCGGCGTCGAGGGCTGGCCGAGCGCGGTCAAGGCGCAGCCCTTCCTCAAGGACGAGTTGATTGCGGTGGCGGCACCCTCGCTCCTGAAGCAGAAGCCGATCGTCGAGCCCAAGTCGCTGGCCCAGCACACGCTGCTGGTGGTCAAGACGCGCAAGCAGGACTGGGACGACTGGAAGATGCATGTCGGCCTGCCGCGCCTGCGGCCGGCGAGCCGGCTGCAGCTCGATCATTCGCACATCGTGCTGCAGGCGGCGGTCGATGGGCTGGGCTTCGCGATCACCGCGCGCTCGCTGCTCGGGACCGATGTGGCGCAGGGCAGGCTGGTCTGTTTGCTGCCCGGGCTGCGCATGCCCTTGCCGCCGATGTACTACGGCTGCGCCCCCGGCGTCGGCCGCGAGACGCAGCTCTTCGCCGACTGGCTCGACGCCCAGGCCGCGTAGGACTTCTTACTGCGCGCGCAGCACCAGCGCCTCGCGCAGCGCCGCCGCGCACAAGGTCGTGCCGCGCCGCGCGCCGTGCAGCAGCATCGGCGAGGAGAGGAACCCGTGCAGCATGCCGCCGAACTCGACCAGGTCGGCCACCGTGCCGTCCTGCTGCAGGCGCCAGGCATAGGCGCGGCCTTCGTCGCGCAGCGGATCGTAGCCCGCGGTCACGACCAGCGCCGGCGGCAGCCCGCCGAGCGACTTGGCGCGCAGCGGCGAGACCCGCCAGTCGTCGCGCGTCTTGGCGTCGGGCGTGTAGTGATCGATGAACCACTCCATGGTGGCGGCGTTCAGCCCGTAGCCGTCGGCGAAGGCGCGGTAGCTCTCGGCGCGCGCCACCACGTCGGTCACGGGATAGGCGAGCAGCTGCATGCGGAGCTTCGGCCCCTTGTGATCGCGGGCCCAGATCGCGACCGCCGCGGCGAGGTTGCCGCCGGCGCTGTCGCCGCCGATCGCGAGCTTGTTGGGATCGACGCCGATCGAGGGGCCATGGGCCGCGAGCCACTGCAGGGCCGACACGACGTCGTCGAAGGCGCCGGGAAAGCGCGTCTCGGGCGCCAGGCGATAGTCGACCGCCATCACCGCGATGCCGGCCTCGATCGCGAGCTGGGCGCACAGCACGTCATGGCTGTCGAGGTTGCCGAACACCCAGCCGCCGCCGTGGGCGTAGAGCAGCGCGGGCAGTTTTGCCTCGGGCGAGGCCTTGTCCGGACGATAGATCCGCACCGGCACGGAACCGCCATCTTTGCCCACTAGTCTGCGGTTCGCGACCGTCACGCCGTCGGGCATCGGGCCCTGGCCGGCCGGGCGCAGCGAGAGATAGAGCTCGCGCGCGGCCGCCGGCGTGAGCGTGTTCCAGGCCGGGCGGTTCGCGGCGGCCATGAGGTCGATGAGACGTTGGGATTCGGGATCGAGAGCCATGGCCTTACTGTATCACCGCGACGAACAATGTACTGTGCATCATGACGTTTGATCCCGACGAAGGAGCTCCTCAGACGCCGCGCCGGTCCTTCTGGCGCAGGCGTTGGGACGGGTTGCGGGCGATCCGTTTTCGCAGGTCGGTCGGGACAGAGGCGGCGCCGGCGGGCAAGCGGCGCCGGCGCTGGATCGTCTTAGCCATCGTCGCGCTGTTCGTCCTTTATTATCCGCTAGGCGCGATGATCGTCGAGAACATCGACGACGATCCGCAGTTCAAGCCCAGCAACGTGGTGGCGGGCGAGAGCCGAGCCGTGGCGATCGCGGCCGATCTCGTGACGCGCGAGGTCGACGTCCACAGCTGGGCGCCGATGCAGCCGTTCTTCATGCCGGCCGGCATCCTCGACAACATGCCTAATTTCCAGCGCGGCATTGCCGCCGCCCTGGGCCGCTTCTCGACCGAGCTGATGGACCAGCTGGGCCGCACCCGCGGCTCGAGCCAGACCGACCGCGACCTCGAGCAGGCGCGCGGCTTCCTGAACGAGCAGCCCAATGTCTGGGTGTGGCAGCCCAGCGTCTCGTTCTGGCCCTCGGCCACCTCGGCGCAGAAATACCGCGCCGGCCGCGACAGGCTGATCGCCTACAACAAGCGCCTTGCCTCAGGCCAAGCGGTGTTCGAGCGCCGCTCCGACAACCTGCAGGCGCTGATCGACCGTATCGCCAACGACCACGGCTCCGACTCGGCGGTGATCGACCAGCACATCATCGAGCAGGCCGGCAACCTGTTCGACACGCGCTGCGACGACATCTTCTATTTCAACAAGGGCCGGCTCTACGCCAACTACCTGCTGATGCGCGAGCTGGGGCAGGACTTCGAGGGCGTGATCCGCGAGAAGGGCCTGACCAGCTCGTGGAACGCCACGGTCGAGACCTTCCGCATCGCCTCGGCACTCGATCCCTGGGTGGTGTGGAACGGCTATCCCGACGCGCTGCTGATCCCCAACCACCTCGCCGCACAGGGCTTCTACCTGTTGCGCGCGCGCACCCAGTTGCGCGAAATCTCAGCCATCCTGCTGAAATAGAGCTGCCGCGTGGAGATCTACCTACCGATCGCCGAGCAATCGATGAACGTCTTCGTTCTGCTCGGACTCGGGGGCGTGGCGGGTCTGCTGGCCGGCATGTTCGGCGTGGGCGGCGGCTTTCTGGCCACGCCCCTGCTGATCTTCGTCGGCATCCCGCCCACCGTCGCGGTCGCCAGCCAGGCCAACCAGGTGATCGCCAATTCCGTGTCATCGCTCCAGGTCCAGTGGCGGCGCGGCAACGTCGACCTGCGCATGGGTCTGGTGCTGCTGCTGGGCGGCATCGTCGGCTCCTCGGCGGGCGTCACCCTGTTCACCTACCTGAAGCGCATCGGCCAGATCGATTTCGTGATCGCCGTGCTCTACGTCGTGATGCTGTCGACGATCGGCCTGCTGATGATGGGCGAGAGCCTGCGGACCTATCTCAAGACGCGTCGCCACCCCGAAGCGCCGCGCGGCAAGTTGCACCAGCACTACATGGTGCATCGCCTGCCGTGGAAGATGCGCTTCTACAAGTCGAAGCTCTATATCAGCGCGCTGTTGCCGATCGGGCTGGGCTTCCTGATCGGAATTTTGTCGGCCATTCTCGGTGTCGGTGGCGGCTTCGTGCTGGTGCCGGCCATGATCTACCTGCTGGGCATGCCGACGTCGGTCGTCATCGGCACCTCCAACTTCCAGGTCCTGTTCGTGGCGGCCAACGTCACCTTCCTGCAGTCGGCGACCAACGGCACGGTCGACGTGGTGCTGGCGCTGCTGCTGATCCTGGGCGGCGTGGTCGGCGCTCCGATCGGCTCGCGGCTGGCGGCCAAGCTGCCGGGCGTGGTGCTGCGCGGACTGATGGCGTTCCTGATCCTGGGCGTGGCGGCCGAGCTGCTGATCGAGCTCCTGCGCGCGCCGGCCTTGCCCTATTCGCTCGGCATCCGCGAGGTGCTGCGGTGAGGCGGCTGCTTCTCCTCCTGGCGCTGGCCCTCGGCTTCGCGATGCCTGTCTCCGCGCAAGGACCGCGGGTCGAGCCCCAAGGTCCTCCGGTCCCCGGGTCGTCCCTGCCGGCGCCCAGGCTCGATGTGCCCGACGTGCCGGTGGCCCCGCCCGACCTGGTCATGGACCTCTCGGCCGCGCGCGTGTCGATCACCTCGGCCTTCCAGGGCGAGACCCTGCTGCTGTTCGGCATGTTCGACCCGCCGGGCGAGGTGGTCGTGGTCGTGTCCGGCCCGCCCGCCCGCGAGACGGTGCTGCGCAAGGAGCGCTTCCTCGGCCTGTGGCTCAATACCGGCCGCCAGGCCTTCGACGATGTGCCGGCTTACTACTACATCGCGGCCAGCCAGCCGCTGCAGCGCCTGCTGGCGCGCGGGACCGGCGGCGAGATCCTGTCGCTCGAGGACCGCATGACCACCGTTCAGTCGGTCGGCCAGCGCGAATCCTCCGATCTCACGCGCTTCCGGGTCGGCATGATCGACGTGAAGCGACGGGAGGGGCTCTATCCCGCCAATATCGGCCAGGTGACCATCCAGGCGAACCGCCTGTTCCGGGTCGACCTGCCGTTCCCCTCGCGCCTGCCCGAGGGGGTCTACGATGTCCGCGCCTATCTGTTGCGCGAGGGCAAGATCGTCGCCGCCGTGTCGCGGCCGCTGCCGGTCAGCAAGGTGGGCTTCAA
>FTCZ01002663.1_pt1 | contig 13981 bp, 11 predicted proteins | sample 1658871 | NCBI WGS metagenome assembly FTCZ01 (sample SAMEA3914864, study PRJEB12502) | metagenome | biome: forest; material: soil | place: USA | collected 2012-03-12 | depth 0.3 m
AACTGGCTCGCGAGCAACTCGTCATAGGCCAGCCGCGCCAACGCCGGGTTGGCGGGATCGATATCCTCCGGTTTTTCCGGCGTATGCATCCGCTTCAACGCATGGAAGAAATCCGGCCAGCCATGCTTGGCGGCAAGCGTCGCGTCGAGCCATTCGGGCAATTGCGGCAGTCGCTCAAGCGCTGCCAGCGCCGCCTTGCTCACGGTGCGTGGCGACAGGCCCTCGGTCAGGCCGTAAATCGGCTCGACCGCCGGCAGATTGGCAAGCTGATGCTCATCCATGATGCGCGCCGGATGCACCATCTGACGGTAGCCGTCGAAGAGCTGGATTTCGCCCGAAATCCAGCGTTTCGCGCCGATCGGCAGCGACCGCTCGATCTGGCCGGGTCGCGGGTTGAAGAAAACCAGCGTCAGGTCGCCAGTCTCATCGCCGACCAGCACGCGAAACGGCGCCTTGCCAGTCCGGCTTGGCACCTTGCGATATTCATCGACGGTCACCTCCACCGTCACCGTCTCGCCGATCGGCGCATCGATCAGCTTGGCGCGCAGGCGGCGATCGATGCCGCCATGGGGGAGATGGAACAGCAGGTCGACCAGCCGCGCCGGGCGTTCCGGCTCGCCTAGCAGCCGGTCGAACAGCGGCGCGAGTTTTGGGCCGACGCCGGGCAGGGTGGTCACCGGCGCGAAAAAGGGATCGAGGAGCGAAGGCCGCATCAGCTTCGCCTAGGACTCGCAATGACGATTTTGCATGCCGCGCCGCAAGCACGCATGGATGACAGATCGGTCATTCACGCTATATACGCCGCTTTCACCTTGACGCCAGAAGGACGCTTAAGCCCATGACCGGCCTGACGCGCACGAGCGCTGATCTTGATCCCCGCCGGCGGCGTGTGCTGTTCCGCGCCTGGCATCGCGGCATCCGCGAGATGGACCTGATCATGGGGCGCTTCGCGGAAGCGAACCTGAAGGAAATGTCGGACGCCGATCTCGATGATTTCGAGCAGTTGATCGAGGTGCCGGACCATGACCTGTTTTCCTGGCTCTCCGGCTCGGCCACGGTCCCGGCGAATTACGACACCGCGATCTACCAGCAGCTTAAGTCCTTCCACACCCACGATGCGCCGATCCATTGATGACTGAACTGCGTTCGATCCTGAAGGCCACCGCGCCGACAACCATTGGCGGCGTGCCCGATGGCGCCGAAGCCTTCGTGCTGGCCGATATTGCCGGCGCTGCCTTCGCTTCTGGCGCGGATGTACCAGCGCTTGCCGTCTATGTCGCGCGTGACGGGCAGCGCCAGCAACTCATCGAATCCGCGCTTGGCTTTGCAGCGCCGGAAATCGAGGTGCTGAGTTTCCCAGCCTGGGATTGCCAGCCTTATGACCGCACTTCGCCCAACGCCGCCGTCATCGCGCGGCGCATGGCGACGCTGTCGCGGCTGGTGCGCTCGCGCGGCGGCGAGCGGCCGCGCATCGTGGTGACGACCGTCAACGCCATCCTGCAGCGCGTGCCACCGCTGAAATGGATTTCGCGCGAGAGCTTGTCCTTCGCGCCGGGCAACGCCGTCAACATGAACGAGATCGCGGCCTGGCTCGATATCAACGGCTTTTCCCGCACCGGCACCGTGCGCGATTCCGGCGAATATGCTGTACGCGGCGGCATCCTCGATCTCTTTCCGCCCGGCATGGAGCGGCCGATCCGGCTCGACTTTTTCGGCGATACGCTGGAGTCGATCCGCACCTTCGATCCCGAGACGCAGCGCACGACGGGCCAGCTCCGCTCGCTCGACCTGCTGCCTATGGCCGAGTACCAGATGACCTCCGAAGCGATAAAGCGCTTTCGAACGGGCTATACTGCGCAGTTCGGCGCACCCGGCCGCGACGATTTCTTCTTCGAGGCGGTGAGTGAGGGCCGGCGCTTTCCCGGCACCGAGCATTGGCTGCCGCTGTTCCACGAAACGCTCGATACGCTCTTCACCTTCACGCCGGGCGCGAAGCTCGTGCTCGATCCGCTGGCCGAAGAGGCGGCCAACGAACGCTTGACGCAAATCAGCGAGTATTATGACAATCGCAAGGAGGCGCTCGCCAACAAGGCCGCCGGCGCGCCTTATAAGCCGCTGAAGCCGGACGCGCTTTATCTGGCCTCCGACGATTGGATCAAACACCGCGATGCGCCGCAAGCGGTGAAACTGACCGGCTTCATCGCGCCGGACGTCAGCAATCGCACCACGATCCATGTCGATGGCCGCAAGGGCCATAATTTCGCGGCCGAGCGCGCGTCGGAAGGGGGCAGTGTTTTCGATGCCGTCGTGAAGCATGTCCGAAGCCTGCAGAAGGACGGCCGCAAGGTCGTGCTCGCAAGCTGGACGGACGGTTCGCGCGAACGGCTCAGCGGTGTATTGGCTGATCACGGCCTGAAGCAGGTCAAGCTGGTGCGCTCCCGTCGGGAAACCACCTCGCTCGCGGCAAACGAAGCCGGTATAGCGGTGTTCGGCTTGGAGAACGGCTTCGAACTCGACGATCTCGCCATCATCTCCGAGCAGGATATTCTCGGCGAGCGTCTGTCGCGGCCAAAGCGCAGCCAGAAGCGCGGCAAGGATTTCCTCACCGAGGTCGCGAGCCTTTCGGCCGGCGATCTCGTCGTCCATGCCGATCACGGCATCGCACGCTTCGTTGGCTTGAAGACGATCGAGGCGATCGGCGAGCCGCATGATTGCCTGGAACTGCACTATGCGGGCGGTGACCGTCTGTTCCTGCCGGTCGAGAATATCGAGCTGCTGACGCGTTACGGCTCGGAAGATACCGAAGCCGCACTCGACCGCCTTGGCGGGGGTGGCTGGCAGGCCCGCAAGGCACGTCTCAAGCAGCGCATCCGCGAGATGGCGCGCGGCCTGATCAAGATCGCCGCCGCTCGCCTGATGCGCGAAGCGCCGCGGCTCAACGTGCCGGACGGACTTTACGATGAGTTCGCTGCCCGCTTCCCTTATGACGAAACGGAAGACCAGCAGAACGCCATCGATTCCGTTCTTGATGACATGGGCTCCGGTCGCCCAATGGATCGGCTCGTTTGCGGCGATGTCGGCTTCGGCAAGACGGAGGTTGCGCTGCGCGCCGCCTTCCTCGCCGCTATGTCCGGCAAGCAGGTCGCGGTGGTCGTCCCAACGACGCTGCTCGCCCGCCAGCATTACCGCACCTTCGTCGAACGTTTCAAAGGCCTGCCGCTCAATCTGGCGCAGGCCTCGCGTATGGTTTCCAGCGCCGACCTCAAGGCCGCCAAGACCGGGCTGGCGGATGGCAGCGTCGATATCTGTGTCGGCACGCACGCGCTGCTCTCGAAGAGCATCCAGTTCAAGGACCTTGGCCTGCTGATCGTCGACGAGGAGCAGCATTTCGGCGTCGGCCACAAGGAGCGGCTGAAGGAGCTGCGCGCCGAGGTGCATGTGCTGACGCTCTCCGCGACGCCGATCCCGCGCACCTTGCAGCTCGCGTTGACAGGTGTGCGGGAACTCTCGCTGATCGCCACGCCGCCAGTCGATCGTCTCGCCGTGCGCACCTTCATCACACCTTTCGATGCGCTGACGATCCGCGAGGCGCTGCTGCGCGAGCGTTATCGCGGCGGCCAATCCTTCTATGTCTGCCCGCGCATCGAGGATCTGGCGGAGGTAAAGGCTTTCCTCGATCATGATGTGCCGGAGGTGAAGGTCGGCATCGGCCATGGGCAGATGGCCCCGACCGAGCTCGAGGACATCATGGGCAAATTCTATGATGGTCAGTTCGACGTGCTACTCTCGACAACAATCGTCGAAAGCGGCCTCGACATCCCGCGCGCCAACACACTGATCGTGCATCGCGCCGACATGTTTGGCCTGGCGCAGCTTTACCAGCTTCGCGGCCGCGTCGGCCGTTCCAAGACGCGCGCCTATGCCCTCTTCACCACGCCGGTCAATCGCCAGCTAACGGTGCAGGCCGAGCGGCGGCTTAAAGTTCTGCAATCGCTCGATACGCTGGGCGCAGGCTTCCAGCTTGCCTCGCATGATCTCGACATTCGCGGCGCGGGCAACCTGTTAGGCGACGAACAGTCCGGCCACATCAAGGAAGTCGGCTACGAGCTTTACCAGCAGATGCTGGAAGAGGCCGTCGCCAACCTGAAAGCCGGCATCGAGGATGACGAGGAGGAAGCCTGGTCGCCGACCATCGCCATCGGCGCGCCGGTCATCATCCCCGAGAGCTATATCGAGGACCTCGACCTGCGCATGGGGCTTTATCGCCGGCTCGCAAAGCTCGAAACCGATGCCGAGATCGACGCTTTCGGCGCTGAGCTTACCGACCGCTTCGGGCCGATCCCGAAAGAAGTCGAGCAACTGCTCAAGATCGTCACGATCAAGTCGCTCTGCCGGCGCGCCAATATCGAGAAGGTGGAAGCGGGGCCAAAGGGCATCATCACCAGCTTCCGCGACAATGAATTCGCCAATCCGGCAGGGCTGGTGCAGTTCGTCACCAAGCTCGGGCCATCGGCTAAGGTGCGCCCGGATATGCGCGTGGTGTTTATCGGTGACTTCACCGAGACGGCGGATCGGTTAGAGGGCACACGGCAAGTGCTGCGCGAGTTGGTTAGCATCGCAGAGCGGAAGAAGGCGGCCTAAACCCTCCACCCTTATCCTGAGGAGCAGGCTAAAAGCCTGCGTCTCGAAGGATCATCCAGCGATCTCTGGAGCCGCCCTCGTGCTTCGAGACGGTCGCTATGCGACCTCCTCAGCATGAGGGCTTGTGATGCGCACAATGACGGTTTGGGCTTCAGTTCTTCTTCAAAAACACATAATCCGCCGAGTAAGGCTCGCTCCGGAATGCACCAGCCGTCTCGCAAGCCCCATCAAGCTTCCCGCCAACTGTGTTGATCCGCTGAACCGTCGTCACGCCGGTCAGCGTTCCCGAACCGCGCTGCGAGGCGACGTCGAGTTTCAGCCAGGGAATATCTTTGGCGGTCGCGCCGGGCGCATTGCCCGCGACCTTGCCGACGACAGCGCTGCTGTCGCTCAACTCCCAATTCGGTCCGGCATAGTGCCGGCCAACAGTCTTGCCATCGACGAGCAACGTCGCGATCGGCTCGCGGAATGCCCAGGCAAGCTTGTCGGCGGCGTCCGCCTTGCACTCGTATACTTGCGCGCCCTCAGCATGCGCCTTCAACACCTGCGCTTGTCCTGCCGCCGCGATTGCCTCCGGCATCTGCTGCGCCTGTGCGGGAAAAAAAGAAAAAGCCAGGCCGGCTAACGCTGCCGCTATGCGAATGATCGTCATCGGATGAATCTCCAGCCAAGCCTTGTCAAAAAAATGTCCCGGCCGAAGCCGGGACATATCGTCTGGAAAAGACCTTAGTGCTTCAGGTCGTCCGGCACCTTGCCGCCGTTTTCGGCGAGCTTGGTCATCACCTGCTTGTGCAGCCAGATGTTCATCGTGGCGGAATCGTTGGTGTCGCCGGTATAGCCCAGTTCCTTGGCCAATTCCTTGCGGTTGGTCAGGCTGGAATCCAGGTCGAGCAGCTTCATCAGGTCGACGATGGATTTGCGCCAGTCGAGCGTCTGGCTGTTCTTGGAGGCGAGATCCGTCAGCACGGCGGCCACATCGACAGGGGCTGTCGAAGCTGCCGCCGGCGTGCCGGCCTGCGGCGCAGGTGCGGCCGGAGATGCGGCAGCCGCCTGCGTGGCGGGCGCTTCAGCGGCGGCGGGAGCAGCCTTGTGACCGAAAATCTTTGAAACAATCGAACCGAAAACACTCATTGTCGCCTCCTTGGAAATTTCAGCTTGGCGGACCATCGGCCACCTTGGATGACCCGCCGGTTAAGCACCTCATTGGGCAAGCCATGAAGCCGTGTAGACGAGCACGAATGAAGGCGGATGACAAAAGGCAAATTTTTCAGTGCTGTTTTGCAAGGTGGTTCTAGCCGACCTTGCGCAACCTCTCCGGCATCGGGCGGGAGAGTTCGGCGCGCTGGCGCGGTAGGGCGTCTGGATAATTCTGCTGCAGGAAGGTGATCAGTTTTTCCCTCACCTCGCAGCGCAGGTCGAAGGTGCGCCCGGCGGTTGTCGCGCTGGCGAGAATGCGAAGCTCCAGCGTGTTCTCCTTGAAATCCGTTACCTGCACGTTGACGACGCGCCGGTCCCACAGAACCGATTTCCGCGCGATTTCCTCGACCTTCTCGCGGATGGCGGCGATCGGTGCACGATAATCGAGGTAGAGCAGCACCGCGCCGATCAGCGCTGAATCATCGCGCGTCCAGTTCTGGAACGGTTTCTCGATGAAATAGCTGAGCGGCAGGATCAGCCGTCGCCAATCCCAGAGCCGCACCACGACATAGGTCGAGGTGATTTCCTCGACATTGCCCCACTCGCCCTCGACGAGCAGTGCGTCGTCGATGCGGATCGGCTGGGTGACGGCCAGCTGGATGCCGGCGAACAGGTTCTTCAGGAGTGGCTGGAGCGCAAAGCCTGCAACCAGGCCAGCCGCTCCGGCCGAGGCCAGCAGGCTGACGCCATATTGCCGGACGCTCTCGAAAGTCATCAGCGCGGCGGCGATTGCGATCGTGGTGATAAGCGTCGCGGCAACCCGCTGAAGAATGCGCGTCTGCGTGACATGTTTGCGCGCCAGAAGATTGTCTTCCGAGTCGAGCTTGAAGCGCCGGAGGTAGACCGTCGTCCAGACATGCAGCGCCGTATGGAGGGTCCACGCGGTCAAGCCGATAAAGGACAGTAGAAGCGCCTCGCGCAGATAATCCGCCTGTTGCGTGGTCAGCGGTGCGGCTGGCGCGATGAAACCAACCGCAGTCACTTCCAGCGCGAAACGGCTTGGCCGCTCGTTGCGCGATACCAGCGAGCGCCAGAACATGTCGCGATCGCTGACCAGCCGCGTCAGCAGCCGGAAGACAAAGCGATGCAGGAATACCGCTGCGGCAATTGCGGCGGTACACATCGCGAGACTGATCGCCCAGGAAGGCGCCCAGGGAAGTTGATCCGGAATGGCAGCGAAGAAATCCATCAAGCGCCCTGCAATTGGGAGTTCGGATTTCCAAACGATTGTGCGTCGCAAAAAGTTCAGAATATGACGGGTAACGCCGAAACGCCGCCTGGGTTCAATTCCTTCGCATGATCACGACGCTCGCCGTGTTGCGAATGACAAAGCGAATGAACCCGATTGCCGCAACGCCAAGATAGACGATGCCGGAAAACACGGTCACCGACGGTGCGCCGAACCAGGCGCAGGCGGTCGGCGCGATCAGCATGGCGATGAGCATGCCGGAATAAACGATCGTCATCCTGGCGCGCATGGCGGCCGCCATGTCCGGCGGTGGGATCAGCATCTGCCTGAGCGTCACTGAAGTAATGTCCTGCAAAGGTCCGCCGAAGCCCGAAAGAGCCGAAGCTATTGCAAGCGCGATGACGCGCGTGGTTGGTTGCAGCGGCAGCAGGCAGATGACGCCGATGAGCAGAATGCCGGTGCCGGTCAGCGAGATGCCCGAGAAGATCAGCCGGGCAGGGCGTCCCGGCAGGGGGCGGCTCCCAACGATCAGGTTGGCGGCCAGGTTGCTGCAGCCATAGCAGGCAATGACCAGCCCATAGACACTCAACCCCGCCGAACCGCCACCGCCCAGACCTTGTTGTGCGATGATCAGCGGCACCGCGAGATAAAACACCGCATACCACGCGCCGTTCAGGATGCCGCTGATGGACAGCAGATAGCCAAGCAGCGGATCGCGACGCATCGCCGTAAAACCGCGAGTCGCGCTTGCGCGCCAGCCTGTCGCATCGGGAGCGTGGACGGCTTCGATGTGTGTCGGGACGCGCAGGGTCGCAACCGCGATTGATGAAATGGCGAAGCTGACAGCGTCGAGCGTCAGGAAATGCATCGGGGCGACCAGTGCGCCGATTACCGCTATCAGGCTTGGCCCGAGCAGCCGCGCCAGCCTGTCGGTTGCGTCGAACAATCCGTTGATCGCAACCAGCATGTCCGGTTTCGGCGACAGCGCCGGCAGGATGGTCTGCAAAGCGGGCTCGAAGAACGCTTCGCAGGCAGCGAGCAGGATAACGGCCAATGCGAGCAGGATAGGAGATGGCTGCCCGGTTGCCGCCCAGGTGCCAACCAGCGCCGCGAGCGCGGCGGCTCTCAGCAGATCGGCGGCCACCATGGTGCGCTGCCGGTTCCAACCATCGGCCAGGCCGCCGCCGAAGATCGCCGTCAGCAGCACGACGGCGGCGCGGCCTGCCGAGAGATAGCCGGCGCTCTCGCCCAGCACCCCGACAGCGATCCAGCCGATCGCGACGGCATAAAGCTCGTCGCCGAGCGCCGAAAACGCCAGGGCCGACCAGACGCGGGCGATTGCCGAATGACGGAGCGGCGAGAGGATACGCATGAGAAACCCGGTTGATGTTGAAAGCCATCTCAACCGGCCATGATCACAGGGTCAATCGCAGTGCGGAAACCGCTCGACATTGTCCACGGCTCGTGGCCTCATCAGCGCGGAAATCGGTTTGGGGGATGCTATGGCTACGTCTCTGAAAATGCCGGCTCGTATCTTTCTGTCCATCGCTGCGACTGCTCTTTCCGTGACGGTCGCTTTCGCGCAAGCGGCGCCCGTCACGCTGTTCAAGGTCGTCACCGTCAAGGATGAGATCGTCATCGGCCTCACACCTGCAGAACTCGATGCGCTTGGAGGAACGGATGCCGGCGCGGTCGCGAAGGCGCTGGCCGCCAAGGGCTCGATGACGGTGTGGCAATACGCGGTGCGCAAGGCCTCCAACGGCGATCTCCAGCAGGGACCGTTGCAGCAGATCGGGCTGATGGCCAACGCATCCCTGCGGGTCGAACCCTACAAGACGCCGCTCGCGATCCTGCCGCCTGCCGCGAAATAAGCCGGAACAGGCTCCGGCCCGAGGCGTTGGTCCTGCAAATCCCACCATTTGCGAGACTGATTCCTCATGGACCTCATGCAGACGCCGCAGCGTCTTGACGCTTTCACCGCTATGGCCTGGGCCTGGGCTGTCGATTTCCTGCCGCGCCTGACGATGGCGATCATCATTCTCGTCGTCGGCTCGATGATTGCCGGCTGGGTATCGCGGCTGCTTGGGCGCATCGCTTCGCGCTCCAGCCATATCGACAGCACGATCGGCCCGGTCGTGTCATCGATCGCGCGTTACGCGATCATGATCCTCGTGCTGGTCGCGGCGCTCGGCCAGATCGGCGTGCAGACGGCCTCGCTCCTTGCTGTGCTGGGCGCCGCCGGCTTGGCGATCGGACTGGCGCTGCAAGGCACGCTGACCAATATCTCGGCCGGCATCATGCTGCTCTGGCTGAGGCCCTTTCGCGTCGGCGACTATATCGAGGTGGGCGGCGGCACTGCCGGCACGGTGCGGGAGATCGGCTTGTTCGCCTGCCTGATCGAGAGCTTTGACGGCATCCTGATCTTCGCGCCGAATGGCACGATCTGGAATTCGTCGATACGCAATCACACCCGCAACAATGGCCGCCTCGTCTCGCTATCGCTTTCAGTGCCGAAGGGCGAGCATATCGAGGCCGTGCGCCGCGCTCTGATCGACATGTCCAACGACAATCCGAGCATTCTACGAAAACCTGCTCCAGACGTTTTCGTCGACGGCATAGCCGGCGACGCATTGCAGCTTTCCTGCCGCTTCTGGGTTTCGCCGGAGAGCGTCGGCGAGGTGCAGCGCCGGATGATCGAGGACGTGCGCGAGAGGCTGCAGCGCATCGGTGGCGATACAGCTGCGGCCGAAAAAATCGCCCGTGTCATCCCGCCGGATAGCGATCCTTCGCGCCTGATAGCGGCGGGCGTTGGCAGGGCATGACGGTCACGCCATCTCTCGCCGGATCATCGCCGTCAGCGCGCTCGGGCTTTTGTAGCCCACCTTATGTGCGGTAACCGAGACCGGCTCGCCGCTCTCGATGCGGGTCAGCGCGTTGAGCGTGCGCAGCCGCCGCCGCCAGGCGCCGAAGGAAAGCCCGGTCTCGGCGCGAAAGCCCCGTGTCAGCGCGCGGCGGCTGAGGCCGGCAGTGTTGGCCCAACCGTCGAGATCGCGCTCCAGGGCTGGATCGGCGATCATCGTGTCGCAGATCGCGACTAGCCGCTTTTCCCTTGGCATCGGCAGATCGAACCGTGTCGTCGCGGCGCGGCCGATTTCGTCGACGATAAGCGCCGCGAGATGCCCGCCGCGCCCGGCTTCATCATAGAGGATATCCTCTTCCGTCAGCGCAACGATCGCCTCGCGCAGCAGTGCTGAAACCGGGATGACGCGGCAGGAAGGGCCGAGCGCTATCGCGGCATCCGCCCGCAAATAGATGGTGCGCATGGCGACCGCGCCGCGCATGCCGACATTATGCCGGACGCCGGGCGGAATGCAGAGGGCATGCCCTGGTGGCACCAGCCAGGCCCCTTCGATCGTGCGCGCCAGCATCACGCCCTCGATCGCATGCAGCAATTGCCCGCGCGGATGCGAGTGCTCGCCGGTCTCGGCGCGATCGAGGAAGGATTTCGCCATCGCAGCGATCGGACGCGGGACATTTTGGTAGTCGCTGTGATCCGTACTGCGCATCTGGCCCGCTTGCGATCAAGTATGGCCTAACGTCGCCACCGGGCCAGATTATCCTTCATGCGCTTCGACCACAATAGCAGGCTGACTCATGTCTCGTGACGCCGCGCGCACCATTCTCTTCGTCAATATCGCTCACGCCTTCGATCATTTCGTGCTGCTGATCTTCCCGACCGCCGTCATCGCCATCGCCGCCGAGCTGAGCCGCGATTATGGCGATCTGATCTGGCTGGCGACCGGCTCCTTCGTCGCCTTCGGCCTGTTTGCATTGCCGGTTGGCTGGCTCGCCGATCGCCTCGGCCGCCGCAACCTCATGGCGACCTTCTATTTTGGCTACGGGGCATCCTGCCTGCTGGTGGCGCTGGCTGCCGGCAGCACCATGCTTGCCGGATCTCTGCTCGTGCTCGGCGTGTTCAGCGCGATCTATCACCCGGTCGGCAGCGCGATGATCGCTGCGAATGCCACGCATCTTGGCAGAGAGCTTGGCCGCAATGGCGTCTGGGGCAATCTCGGCGCGGCGTTCGCCTCCGGCATCACGGCCATCATCGCCGCATGGTTCGGCTGGCGCGCCGCCTTTGCCCTGCCTGGTCTCCTGCTGATCGGTTTCGGTATCGCCTTCGTGACGATAGTGAAAAGCGACAGCGTGGCCGCCGCCAGCCGCAAGGGCTCGACTTCCATCAGCCTCAACCGCAACGCGATGGTGGCACTGTTCATCATCCTCATCACCGCAATCGTTGCGGGCGGCATGACCTTCAATGTCACGACCATCGCTTTGCCGAAGGTTTTGGATGAGCGGCTGGGCCTTGCGCTGACATTGTCTCAGACCGGCTGGCTGACCACCGCGATCTTCGTCTGCGGCGCGCTGACCCAGCTTGCAACCGGCCGCATCATCGATCGCTTCTCGCTGCCGACGATCTTTGTCTCGATGTCGCTTTTACAGCCGCTTGGGCTCTTGCTTGCGGCGATGACGACCGGCCCGCTGATGCTGATCGGCATGGTGCTCGTCACCTCGTCGATCTACGGGCAAGTCGTGGTCAACGATGCCATGATCGCTCGCTACGTTGCCGATGACATGCGCAACCGCGTCTATTCCATCCGCTACTTCCTCGGCTTCACGGTGAGCGGCTTTGCGGTCCCGATGATCGCGGCGCTGCGCGGATTTGGCGGCTTCCAGGCGGTGCTACTCGCCGCCGCGCTATTCGGGCTGGTGGTCTTCTCGGCGGCCTGCGGCGTCTGGCTGCTGATGCGCGGGCAAGGGCGGGCAGTGCCGATGCCGGCGGAGTGATACCGGGTTAAGCCGCTTCCGTTTCCGCCGCTCTCGTCGGCGAAAGCGAAATGCTGCTCGGCCCCGCGACGCTACCGAGCAGCCCGGTCGGATACCAATCCTCGCCGCTTGCCCCTTCGCTGCCGAGCCGCGTCGGCACGGAGAAACCCCGTACCGTCAATTGCGACTCGCGGTCGAGCAGGCACTCGAGCATCGCAGTCGCGGGTGGCAGGGTATGCGGTGTCGGGTGCGAGACCCTCACAGGGATCGGTTTCAGCGCATCACCCTCGGCGCGGGCAGCTGCAAGCACGGCGCATTCGCCAATCGCGTGCAGGTCGATCAGCGACATCGCCGCTTGCTGCATGGACCGGAACTCATGCGGTGGCATTGGCCAGCGATGCGCGAGGATCGGCCGCGCACTTTTTCTGTCGGTAGCATCAAGCAGGGGCGGCAATATCCGCTCGACCGCGGCCGGTATCAGCAGATGCGCGGGAGGCAACTCATCGAGCTGCGAGGCAAGCACATCTGAATTGAACGGTCCGTGCAGATGGACGCCCGCACCGCTTAACGCCGGCGCGACCAGCACGGCGACGACGCCAAGCGCTGTTGCCGGCGGCAAGGTGCTGAGAATGATCGAAGATGGTTTCAGCTTGGCGACGTTGGAGAGCGCCAGTGCGTCGCAGATCAATTGCTGATGCGTGCGGGCCAGTGCGATAAGGCTGCCGTTCCGACGCTCGAAGGTGACGAGCGCGATATCGGTCGCATCACCGGCATTAGGTGTCTTGTCGGAAGCCACGTCTTCATCCGGCCAGGCGTCGAGCGCCACGACGCCGTCAGGGAGCGGCGCGCCGAAACCGCAGAGGAAACGGATCGAGAATACCGCCGCCGCAACCCGCCGGGCAGTATCGGCAAGCGACAGGCTGCCATAACGCCCGACCGTGACCATCGCCTTAGCGCCGGAGACTTCGGCAGCATGCAGCAGGTCGTCGAAGCCATAAGTGACAGGCACCGGGCAGGCGACCATGCCGGCGCTCATCAGCCCGAGCAGCGCGACCGGCAGATCGATCACGTTCGGCAGCTGCACGATCACCCGATCGCCGGGGCCGAGGCCGAGCGCCAGCATCTTGCCGGCGAAGCTGCGGGCTCGCGACTGCAAGGCTGCGCGATCCAGTGTCAGCGGCGTGCGGTGATACCAGTGCACCATATCAGGTGCTTCGGCGATTGCGGTTGTCGCAGACCCAGGGCGCGCGGAAAGCCGGCAGAGACCGTCGATGGTCAGGTGGGACCACGGCTCCAGCAGGCGCGGAGCGCGATCCTCTGCCTGGTGCGGGTCGGTCCTGTTGACCGTCATGAGACCAAATCCGTCAGCGGTTGCCTGTCATCGACCAAACGTCGGTGATGATCTCGAACCGCGGCAATCTCTGCGGGTGCGTGAGTCGCGAGGAATAGGCTAGCCATTTTTCCTTGGCATGGAAGAGCGGGGCCACGTAGAAGCCCGATATCAACAGCCGATCGAGCGTCCTGACGGCCGAAACGAAGGCGTTTTCCTCGCGCGCGGCGAGGATCGCATCGAGCACGGCATCGACCGCCGGCGAATGCACCCCGGCGAAATTCAGCGACCCCGGGGCTTCCGCCGCGCCACTCGAAAAGCGCACGCGCTGCTCGTTTCCGGGTGAAGCGGAAACCGGGTAAATCACCAGCACCACATCGAAATCGAACTCGGTCCGGCGCTTCTGGTATTGCACGGAATCGACCTGGCGGACGTTCACGGCAATGCCGAGTCGTCGGGCTGCATCGGCGAATGCCAGCGCCAGCCGCTCATCCTCGCGATTATCGACCAGGATTTCAAAACGGAACGCTTTGCTGTTCGCCTTCTCCGTCATCACGCCATCGATGATACGGTAGCCGGCGTCGGTGAAAAGTTTCAGCGCCTGGCGGATTTCCTTGCGGTCGCGGCCGGAGCCATCGCTTTTCGGCGGCTGCCAACTCCCGTCCATCACGTCGCTCCGCACGGCGGCCGGAAAAGGCCCGACCAAGGCCTTTTCGCGCTCGTCTGCCGGCCGACCGAGTGCGGACAGCATTGAATCCTCGAAATAGCTGCCGCTCGGGCTCAGCGCGCCGCCATAG
>FTCZ01007082.1_pt1 | contig 13978 bp, 13 predicted proteins | sample 1658871 | NCBI WGS metagenome assembly FTCZ01 (sample SAMEA3914864, study PRJEB12502) | metagenome | biome: forest; material: soil | place: USA | collected 2012-03-12 | depth 0.3 m
CACCAAGGAAGAAGGCGTCATGCGCCGGCTTCGCAACGAGATGGAAGCGGCCGGCATCCCGATCGAGAACTCCAAGGGCGAATGGGGGCCCGGCCAGGAAGAGATCAATGTGCGCTATGCCGAAGCGCTCGACATGGCCGACCGCCACGTCATCCTGAAGAACGGCGCCAAGGAGATCGCGGACTCGGAAGGCAAGGCCATTTCCTTCATGGCCAAGTACAATTACGGGCTCGCCGGCAATTCCAGCCACATCCACAATTCGCTGTGGAGCGCCGACGGCAAGACACCGCTGTTCTTCGACAAGAAGGCGGACTGGACGCTGTCCAGCCTCGGCCAGCAATGGGCCGCCGGCCAGCTCAAATACGCCAAGGAATTCACCTGGTTCCTGGCGCCCTACATCAACTCCTACAAGCGTTTCCAGGCCGGCACTTTCGCGCCGACCAAGATCATGTGGAGCGAGGACAACCGCACCGCCGGCTTCCGGCTGTGCGGCGAGGGCACCAAGGGCATCCGCATGGAGTGCCGCATCGGCGGCGCCGATCTGAACCCCTATCTCGCCTTCGCGGCGCTGATCGCGTCGGGCCTTGCCGGCATCGATGAGAAGCTCGAACTGCAGAAGCCGTTCGTCGGCGACGCCTACCAGGCCTCGCGCCTGCCGGAGATCCCGAAGACGCTGCGCGACGCGACCGAGACTCTGGCGAAGTCGAAGATGCTGAAGCAGGCCCTCGGCGAGGACGTGGTCGAGCACTATGTGCACACCGCCCGCTGGGAGCAGTTCGAATACGACCGCCGCATCACGGATTGGGAACTGCACCGGGGGTTCGAGCGATACTAAAGCTGTAATCTGCGTTGACCAGACTTAACTAAAGCTGTAATTCTTTAGTTAAGTTCAGGAGCGCCAAATGGGAAAATATTCGCCTTTGCGTACGTATCTCATGGCTCAGACCCGTGAGCGGGTTCCGATGTCGTTCAAGGACATCGAGAGCCTGCTTGGTGAGAAATTGCCGGCGTCCAAGCAATATCCTGCGTGGTGGAGCAACAATCCAAGCAACAATCCAATGACAAAGGAATGGCTGGCTGCGGGATTCCAGACGGAGTCGGTCAATATCGCCGGCGAAAATCTGGTCTTTCGGCGCTCTCCGCAAGGAAGTGCTCAAACATATGGCAAGTCCGCTCGTGGGCAAACCGGGAAAGGGGGTTCGGGGCGTCGTCCCGGCTTCATCGAGGGGCAAGTGGATTTCAAGGATGCGACGAAGATGAGCGGCGAAGAATACATCGTGCCGCCACGGGGCGCCGACCCGTTGTTTGGATGCATGGCCGGGACGCTCACGCTTCTTCCAGACGTCGACTACACCGCCCCCGCGGATCCGGACTGGGGCAAAGTGTATGACGACTGATGGAATATTGCTGGACACATGCTTCATGCTGTGGCTGTCGACCGAACAGCCGGTCGCAAGAGCGGCGGTTGATAAAGTGGCCAGCACGCGAAAGAACGGTGGCGTTATTGCCGTCTCGGTCATGTCGGCTTGGGAAATAGGAGTGCTCGTCTCCAAAGGCCGGCTTCCGTTCATCAAGTCGCCGCTCGCATGGTTCGAAGGGTTCGTGCAGGCCGGCGCAACGAGTGTCGAGGGGGTCGACAGCGAACTCCTGGTCGAGTCGTCGTTCCTGCCTGGCGCCGCTCACAACGATCCGGCAGACCGGATCATCATAGCCACGGCCCGTTCAAGGAACCTGGCAATCATCACCCGCGATCGCGCCATCCTTGCCTATGGCGCGGCCGGCTTCGTCAAAACAGTCCCTTGTTGATTTGGAGACGCGTACTTGGAAACCGTGAAACTCAAATCCCCCATCGACGGCTCGATCTACGCCGAGCGGCCGGTCGCGACGGACCAGGCGATAAACGCGGCGGTCGAGCGCGCCAAGGCGGCGCAGGAGAAATGGGCGGAGACGCCGGTCGTCGAGCGCGGCAAATACATGCTGGCGATGCTCGAGGCGCTGGTCGCCATGAGCGACGAGATCGTGCCGGAGATCGCCTGGCAGATGGGCCGGCCGGTGCGCTATGGCGGTGAGTTCGGCGGCGTCAAGGAACGCACCAACTATATGGTCGAGATCGCTGAAGCAGCGCTGAAGTCCGTGCCGGCTTCCAATCCGAAGGACGGCTTCCGCCGCTATGTGAAAAAGGATCCGCTCGGCGTGGTCATGGTGATCGCGCCGTGGAACTACCCTTATCTCACGGCGGTCAACACCATCGTGCCGGCGCTGATGGCCGGCAATGCCGTCATCCTCAAACATGCGGCTCAAACGTTGCTGGTCGGCGAACGTTTTCAGCAGGCCTTCGACAAGGTGGGCCTGCCCAAGGGCGTGTTCCAGAATGTCGTGCTCAACCACGCCCAGACCGAGAAGCTGCTCGGATCGGGCAAGATCGACCACGTCAATTTCACCGGCTCGGTCGGCGGTGGGCGCGCCATCGAGAAGGCGGCAGCCGGCACCTTCATGACGCTCGGCCTCGAGCTCGGCGGCAAGGACCCGGCCTATGTGCTGCCCGACGCCAAGCTCGACCACGCGGTCGCCAATCTGGTCGACGGCGCCTTCTACAATTCCGGCCAGTGCTGCTGCGGCATCGAGCGCGTCTATGTGCACGAGAAGGTCTATGACGAATTCGTCGAGGGCTTCATCGCCGAGACGAAGAACTATGTCGTCGGCAATCCGCTGGAGCAGGCGACGACGATCGGGCCGATGGCACAGGCGCGCTTCGCCGACCTCGTCCGCGAGCAGAAGGCCGAGGCGCTGCGCAAGGGCGCCAAGGCGCACATCAACATGAAGGTGGCTAACGACAAGGCCGGCTCGCCCTATCTGGCGCCGGAAGTGCTGACGGAAGTCGATCATCAGATGAGCGTCATGCGCGAGGAAAGCTTTGGCCCGATCGTCGGCATCATGAAGGTGCGCAACGACGAGGAAGCCATCGCGCTGATGAACGACAGCCCTTACGGGCTGACGGCCTCGATCTGGACGCGCGACACCGAGCACGCCATCGCCATCGGCGACCGCGTCGAGACCGGCACCGTGTTCATGAACCGTTGCGACTATCTCGACCCCGCGCTGGTCTGGACCGGCGTCAAGGACACCGGCAAGGGCGCGGCATTGTCGGCCATCGGCTACGACAATCTGACCCGGCCGAAATCATTCCACCTGCGCGAAGCGATCTGATTTTTCGAAAGACAAAAAATGTCAAAGCTCATCTCCAAATGGAACTACCCCACCACCGTCCGCTTCGGCGCCGGGCGCATCAAGGAATTGCCTGAGGTGCTGGCTGCCACGGGCATCAAGCGCCCGCTCTTCGTGACCGATCCCGGCCTGGCAAGATTGCCGGTCGTCGCCTCGACGCTGAAGATTCTCGACGATGCCAAGATCCCGTACGGCGTCTTCTCGGAGGTGCGGCCGAACCCGGTCGAGTCGAACCTCGCCGCCGGCATAGAGGTGTTCAAGAAAGGCAAGCATGACGGCGTCATCGCTTTCGGCGGCGGCTCCGCGCTCGACCTCGGCAAGCTCATCGCTTTCCAGGCGGGACAGACACGGCCGGTGTGGGATTTCGAGGATGTCGGCGACTGGTGGACGCGCGCCAATTCGGACGCGATCGCGCCGATCATCGCGGTGCCGACCACCGCCGGCACCGGGTCGGAAGTCGGCCGTGCCGGGGTCATCACCAACGAGGCGACCCATACCAAGAAGGTCATCTTCCATCCGAAGCTTCTTCCGGCCATCGTCATTGCCGATCCGGAACTGTCGGTCGGCATGCCGGGCTTCATCACCGCCGGCACCGGCATGGATGCGCTTGCGCACTGCCTCGAAGCCTATTGCGCGCCGGGCTATCATCCGATGGCCGACGGCATCGCGGTGGAAGGCATCCGGCTGGTGTTCGAGAATCTGCCCAAGGCCTTTGGCAACGGCAGGGATCTGGTCGCCCGGGCCCATATGATGAGCGCGGCGGCCATGGGCGCCACCGCTTTCCAGAAGGGGTTGGGCGCCATCCACTCGCTGTCGCATCCGATCGGCGCGCTCTACGACACCCATCACGGCATGACCAATGCGGTGTTCATGCCCTATGTGCTCGCCTTCAACCGCGAGGCGATCGAGGATCGCATCGCCCGGCTTGCCGCCTATTGCGGCATCAAGGGCGGCTTCGACGGCTTCGCCAAGGCGATCATCAAGCTGCGCAAGGAGCTCAAGGTGCCGCACGCGCTGCCCGGCCTCATCAAGGGCCTCGACATGGACAAGAAGCGCAAGGCGCTGATCGCCGACATGGCGGTGGTCGACCCGACCGCCGGCGGCAACCCGGTCAAGCTCACCAAGAAGGCGGCGCTTACGCTGCTCGAAAACGCCATCGCCGGCGCGATATGAAAGCCGGCTTTGCATGCCGAAAAGTTGAAGAGGGGCAAACCGAGAGGAGGAGAAGAGGGGCAAAAATCAAGGCGACTAACCATTAGCCGGAAAATTAAGCGCGGGCTAATTGCTACAGTTCGTTAAAAAGAGTTAACTTTTTTCGCCGCGGGGCTCCGGTTTCAAAAAGCCTTCATCTGGCTGTCACACGAAAACGATACCCGCATCGAAGGCGTCCAACGGCGCCAGTTCAACGGAGAGAACACATGTTCAAGTTCACGGGGAAAGTGCTTTCCCTCTCGGCCGCGGCGCTCTTCGCGTCGACGGTGATTTCGTCCGCCGCTTCGCTGGACGATCTCGTCAAGGCCGCAAAGGCTGAAGGCCAGCTCACTGTCATTGCGCTTCCGCATGACTGGTGCGGCTACGGGGCAGTGATCGACGCTTTCAAGGCTAAGTATCCGGAGATCACCATCAACGAGCTCAATCCCGACGCCGGTTCGGGCGACGAGGTCGAGGCGATCAAGGCCAACAAGGGCAATACCGGTCCTCAGGCCCCCGACGTTATCGATGTCGGCCTGTCCTTCGGTCCGACTGCCAAGGACGCCGGCCTGATCCAGCCTTACAAGGTGTCGACCTGGGACTCGATCCCGGACTCCGCCAAGGACGCCGATGGTTTCTGGTATGGCGACTACTACGGCGTGCTGGCGTTCGAGGTGAACAAAGACATCGTCAAGGATTCGCCGAAGGATTGGGCCGATCTTCTGAAGGCTGACTATGCCAACACCGTGGCGCTCGCCGGTGACCCGCGCACAGCGAACCAGGCCATCCAGGGCGTCTACGCGGCTGGCCTCTCGGCCGCCAAAGGCGACGCTTCCAAGGCCGCAGAAGAAGGTTTGAAGTTTTTCGCGGACCTCAACAAGAAGGGCAATTTCGTTCCGGTCGTCGGCAAGATTGCCTCGCTGACCCAGGGCGCCACGCCGATCATCATCCGTTGGGACTACAACGCCCTGGCCGATCGTGACAATGGCAAGGGTACCAACATCGACGTCGTGGTGCCGGAGACCGGCGTGGTTGCCGGCGTCTACGTGCAGGCGATCAGCGCCTTCGCGCCGCATCCGAATGCCGCCAAGCTGTGGATGGAATACCTCTATTCCGACGAAGGTCAGATCGGCTGGCTGAAGGGCTATTGCCACCCGATCCGCTTCAACGATCTGGCCAAGAACGGCAAGGTCCCGGCCGAACTGCTGGCCAAGCTGCCGCCGGCCGAGGCGTATGCCAAGGCCGTGTTCCCGACGCTTGACGAACAGAATGCCGCGAAAGCTGCAATCACGAAGGATTGGGACGCTGTCGTGGGTGCTGCCGTCAAGTAATTGACCGCTGCAAAGAGAGGGTTGGGCCCAGCCAATAGCTGGGCCTAACCTCGAGCCTTCCCTCTGTTCCGGTATTGTTGAGATGGCTGAAGCCACACTGATGACCGCACCGCCTGCCGGCGTCGTTTCGAAGCGCCGACGAACGGTCTCATTTGCCGTGCTCGGGCTAGCGCCGTTCGTCATTTTCGCGGCGCTTTTTCTCATCGTGCCGACCGGCTTGCTGCTTGTGCGCGCATTCGAAACGCCCGATGGCGGCATGACGTTCGACAATATCCGTGAAATCTTCCGGCAGGGATCGATCGTAAAGTCGTTCCTGCTCAGTATCGAGGTCAGCGCCGTCTCTGCTGTCGGCGGAACCTTCTTCGGTTTCTTTATTGCCTACGCCATCACCCTTGGCGGCCTGCCATCCTGGGTCCGCAGCGCGGTGATGACTTTTGCGGGCGTGGCATCCAATTTTGCCGGCGTTCCCCTCGCTTTCGCGTTTATCGCGACCTTGGGACGCGTGGGCCTTGTCGCTTTCGTGCTGCGCGATTGGTTCGGAATCAATTTCAACGCCACGGGCTTCAATCTTTACAGCTTCCTTGGTCTTTCGATCGTCTACCTCTATTTCCAGATACCGCTCATGGTGCTGGTGTTCGTGCCGGCGCTCGAGGGTCTAAAGCGCGAATGGCGGGAAGCGACCGCCGTGCTGGGCGGCACCAATTCAGACTATTGGCGCTACGTGGCGATCCCGGTATTGTGGCCGAGCATCCTGGGTTCGGCACTGCTGTTGTTCGCCAATTCTTTCGGCGCGGTTGCCACGGCCTACGCGCTGACGGGTTCGTCGCTGACGATTGTACCTATCCAGTTGTTCGCCCAGATTCGCGGTGACGTTCTGAACAACCCGGGCCTCGGCTATGCCATCGCCCTTGGAATGGTGGTGATCACCAGCATTACCAGCGGCGGCTACATTCTTCTGCGCAGCTGGAGCGAGAGGTGGGTTCGATGAAAACCAATTCGCTTTTCGCCTGGATTATCGTGGCCCTCGCAGCCATCTACTTCGTGCTGCCGCTTGTCGCGACCCTGGAATACGCAATGCGCCAGTTGCCCGCCGACGGAACCCCTGGATGGTTCTTCCTGGGCAAACCGCACAGCTTTGACGCGTTTGTATCGTCTGTCGTCAGCCCGCGCTTCCAGGTGGATTTTCTCCGCTCCGTGGTGCTCGCCATCGCCGCGATACTGCTTGGAATTATTCTCGTGGTTCCGACCGCTTATCTTATCCGGCTAAAATTTCCGGGGTGGAGATCTCCGGTTGAATTCGTGACGTTGCTCCCGCTGGTCATTCCGGCAATCATCATCGTCTTCGGCTACAGCCGCCTCTATCTTGCGACGCCGTTGTCTCCATTCAACAAGTCGCCTTTCGCCACGGATATCCTGCTGACGTTCGGGTACGTGACCCTGGCCCTGCCTTACATGTATCGCTCGGTCGATACGGGCATGCGGTCGATCGATGTCAAGACTCTGACCGAGGCCGCGCAGATTCTGGGTGCCGGCAGTTCTCGCATCCTGTTCACGGTGGTGCTGCCAAACGTGCGCTCGGCTGTGTTGAGCGGTGCCTTCCTGACATTCGCGATCGTCATCGGTGAATTCACTTTCGCCAGCCTGCTTGCGCGCCCGGTCTTCGGCACGTACTTGCAGGAAATCGGCGCCAACCAGCCGTATGAGCCTTCGGCTTTGGCTCTGATCGCCTTCTTCATTACCTGGGCTTGCATGGGCCTGATCCAGGTTGTCGGCCGGGCGCGGAAATGAGACTTTGTTTTGAATTGGGGCTAGAGCTGTAATGGCATTCCTTGACGTCGTGGAAGTCGAAAAGAGCTACGGCTCCAACCAGGTCGTGAAAACGTTCAGTCTGAGCGTCGAATCTGGCGAATTCGTCTCGTTTCTCGGGCCGTCGGGCTGCGGCAAGACCACGGTGCTGAGAATGATCGCCGGCTTCGAAGAGCCCTCGGCCGGCAAGATCGTCGTCGGCGGCAAGGACGTGACACAGCTGAAACCGAACCAGCGCAATGTCGGCATGGTTTTCCAAGCCTATGCGCTGTTCCCGAATATGACCGTTGCGCAGAATATTGGCTTCGGCCTGAAGATCGCTGGCATGCCGAGAGCCGATGCCGACAAGCGCATCGCCGAGATGCTCGACATGATCAAGCTGCCGCAGATGGCCGACCGCTATCCCTACCAGCTTTCCGGCGGCCAGCAGCAGCGCATCGCGCTGGCGCGTGCCATTGCGCCCAAGCCGAAGCTGCTTTTGCTCGACGAGCCGCTGTCGGCGCTCGACGCCAAGGTGCGCGTGTCGTTGCGCGAGGAAATCCGTTCGATTCAGAAGAAGCTGGACATCACCACCATCTTCGTCACCCACGACCAGGAAGAGGCGCTGTCGATCTCGGACCGCATCGCTGTGATGTATGGCGGCATAGCCGAGCAGGTCGGCACGCCGTTCGAGATCTACAACCGTCCGGCGACCAAGTTCGTCGCCAATTTCGTCGGCACGCTCAACGTGCTTGAAGGCAAGGTCACCGACGCCTCGACAGGCAAGGTGCAGGTCAACGCCCAGGAAGTCTCGCTCAAGGGCAAGCTCAACGGCTCCAAGTCCGGCGACACGCTGTCGCTGGCGCTGCGGCCGGAAGCCATCTCGCTGGCGCGCCAGCCCGGCCACGACACCAGCCTGTCGGGCGAGATCGCCGAAGTGCATTTCCTCGGCTCGGTCATCCGCGTGCGCGTCGGCATCGGCGGCAACACGGTGTCGCTCGACACCTTCAACAACTCGACGACGCCGCCGCCGGTCGTCGGCGACAAGGCCGACATTTCCTTCGCCTCGGGCGACATGCTGGTCCTGCACTAGGCTGTGTCGATATTCAGGTGAGGTCGGCCTGCAAATGCCGGCTGCCGGCCGAAGCCCTCACAAGTGTTCCGCCCCATGAAGGCTACGGCCGGCATAGGCCGGCTCTCGCAGGCCACCTTGTTTGGTCGCTTCGCGCCCGTCTTCGACTCCTGCCCGGCGCAGCCAAGACCCGCTGGACAATCGACGCCATCCTGTCACCTTGTCGCTGCAACTGATTTTTTAGCCGCCGCGACAGTCCCATGGCCCTTTTCGAACTCACCCTTGTTCTGCTTCTGGCTGCCGTCGCGCTGACGGCGCTGTCGCGGCGGCTGGAGATTCCCTATCCGTCCCTGCTGGCACTTGCCGGGGTCGGGCTTGCCTTCGTGCCGGGAGCGCCGATGATCGAGATCGACCCGGAACTGGCGCTTGCCCTGTTCATCGCGCCGGTGCTTCTCGATTCCGCCTACGACACCTCGCTGCGCGATCTCAAGCGCTATCGGCTGTCGCTGGCCCTGCTGGCGCTCGGCGCGGTGGTGTTCACGGCTGTGGTGGTTGCTTTCGTCGGCTGGAAGATGGCCGGCCTGCCGATCGCGGCGGCGATAGCACTCGGCGCCATCGTCGCCCCGCCGGACGCGGTGGCGGCAAGTGCGGTGCTCAACCAGTTCAAGGTGCCGCATCGCATCACCGCCATCCTGCAGGGCGAGAGCCTGCTCAACGACGCCACGGCGCTTTTGATCTACCGGCTGGCAGTTTCGGCAGCGCTCGGCACGATCATGCTGAGCAACGCCATTCCGACGATCCTGTTGGCAACGATCGGCAGCCTCGTCGCGGGTTATCTGTTTGGCCGCGTCTCACTCCTGGCGCTCGGCCGCATTGAGGATGCGGCAAGCAGCACCGTGGTACAGTTTGCCGGAACCTTCGCCGTCTGGATCATAGCCGACAAGCTCGGCCTGTCGGCCATCATCACCATCGTTGTCTACGCCATTACCATCGCGCGCCGGGCACCGCGGCGCATGTCGGCCAGACGTCGCGTCAGCACCTACTCGGTCTGGGAATCAGCGGTCTTCGTACTCAACGTTCTGGCTTTCGTGCTGATGGGCTTGCAGGCGCGGTCGATCGTCGGCCGGCTCGCTGGCGAAGGACAGGGTGAAGCGTTTCTCTTTGCCGCGACGGTGCTCGTTGTCGTTATCGTGGCGCGCCTCGTCTGGGTGGCGAGTTACGTTGCGATCATCCGCTGGTTTGCGCGCCGTGACAGCGAAGAAAAGAGACAGGATGCACCGACGTTTGCCGGCGCCGTCCTCGTCGGCTGGTGCGGCATGCGCGGGCTGGTGACGCTGGTCGCGGCTGTCGCATTGCCCGCCGGCTTTCCCGGCCGTGACCCGATCGTGCTTGCCGCCTTCGCCGTCGTCCTCGGCACGCTGGTGCTGCAAGGCATGACCCTGAAGCCGCTGCTGCGCCGGCTCGATTTTCCGCGGGATACGACGATCGATGGCGAAGTGGCGCTGGCGCGCGTTGCCATCATGCAGGCGGCGCTCGACGTGCTGAGCCGCAAGACATCGGCCGCGGCGGCGGTGGTGCGGGAACAATATGAGGCGCAGCGCAAAGTCGCGGAAAACCCCGACGATGCGCAAGCGGCGACCGAATATGATCGGCTGCGCCTCTACGCCATCAACCGGCAGCGCGATACGCTGGAGGAATTGCGCCGCAACGGCACGATCGGCGACGAGGCGTATCACCGGCTGGAAGAAGAGATCGACTGGGAGGAACTGGCGGCGTCGCCGGCCGGCAGCTACCAGCCGCTGACGACTTATTAGAAATCACCGGTCCTCCGCCATCGACTGGACTATCCCGCCTGGCTGTGCGGCACATTGCAACGCCACAGGCGGGACGCTACTGCGATCATCAGAAGTGAGCCGGTTAATCAATGAAGCTGATCAGCTACAACATCCAATATGGCTATGGCAGCGATGGGCGTTACGATCTCCGCCGGTGCGCTAGGCTGGCCGAGGGCGCCGACATCATCGCCCTGCAGGAGGTCGAGCGGCATTGGCAACGCACTAATGAGGACGATCAGCCGGAAATCCTGTCCAGGTTGCTGCCGGATTATTACTGCGCCTATGGTCCGGCCTTCGACATGGACGCCAGCGAAAGGCGTGATGGCCGTATCGTGAACCGCCGACGGCAATTCGGCACGATGGTGCTGTCGAAGCTGCCGATCGTCTGGTCGCGCCTGCATGCTTTGCCGCTGCGGCGCACGCTGAGGCCGCTCAACACGCGCAACGCCGCGCTCGAATGCATGATCCGCATGCCGGCCGGACCGGTGCGGGTCCTGTCGCTGCATCTGGCCCATATCGCCGTCGAGGAGCGGCTGGAACAGATCGATTATCTGCTCGCCGAGCATCGCCGGGCACATTCGGACGGCGGGCCTTGGAGCGGCGCCGACGATGAGCCGCAGCGCAACTGGACGAATGGTCAGCCGCAACCGGAAAGTCCGGTGGCGGCAATCTGGCTGGGCGACTTCAACATGGAGCCGGGCAGCGTCGAATACCGGCGCATCGTCGGCTCGACGCCCTACCATCGCGGCGCCGCCTATTTCGACGGCTTTGTCGACGCCGTCGCCATAGCAAGTGAGCCGGCGGCGGACTTCCACACGCATGAAAAGATCATCGACGGCAAGCTGGCCAAGCGCCGGCTCGACCATTGTTTCGTCGGCGGAATGCTGGCGGATCGTGTTCGATCGGTCAGCGCCGATATCGGCGAGGTCGCCTCGGATCATTTCCCGCTCAGGGTCGATATCGACCTCGAAACGCCTTTCGACTCGACACGGTCGATGAACCCGACATGACGCTGTTCGTCTTCCTCGCGGTGCTCTCGGCGGCAGCCATGCACGCGATCTGGAACGCGCTGGTCAAGGTGCATCTCGACCGCTTCCTGTCGATCACGCTGATGACGCTCGGCATGGGCTTTGCAGCCCTTTTCGCGCTGCCTTTCGTCGAGGTGCCGAAGGCCGAAGTCTGGCCTTACATCATCGCCTCGGTGGTCTTCCACATGGGCTATCGGACCTTCCTGGTCGGTGCCTACAAGGCCGGCGATTTCGCCCAGACCTATCCGCTGGCGCGCGGCACCGCGCCGCTGCTCTCGGCGCTAGGGGGCATCGTCGTGGTCGGCGAGGTTCCGGCGCCGTTCGCCATCCTTGGCATCTTGCTGTTGTCGGCGGGCACGCTGGTCATGTCGTTTCGGGGCGGCGCGCATCTGGAGAAGCTCAATCTGCGCGCGGTCGGCTTCGCTCTCGGCACCTCCATCTTCATCGCCAGCTACACGCTCTCCGACGGCAGCGGCGCCAGGCTGGCGGCAACCGCTCAAAGCTACGCGGCCTGGCTGTTCGTTTGCGACGCGGCCTGGGCACTGGTTCTGTGCGTCGCTTTCCGCGGGCCGCAATCGCTGCCCGTGCTGGCGCGCGATTGGAAGGCGGGCTTGTTCACCGGCGTGCTCAGCGGCGCGGCCTACTGGATCGTCATGTGGGCGATGACCAAGGCGCCGATCGCCTCGGTGGCGTCGCTGCGCGAAACCTCGATCCTGTTCGCCATGCTGATCTCGGTGCTGGCGCTGGGCGAAAAGATGACGGCTTGGCGTCTCGCCGCGGCGCTCGGCATCGTTGCCGGCGTCGCGGCGCTCCGGCTCAGCTGACGATCAGCCGTCAGCCAAGCACCGTCATCACCTGGCCGCGTCGTTCCGGGCTGAAGCGGATGACGACGATGATGCAGACGGCGACCACGCCGGCAAACAGTGCCAACGCGTAGCCGTAGCTGCTGCCGGGCGCTTCCGCGATGCCGGCCTGGTAAGGGCCGCCATAGGACGCGGCGAGGTTGCCGGCCTGGTAGATGAAGCCGGGCAAGGTCGCGCGCACCGAGCCCGGCGACAGTTCGTTGAGATGCACCGGGATGACACCCCAGGCGCCCTGCACCGCGACCTGCATGACGAAGGCGCCGACGGCAAGCATGAAGGGCGTCGAGCTGTAGGCCCAGAGCGGAATCGCGGGCAGCGCGATCAGGCAGGCGAGCGAAATGGCGTTGATGCGGCCGATGCGTTCGGACAGCGCACCGAAGGCCAGGCCACCGACAATGGCGCCGATGTTGGCGACGATGGTGATCCAGCTCACCGTGTGCGGGTCGAAGCCATGCTGCTTCTTCAGGAAGGTCGGATAGAGGTCCTGCGTGCCGTGGCTGAAGAAGTTGAAGAACATCATCAGCACGACAGCATAGAGCGCAACGCCCCAGTGCTTCTGCAGCGTTTCCAGCAGCCCAGGTTTGACGGTTTTCTGCGCTTCGACGAAGGCCGGCGATTCCGGCACATGCGAGCGGATGAAGAGCACGATCAGCGCCGGCACGAAGCTGAGCAGGAACATGGCGCGCCAGCCGAAGGTGAAGTCGCCGATCTTCTGGCCATAGAGCAGCCCGTAGACGACAGCCGCCAGCAGATAGCCGGCCGGATAGCCGCATTGCAGGATGCCGGAGACCATGCCGCGGGCGCTCGGCGGAATGGACTCCATGGCGAGCGAACTGCCCAGCCCCCATTCGCCGCCCATGGCGATGCCGAACAAAGCGCGCAGCGCCAGGAAGATGCCGAGATTGGGCGAGAAGGCGGCTAAAGCGCCGATCACCGAATAGCTGACGATGTTGAGCATCAGGATCGGCTTGCGGCCGTATTTGTCGGCAAGCATGCCGAAGAAAAACGCGCCGATGAAGCGCGTCGCCAAGGTCAGGAACAGCGCTTTCGAGACCGCCGGCACGTCGGTCTGGAATTCAGCCGCAATATCGGTGAGCAGGAAAGTCAGAAGGAAGAAATCAAAAGCGTCGAGGGTCCAGCCCAGGAACGATGCGGTTACCGTTTTCTTCTGCTCGGTGGTGAGGTTCAAGGCGGTCCTCCTTTTGCATCCCCCAAAACAACGATATGTTTCAGGGCAGGCAAAAGAGAACAGCTGCTTTGCCGGTTTTCGAAAACCGGCGGTCACATTTCCGTAAGATCGAGGTCGAAGACCATGAGCCCGTCGGTGCCGCCTTCCAGGGCCGCGACCAGGCGGGCGCCGGCGCGCTGATGCGCCTCGTGCACGAGATAGGCGTCGCGGGCGGCGGCATCGCGAAAGTCGATGGTGAAGCCATGTGTGAAGCCGCGTGCGAAAGGCTCCGGGCTGACATTGGCGCTGAACTGCACCTTGCCCATGCCGTCGACGACGGAGCGCAGCGCTTCGAGATCGGCATGGATCGCCGCGCGCTCGGTTGCAGGAACGTCGTCGCGAAAGCGGACAAAGACGCAGTGCCGGATCATCGCTTATCCCTTAAGCCGCCTGGTTGCCCTTGAACACGGCCGGCGGCAG
>FTCZ01006064.1_pt1 | contig 13954 bp, 14 predicted proteins | sample 1658871 | NCBI WGS metagenome assembly FTCZ01 (sample SAMEA3914864, study PRJEB12502) | metagenome | biome: forest; material: soil | place: USA | collected 2012-03-12 | depth 0.3 m
CTGCTACACCTATGACAAGGTCGATATTCGAGGCGTCACTCGTCCTGCTGAGGAATGGCACCTGATGGCGCTGTCGAACCTGCATGGGGAGTATGCGACCGTCGTACTAACCCAGGACGTCGTTTCGAGCTATCTCGTCGACCGCTAGCCGTTGCCAAAGTCGTCCCTTGCTCACCCGCCGGACGCTGCGGCGATCGCGGGCGCCAAGGCCGTCCAGGGCGTGGGGCTCATGTGCATACCGATCAGCCGAAGGCCGTCCGTCGGGATACCCGCCTCGATGATGGTTCGATCGACTTCGAACAACGACTCTGGGAACAGCAGCGCCCCATTGGGCCCAAGCGGCTGGACCATCTCGCCCGTGTGCAGCAGACGGGCGTCCGCAAGATACGTCATCACCATGGGCTGCTCGCCATAGCGCACCGGCAGGACCTCCAGCGCGTTGCGGCCGGATCCGATCCGCAAACGCCCTGAAACCGGGCGCAGCACCGGCTTCAAGCGCGCGCGGCTGAGGCTGTCGGGCGAGAGGCTGTGCGGCGCCGAAAGCAGCGCGCGCAGGATCGGCTGATTGCGGTCGCGACCATAGATCGGGATGCCGCGAGCCGCGTATTCGCGAAGTCCGGCGATGTGCCAGAAGAACGGGGTCGAGGTGATAACCGCTTTGATCCGAACCCCGGGAAAGCGGCGCTCGGCCTCGGCGATAACCTGGCGCGAATAGCCCGTCGAGATGGGCGCGTCGATGATCACCACGCCATCGTTCTGGAGAACCAAGGTCGAATACCAGGAGCCGGGCAGCTGGACGACGCCCGGGGCGATCTCCTCTGGGCCCCGCTTGGGATCGATTCCGCCGGGCGTCGGCTGCGACACCGCCAGCGCGTCCAGATCAAAATGCGCCGCCGCCTCGGGCGCCGTCGTCGTCGCGATCGTCGCTGCATCCTCGGCCGCATCGACGCGAGGGTTGGAGCGCAGCACCACCTTGTAGTGCTCGCCATTGCGGTAGATGTCGGTCTGCAGAGGCGAGCGCACACCGGCTGTCAGGTCGTAGAGCATGAACTCGGACCGGTCGACGATGTCGCCCCAGCTCTTCAGCGCCACGGAATCCGCGCCGCCTTCATCGAAGCTCACGACCGCCTCGGTCGCTGTCGGCAGGCCAAGCCGCTCGTCGATGTAAAGCCTGACCGGCCAGCGTCCATTGTGGAACGAGACCACGTGCTGCAAGGCGCCATGCCGAACGACATCCGGTTCGCTTGCAAGATCCGATGCCTGACGAGCGATCAGCAAGGCGCGCAAGGGATCTTGCGTCTCCCACGATGGTGGTGGCGGCATTAGGCGTCCAGGCTTGGCCTCGCCGCTCGTGGCTTGGGAGGCTTGAGCCAGATGGGCCAGAAGCATACGTCGCGGCGCGCCGTCCGCGATCGTGACCTGAAGACCACTGCGATAGTCATCGACGACATTGGCGACCGCGAACGCCTTCACCGGAAAGGGCGCATCGGCATGGTCGTTCTCGACCAGATCAAAGGTCAGGCTCTGGACCTTGGCGCCAACGGTGTGAAGGTTACGAACGTCGCGCCCCACGCCCATCGTGTCGAGCGTGGCCTCAACGCGGCTAAGCGCGGCGGGATCAGCCGCCCGCCCTTGAGCCGGCGCAACGGCGAGCCCGGCAGCCAAAGCCATGGCAAGTCGAGCGGCCGATTTCATCGCGATCCCTAGCTGTTGATCTGATCGGTGATCTGCTGATGGACCCCTGACGCTAGCCTGGGCAGCGCCGTTCCTCTGCCATCGGTCTCTCGAAGGCAGTGCAGGATGATCGCCGCGCATTGTTCCGGGCTGGCGGATGAGGTGTCGACCTCCAGGTCGTACAGGCCGGGCCTGTGGACTTCCCTTTGCCAGGCCAGCACCGGCGCTGGCGTCGGATCGGTGTGCGGGGCCGTCACATAAAGGCCCTCGCGGCCGGCCTGACCTTGTCGCCGTCGGGCCATGATCACGTCGATCGGGCACCGTACGCCGACAAGCAGTGCGGGCACTCCGGACAAGCGCCGCGCGCAGTCTCCCAGGATGTCGCCCGGCGTGGAATGGGCGTCGTGGTGGCCCACATCGACGACGACATTGAGTCCCAGCCGGCTATGGGCGGCGATGGAGTCGTAGAGCGCGGCGAACAGCACCGGGATCAACGGTTCTAGATCGGGGCGTTCGCCGCCGGGGCGAAGGCCGATGCCCGGCTGATAGCGCGCCGGCGTCATCTCTCTGACGTGGACGTCGACGCCGAGATTGATCCAGGGGGTGTCGAAGGTTTCCTGCATGGCGCGGACGATGCTCGACTTTCCCGACCGCGGAGCGCCGTTCAGGATCACCACCCGTCCTGCGCGCTCGGCTTCGGTCCGGTGGATTTGCGGCTTCACGCCTTGGGCTGGAGACATGGTGGTGGTTCGTCCTGAAGGGCTCGGACATGGCGACGGCCTATCGCCACCCGACCGTTCTTGCGCTCTTAAGGCGACAATGTAGCTTTAAGGTGGCGCTCGTGGTAGCCGTCATTTGCGTGGTCGGCGGGGTTGGCCACGTCTCAAAGAGCCATTCGGCTGGGATTGAATTTCATGGATCGTGGAAGTTTGTTTGTCGGCTGGGGGCCGATCATCGCGGGGCGCGAGCTGCAGGCTAAGCGCGTCCTGAGCGAGGCTCTCCAGTAGTGCTCGGCCCTGGAAGCCGCGGGCCGTATCGAAAGCTTCGAAACGGTCTTGCTCGAGCCTCACACAGGGGACTTGTCCGGCTTCGTCCTGCTGCGTGGGGGCAAGGACGCAATCAATGCGCTACGCGTCGACAAGAGTTTCCTCGACGTCATCGTCGCGGTGCAACTCGTCCATCAGAAGGTCGGCGTTGTCGGCGCCTACGCGGGCGCCGAACTGTGGGCGATCCTAGAGATTTGGGACAGGCAAGAAGCCCGCCTGCTGCAAGGCCACGGCTCTTAGAGCCGTTGAGCCGTGGATTTAAATAGCGGTGTTTGAAGCCGCATCACCAAGACACAGGATCGTCATGGCCATATCGCTATACGAAGTATCTGTTTTGAGTTTCTTGCAGACCTTGGAGGGCGTTTCAGGCGTCCTCGACAAAGGGTTGGCGTGGTGCGCCGAGACCGGCGCGGACCCTGAAGCGATCGTCGGGACGCGGCTGATCGACGATATGCATCCCTTCCAGTTCCAGATCATGCAGGCTGTTCTGCATTCTGTCGGCGCCATCGAGGCCGTCATGACCGGCGTACTGGATCGACCGGGTGAGCGCCCTCGGCCCGACTATGCCGGCCTTCAGGCGTTGGTTCACGAGGCTCGGGATCGGCTCGGTCGTTTGACGCCTGACGAGGTCAATGCTCGCGAAGGCCAGGAGGTTCTGTTTGATATTCCTGGAAATCAGCGACTGTTCACCGCGGAAGGCTTCATTTTAACCTTCTCGCTGCCGAACTTCCATTTCCACGCCACGACCGCTTACGACATCTTGCGCGCGAAAGGCGTGCCGATTGGCAAGCGCGATTTCATGGGCCCTCTGCGCCTCAAGCCGGTCGCCGAGTGATTTGGTGATGGATGAGCTCGCTGATTTCGGTTGCGGAGACGGCGTGCAAGCCGTCATCGGCGCCAGTCAGACGCACCCGATCACCGTGGCTGACCAGGACGCGATGGTGCGGTTGCGCGCGGCGAGCGCGGCCAACAAGGGCTCCTTGCGCGGCGTCGCCGCGCGTCCGGCCTTCGAAGCCTATACGCGGGGCGTTGCCGCGCCCGAGGGCGTCACGTTTCGACCCGATGAGATCGGCGGTGTCCAAGGCTGGTGGTGCGAACCGGCTGACGTGCTGCCGGATGTGGCGATTCTTCACGCGCATGGCGGTTGGTTCAGCTGGGGCTCGGCCGAAGGCTTTCGTCATATCGTCGGCCATATCGCGCGCAGCGCCCGCGCCAAGGCTTTTGTACCCGAATATCGGCTTGCGCCGGAACATCGGTTTCCGGCGGCGTGTCAGGACGTCGAGGCCTGCTTCCACGGTCTGGCTGATCGTGTCCGACGGATCGCGCTCACCGGTGACTCGGCCGGTGGCAATTTGGCGCTCGGTCTGCTGGGCCGCCTTGCAGCGCTGAGGCGGCTCGACAAGATCGTTGGCGCGCTGGTCCTGTCGCCGGTGACTGATCTTGTCATGGCGGGGGCGAGCTGGATCAGCCGCGCGGAGGCCGATCCGTTCTTCGTCCGCGAGCAGGTCGCCGAGCTGGTCCAGGCCTATCTTGGCGACCAGGATGCATCGCATCCGATGGCCTCGCCGCTCTATGGCGACCTTGAGGGTCTGCCGCCAATCCGCGTGCATGTCGGTGGCGACGAGGTCCTGCTCGACGACGCTGTCAGGTATGTGGAGCATGCGATTGCCGCGAGCGTCGACGCGAAGGCTCATATCTGGGAGGGCATGCCTCACGGCTTCGCGGACAATGTCGGGCAATTCGAGGCCGGGGCCGACGCGCTGAGTGCGATCGGCGACTTTTTGCGCGAGCGGTTTGACGCCGCCACTGTATCCTGATGGAGCGAGGTAGGCGCCAGTCTCGTGGTTCCACGCGGGCTATGTCGGCGCTAACTGTCCCGTTGCCTTGGCAAAGCCGTGCGGATCACCTCCAGCAAGGGGGCGATCAACGTCTCGTCTATGGTCTCCGTCGTGATCAGCGACCGAAAATAGAGGGGCGCGATGACAAGCTCCAGGCACGCGTGAGCATCGACATCCGGCGGAATTTCGTTGCGCGCCTTGGCCCTGTCGAAGATTGCCGTCCCCAGGGCGTAGCGCTCGATCCAGTAGTCGCGGCGAAAGGCTTCGGGCGCATTGACCTGCATCCTGACCAGCATCCGGCCCATGTCGGACCGGTGAAAGGCGACCCACATTTCGAGGTAGGCTCTGAGGTCGTCGTAGAAGGCGCCCGTATCCGGAATAGGGGCGTTCAGCTTGAAGTGTTCTCGGATCGTATCGGCGACGACGCCGTCGAGATTGCCCCAGCGGCGGTAGATCGAACTTCGCTGGATGCCCGTGCGCTGGGCCAATTCATCGATGGAGGGGCGCTGGCCGGTGGCGCGGATAATCTCGAAGGCTGTTCCCAGCACCGCGTCTCGAACCCGAGCGCTACGTCCCCCGGTGCGTTTGCGCGGCTGGGGTTCGTCCACCATCGCTCCTTCTATCCTCTCGCCAGATCGCTCCGGGCCATGCGCCCAAGTTCCTGCTCGCCGATTTGGCCACCTGCAGGATCGCGCCCATATGCCCTTGAACCTCGCCCAGGGGCAACGCGCGGCCGCGGAGCACGGGTCGCCGCCGCACTAAGGCAAACCGTGTCGCATTTGGGTGGCCGGCGTCCCTATCCGCTCTGAGGCTTCAACCAACATCTTTTCCAAACACGGGTGTTCGAATGGCGACATTCATCTTGACGCCGGGCGGATGGCAGGGCGGCTGGGCCTACGAGGCTGTTGAAAGGCTGCTGGTCGCCCGAGGCCATACGGTAGAGGCGCTGACCCTGGCGGGCCTCGACGCGGTCCCAGCCCCTGGCGCCAATCTTTCGACTCACATCGAACAGGTCGCGCAGGCGGTGAGACGCGCGTCAGGCGATATCGTGTTGGTCGGCTATTCGTATGGCGGCATGGTCATCACTGGCGCTGCCGACCTCACGGCCGATCGCATCAAGGCCCTGGTCTATGTCGACGCCTATGTGCCGGAAAGCGGTGACTCGGCGTGGTCGCTTACGAGCCAGTATTTCCGGGACGTCTTTATCGCGGGGGCGTCTGTCGACGGTTTGAGTTGTGTCCCGCCCGATGCCTCAGATCCACGTCGCCGCCCCCATCCGATGGCGGCTTTCCTTCAGGCGATCACGCTTTCAGGGCAATGGCGTCACGTGCCACGAAAGACCTTCATCGGCGCGCATGGCTGGGAAGGAAGTCCGTTTCGCGATCTCTATGATCGGCTGAGCGCGGATCCGGACTGGACAACGGTGGCTCTGCAATGCGGGCACAATATCCCTCGCCATGAACCCGAAGCGCTGGCCCGAATACTGACGATGCAAGCCGTGCTTTGAGGCGGGGAGTGTGATCCGGTCAACGGCGAAGCCGGCATGCCGGATCACGTTGCGTCAGTGGTCCTGGTCGCCGAGGAAGTCGATGACTAGGCGCAGATAGGCTTCAGGCAGCTCGATATTGGGCAGGTGGACGCTGGGCAGAACCGCCAGCTTCGCATCTGGGATGGTGCGGGCGATATCCTCGCTCAGCGTCAGGGACGTAACCGTGTCGTACTGCCCGCCGATGACCAGGGTCTTGTTGGGGATCAGAGCGATGGTGCGGCGCATATCGGTGTCGCGCACGACCGCCCAGCATCCGGCCAGGCCTTCTTGAGACGTATTCTTGAGCATGGCGCGGAAGCGCTGAACGACGGGTGGGTTAGCCTCGATCATTGACCTCGGGAACCAGTTCCCCAGGAAGGCTTCCGCTGTTTCGGTCATGTCCGGTGCGGCCAGGACGGCCGCGATGCCTTCGTCCCAGGCCTTGGCCGGACCCAGATAGGCGGCGGTGTTGCTGAGGATCAATCGGCAGATGCGTTCGGGCGCATGGACCCCTAGCCACTGACCGACGAAGCCGCCGAGCGACAGGCCCAGGAAATGGGCGCGCTGAATGCCCAGATGGTCGAGGAGCTCCAGAACGTCCCGCCCCAGCCGGCCGTCCGAATAGGCGCCAGGCGGGACGTCCGAGGCGCCGTGTCCGCGAAAGTCGTAGCGAATGACGTGGAAGCGCTTGGCCAACTCCGGGATTTGCATGTCCCACATGGCCAGACTCGTACCGATCGAATTCGACAAAACGAGCGGGGGAAGGTTGGCCGAGCCGTCGACGCGATAGGCGATTTTGACGCCGTCGCCGGTCCGGAAGAACGACAGGGTGTCCCGCCCGGCCTTGGGGGCGGTTGGGGGGAGGCTGAGGGCGGTGATCATGAGAACCTCGCGGCATGTTTCGATGTCATGACGCTATCGTTCCATTTTTGTTGATGATATTTGAAAGATAGAAACAACTCTGTTTGATTTATTGAAAATGATCCCCTTCACCCTGCAGGAAATCCAGTGCTTTGACGCTGTGGTGCGTGACGGTGGATTTCAGTCGGCCGCGACCAACCTAAACCGGTCGCACGCGGCGGTCTTCGCGGCGGTCTTCGCGGCGGTCGCCAAGCTCGAAGCGCGTCTGGGTGTGGTCTTGCTCGATCGCAGCGGCTATCGCGTGGCCGTGACTGAGGCGGGCCGTGCGTTTCACGACAAGGCGCGTGGTCTGCTCGGCGAAGCCGAAAGGCTTGACCTTCACGCTCGGCAACTGGCGACGGGTGAGGAGACGCGCCTACGCGTGATCCTGGGGGATATTTGCCCGACTTCGGAAGGTCTGGGCCTGCTGGGGTCCTTCTTCGCTGACCATCCGAACACGCGGCTGGACTTGCACTTCGAAACCATCAGCGGGCCTTGGGAAAGATTGTTCGAGGATGAGGCGGATCTGGTTCTCCACTGGGTCGACAAAGCCGATCCGCGCTTGGAATGGATAGACCTTGGCGTCGTGTCCTTTGTTCCGGTCGTCGCGCCAGGATTTCTTCCCTTCGCGCTGAAGGGGCCTGTCTCAGCCGAGCAGATGCAGGGGCTGGCGCAGTGCATCATTCGCGATACCGCCCGGAGTGGCCCCAAGCCGAGCTTCCATGTTCAGGAGGGCGCGCCCCAATGCACAGTCGCCGACCACCGGATGAAGAAAGAGGTCATCACGCGCGGCCTAGCCTGGGGTCATCTGCCGCGCTTTCTGATCGAGGAGGAACTCGCCAATGGGCGCCTGTTGTCGATCGCAGGCGAGCCTTTCCCCGGTGTGCGTAGCGAACTGGTCGCTGCGCGTCGCAAAGACCGGCCGCATGGGCCTATCGCCGAGCGGCTTTGGCGTTACATCGGCACACAAGCCGGCGCATTCCGACTCATTCCGGCCTGACTCTAATGGGTGACGACGCGCCAGGTTCGCGATCTCACCTGGGCGGCCAGCGATACTTGCGGCCGAAGATCGTATGCACGGGCTTCGGCGAAGGTCTCCTTTCTGAAGGCAAGCCAAAGTCCGTTCATGGCGCTGCCCAGTCCGCGACGCAGATCTTTGGATCGGCCGGGATTGTGCAGCATCAGCAGCAGCGATCAGAGTCCAAGCGCGGCGATCGCGTCGGAAAGTTCCTGCGCGCGGAATGGCTTGGTCAGACGCGGCAGGTCCGGCGCAATGCCTTCCGCCTCAGCATAGCCTGAAATGATAAGGGTCGGCAGGTGCGGGCGTGGATACCGAGCCGCTCGCGCAAGCTGTACGCCGTCCATGCCCGGCATCAAGTGATCGGTCACAAGCAGGATGAAGTCGTCGCGTTCCCGCAAGATAATCAAGGCTCGCTCGGCGGACGCGACCTCGACGACCCGGAAGCCGAGGTCTTCCAGCATGTGCGCAGTGCTCTCGCGTACAACGTCTTCATCGTCCACCAGCAAGACGGATCCAAGGCGCTCCACGGCCCGCCGTATTTCGCCATGCCCGTCCACAATCACCGTCTGCGCCTCGGTGCTGACCGGCAGCCAGAGCGTCGCGCACGTGCCAAGGCCAAGCTGGCTTGAGATCTCCAATGCGCCGCCAAGCTGTCGCGCCAGCCCGTGGACCATGGAAAGGCCCAGGCCCGTTCCCTTGCCGATGCCCTTTGTCGAAAAGAACGGCTCGATTGCCCGCTCCATCGTCGCCGAGTCCATGCCGACACCGGTATCGGCCACGCTGATCTTCACATAGCGGCCTACGCTCAACCCGTTCGGGCGCTGTTCCGCCGCGCCGGCCAGGGCCACAGAGATCCTGAGCTCGCCACCTTCGGGCATAGCGTCGCGGGCGTTGACGCTAAGATTGAGGATGGCCATCTCGAGCTGATTGGGATCGCCATGGGCCATCGGCAGATCGGCGGCGATGTCGGTCACTACCCGCACCTGAGGTCCCGTGGTGCTGGAGACCAGGTCGGCCATTCCCGTCACCAGCGTCGCCGTGTCCACAGCTGTCGGCTGCAGAGGCTGACGACGCGCGAAGGCTAGCAGCCGCTGGACGAGCGTCTTGGCGCGCTCGGCCGCCTGAAGGGCGCCATCGATCAGTCTTTGCTCGCGACTCGTGCCCAAGGTCTTGCGGCTGAGCATGTCGAGCGAGCCGATGATCGGGGTCAGCAGGTTATTGAAATCGTGGGCGACGCCGCCGGTCAGTTGGCCAAGCTGCTCAACCTTTTGCGATTGCCGTAGCTGTTCCTCAGCTTCGGCCAGTCGCCGCTGCTCGGCGACACGATCGGTGACGTCGTAGACGAACTGGTAGGCGCCCGCGAGCGCTCCAGAAGCGTCCCAGTAGTTGCGGAAGGTCATCTCGTACCAGCGGCGCTGATGGCCGGCGCTGCCGAATTCGCGCACGTCGCTATATTCCTCGCCCGCGAACGCACGATCCCACGAAGCCTTGACGTCGGCGATGTCGTCCCCGCGATCGCCCAGCAGGGCCAACATGTTGTCGCCGACCTGCGGCCGCGCGCCGTAGACGCGCTCGAAGGCGTCCATGCCGGCCCGATTGATCGCCAGCACCCGGTAGCCGCGGTCCATCACGATGATGATGGCGTCGGTGTTCTCGACGAGATCGATCAGGAGGTGACGTTCGGCGATGCCCTCGGCGATGCGTTGTTCGAGCGTTTCGTTCAGTTCCCGGAGCGCGCGCTCGCCGGCCTTACGCTCGGTGATGTCGATGGCGGTGCCAATCACCCGCAGGCAGCGGTCGCCGTTGAAGACGCCGCGCCCCTTGGCCGCCACCCAGCGTAGGACGCCGTCGTCGAGGCCGACGGTGCGATACTCCACGTCGTAAAGTTCGCGCACGGCCGGATCGGCTGCGGCGGCATAGGCCTTCGCCGTGGTTTCAAGATCATCCGGATGCAGGCCGTTGTAGAAGTCCGTCATCGACACCGGACGATCGGTGAGAATGCCGAACATTCGCTTGAGGCGCGGCGGCCAGTAGAGGGTGTCATTGACCACATCGACATCCCAGAGGCCGATCTCGGCGGCGTCGGTGGCCAGGCGCAGTTGCTCTTCGCGGCGCCGCAGGGCGGCCTCGGCCCCGACGCGCTCGATATGGGCCCAGGAGCGCTCGGTCACCGCGCGAATGACCGCCAGCTCGTATTCGCTCCAGGAGTGGGGAACCTTGTCGTGGATGGCCATCAGGGCCACCAGCCGCCCGGCCTTGATCAGCGGCATGCAGATTGTGGCGGCGATGCCGATATCCTGGAAGGTCTTGGCCTCGTGTGGCGCGATTTCCGTAAGATTGTCGTTGATGATCAGCGGACGACCGGCGCCGAGTTCCTGGACGGCGAGAACACCGAAGTTGGCAAGACGGTAGCGGCCGACGATCGACGGCGAACCCTCGTCATGCCAGTCGCCGCGGATAGTGAAGCTGTCCTCGTCCTCGTCCATGTCGGCATAGGCGCAGTTGGAAACGCCCAGATGTTCGCCGACCATACGCGTGGTCTCGCGCAGGATGTCCTCGGCGGTGTTGTGAGCGCTGAGCGCCACACCCAGATGATCGAGGAAGCGAAACAGTCCGGCGCTGAGGGCCAGCTGGTGTTCGGCCAGGATTCTCTGCGTGATGTCGAACACCATCGCCAGGACGCCGACCGGTTCGCCGGCCTCGTCGCGGATCGGGGTGTAGTCCAGGTCCATCCAGACCTGTTCGGCGCGCCCCAGCCGCCAGAGTTCGAGCGGCTGAGCCTCGTAGTGCAGCGCCTCTCCGGCGAGCCCCTTGTCGAGGACGTTGCGGTTGAAGTCGCAAGCTTCGGGCCAGATCTCCAGCAGTTTGCCGCCCAGCGCGGCCGGGTGGCGCGGCCCACAGACCTCAGCATAACCGTCATTGTAGATCAGGCGTCCCTCCGGGCCCCACAGCACCACCATCGGCACACGCGAGGACAGAATGGTCTGGACGGTGGCGAAGAGCTCCGGAGGCCACTGATCGATCGAACCAACCGGAGTGCTCGCCCAATCATGCGCGCGGATCAACTCCCCTGCGGCGCCGCCGCCTCGAAGCTGGCGGCGTTTCTTCAGACCACGGACATCGGCATCGGCTTTCAAGATGTCAACGGCCCAACTTTAGCGGGAAGCCTACGGATACCCGAGGGCGGTCGCTGCGCATAGCGAGTGCGATCGCCTTCCGCCTTCCTCTGTCGCGCCACGGCATGCTATTCAGGACCAATCTCGTCTCCCTGTCGATGCGTCAATGACAGCAAACGAGCGGCTCCTAATCGGATGGGGAAATTAGCCGGAGGCTGCGTTCGCGTTCCGCAGCAAGCTCGTCCCACGTCGCGGCCATCCGATCGATGGCTTCGCGCATTCGCTCATCAGATGCGGATCTCGCCAGTTCCCTGGCCTTCGCGGCCTGTTCCCGATAGTCGGATGCTGTCTTCATGAGACCTGCTAGCATCCTTAAACCGTCGGCGCTGCCCGGTAGTCGACGGATGTAGCCGCGAGGCCCTGACTGACAAAGGCTAAAAAAGGTGCGTTTCCGCAGGTCCGCCAACTTCCGCTCCGGCGCTGGGGTGACAGTAGCATCAAGCCTCCGCCGATCCGAAATCTGACGGAATCCTTCGCACTTGAGGGGACAGGTCAGCGAGCGCCTGGCTGACGCGATCCAGCAACTCGACGCGCCGGTAGGGCTTGCCGATAACGTCGAGCGACGGACGTTCGGGGCCCTGAGTGAGCAAGTCCTCATTGTAGCCGGTGGTCAAAAGCACAGGAAGGTCGGGCCGCAAGCGCCGCACCTCCTCTGCCAGAACGATGCCATTACGCCCGCCCGGCATGACGATGTCGCTGAAGAGTAGGTCGAAGTCGTCGGGCGCGGCGGTGAAGATGGCTAGCCCCTCGTCGCCCGAGGAGGCCGTGATCACCCTGTATCCGGCGCCCTCCAGGATCTCCCAGCCCAGTGCCTGGACCTCTGGATTATCCTCGACGAGAAGGATCCTTGCGCCATCGCCTGGCGCCGTATCGGCGCGAGCCGGGAGAACGGCGGTCGCGGCCGGAGCAGTCGCCGGCTTGGCGGTCGCCTCCGGTGCGACCGGGAAGATCAAGCGGATCAGTGAGCCTTGTCCAGGTTCGCTCTCGATCTCTAGACGTCCGCGCGACTGCTGAACGAAGCCATGCGCCATGGCCAAGCCAAGACCCGTACCCTTGCCCACGCCCTTGGTGGTGAAGAACGGCTCAATGGCGCGCTCCAGAATGTGGCCAGGCATGCCTTCGCCTTCATCCAGGACCTCGACGGCGACGTAGTCGCCGCTGGGCAGCTGCCGCGCCTCGGCGTCGCCATTGAGGTGGAAGCTGCGCGTTGTGATGGTCACGACACCGCCATCGGGCATGGCGTCGCGGGCGTTGATAACGATGTTGAGCAGCGCCATTTCAAAGTGATCGGGGTCAACGAGCACCGCCGGCAAGCGTCGACGCAAGTTCAATTGGACGTCGATCTGCACGCCGAGCGTACTTTCGATCAACTCGCCGAAATTGTTGATCAGTTCCGAGAGGTTGACCGCGGTTGGCTCCAGCCGCGTTTTGCGGGCGAAAGCCAGCAGCTGTCGAGTTAGCTTGGCGCCGCGTTCGGCGGCCGAGCGCGCGGCGTCGATGTAGCGCAGGCTGCGCTCATCCAGCGGCCGCGAAGCTAGTAGCTCCAGGTTTCCGTTGACCACCTGTAGCAGGTTGTTGAAGTCGTGAGCCAGGCCCGCCGTCAGTTGGCCGATCGCCTCCATCTTCTGAGACTGACGGTAAGCCTGCTCGCTGTTGCGCCGTCGACTGACGTCAAGCTGGCTGGCGAAGAAATACAGCAGCTCTCCAGACGTGTCGTATACGGGACCGATCGCGCTCTGGGCGCTCTATCCGTCCCGTCGGCTGCTCAGTGCGCGTGTCTCCGCCTTCCTGGATCATCTCAAGGCCGCGTTTCCAACGGGCGCGCCTGAAGAGCTCGCGAGGTATGTCGAGACAGGCTGAAGCTTGTGGGAAGAGGATCAATCACTCTGGCGCCGAGTAGAAGGTCGGCTTTTGGAGCGGAGCGCAATGTCCGCTCGGGGCGCAGGGGCGCCGAACGTGTCGCTAAGCCGGCTTGCGGCCAAACTGCTGGCGCAGTTCATCCTTGGCGGCGTTGAGCACCTGTTTGCGCTCGGCCGACAGGTTGTCGCCCGCACGGTTGATGTAGAAGGTGAGCATCGACATCGCCGACTGGAACGGCGTGCCCTTGCGCCGGCGGCTATGCTCGGCCGAACGTTTGAGGGAGGCGGCGATTTCGGCTGGATCGTCCTGCTCGAACAGGTGGGCCTTCAGGTCGAGCGCGTCGCTCGTCTCGGTGACCTTGGCCGACCATTTATGGTCGTCAGCGGCTTTAGGCATGACCAACTCCCTTCTGTGTTTGCCAAAGGCTCTTCATCCGCTCACCTTTGTTTAGGACCGGACTTGACGGTGTCGCCTACGTCCGCGGAGGCGCCGCCATCCGGCCCAGCCTTGGCTTGTGACCGCTTGCCCGTTCGCTCGACCGCTTTCCTCCCGCCCAGGGCCGTGAATTCGCCCAGGGCCTCCGCCTCGTTGGCCTTTCGGCCTTCGGCGTTCTGATCTGACATCATTTGTCTCCGTTCAGGGCCTGTGCCTCAGCAAAGGCGTGATGTTAGGCCTGGGCGTGCGACCCGACTGGCAAGATCGCGTCGCGTTTCGGCATCCACTCACCCGCCAATTGGCGCCTTAGATCCAAAACCCGCACGCGCGCGCCGCCGGGATGCTTTGCGGCCAGCCGCCTGGCTTCTCGCTCGGCCTGTCCGCCCGTTTCGAAAAACAGAACTTCACCGGTATCGCAGAGCTTGACCGACCAGCCCCCTTCAAACGGGGAGACCTCGAAAACGCAGGTCATTGTC
>FTCZ01004979.1_pt1 | contig 13935 bp, 16 predicted proteins | sample 1658871 | NCBI WGS metagenome assembly FTCZ01 (sample SAMEA3914864, study PRJEB12502) | metagenome | biome: forest; material: soil | place: USA | collected 2012-03-12 | depth 0.3 m
ATAAGGAACCGGCTTAACGACGCGCTTGCCGAGATCGGCCGCGCCAGCAACACCGGCGGAAGCAGCGAGAAACGCAGCTGCGAGAACAATCTTTTTCAATGGTTTGTACCTTCTATTCAATCAAGGCGTGCTGTTTTGCATAGACATAATTCAGACGCAATTGCACGGCGGCAACAGTTGGCCGAAGATTGCTGCCTAGCTGAAAGCTTAGAAGTCCTCGTGGTCTCCCCGCCACAACTCCCCTTATCCGTGGCTTAGCGCCACCTTGCCGAAATGCGCACCGCTATGGAGGTAACGCATCGCCTCAGCCGCTTCGGTCCATGGAAACACCCGATCGATCACCGGCTTGATGTCGTTTGCCTCGATCGCGCGGTTCATCGCCTCGAAGGATTCGCGGGAGCCGACGGGGATGCCGCGCACCTGCACCTGGCGGGTGAAGATATCGAGCGGGTTGATGCTGCCTTGCTTGCCGCCGAGATAACCGATCACGTTGATCTGGCCGCGCCTCGCGCAGGCTTTTAGCGACTGCTCGAAGCTGCCGGGCCCACCGACCTCGATGACGTGATCGACACCGCGCCCGTCCGTCAGCTCCAGCACAACGCTCGCCCATTCGGGATTACGCCGATAATTCACGCCGGCGAAGGCGCCGAGCGTCTTGGCTCGCTCAAGCTTCTCGTCGCTCGATGAGGTGATGATCACCCGTGCGCCAGCCGCTTTGGCGAACTGGAGTGCGAAGAGCGCGACGCCGCCGGTGCCCTGCGCCAGCACCGTTTCGCCCGGCTTCAGCCCGCCCTCGCTCACCAGCGCATGCCAGGCGGTGACGGCGGCGCAGGGCAAGGTCGCGGCTTCGACATCCGAGAGGTTCTTCGGCGCAAGCACGGCCGCCTGCTCGTCGAGCAGCGCATATTCGGCCAGCATGCCGTCGATCGGCCCACCGCGTTGATAGGAGGGCTCCGCCATGCGGAATGAGCCACCGACCCAGCGCTGCCAGAAGGTGCTGCAAACCCTGTCGCCGACTTTGAACCGCGTTACATCCTCGCCGATGGCCGCGACCACACCCACACCATCCGACAGGGGCACGAGCGGCAGCCTGAAGGTGGTGTGATAGGCGCCGCTGGCGATCTCGACATCGCGATAGTTCAGCGCCGAGGCCCTGACCTCGACGAGGATTTCCTGCCGTCGCGGCTGCGGCGTCTGACGCTCGACGAGCTTGAGGTTTTCGAGGCGTGGCTCGCCGTCGATGATGATCGCTTTCATGGGCATCTCCTGCTCTGGTGATGCCGCGAAAGATGCGCTTTCGTTTTTCAGTCCTCAAATTCATAATAGGCAAAATGATTATGCCTTGAGGACATGATGCTGGAAGAATTGCGGAGCTTCGTGCTGTTCGCGCAGGAAGGCTCGGTGCAGAAGGTGGCGCAGCGGCTGCCGCTGACGCAGCCCGCCGTCAGCCGACAGATCCAGCGGCTCGAACAGGCGATCGGCGCGCCGCTGCTCGACCGGCGACAGAAGCCGCCTGCCCTCACGCCGCTCGGACACGAAGTGCTCGCCCGCAGCCGCGCCATCCTGGATGCCATCGGCGACCTGAAAGCGATAGCAACCACGCCCGAACCGGAAGGTGTCTTCCGTTTCGGACTGGTGAATGGTCTCGCGCATGACGCGCTGGCCGAGAGCTTCGCAACAATCGTCCGCCAGTTTCCCCGGGTTTCCCTGCGGCTCCAATCGGGCTGGAGCGGCGAACTTGCCGAGCAGCATCGCTTGGGGACGCTTGATGCCGCCGTGATATTGTCAGACGGCTCCCGTTTCCATGACGCCGAGAAAATCGGCGAGGACCATCTGGTTGTGATCGGCGCATCCACATCATCGGTGCAAAGCGAGCAGAATAAAGCGCAGGGCTTCATCCTCAGTCCCGAGCCCTGCGATGCCCGCCGCAGCCTCGCGACACGGCTCGCCGGACAAGATCAGCCGCTGGTGCCTGCCGCAGAAGTCGAGCATGCCGGACTCCAATTGGCGCTGGTAAGACAGGGTATCGGTTTGGGATTGATGCCGAGGCGGCTGCTGGAAGCAGCGAAACCGCAGGGCATCAAGGAAATCGACGGTTTCGGCGGCGACCTCCGGCTCGATGTGTTGCTGCTGCGCTCGCCGCACCTTGGAGCAATGGCCAAGGTGGCCACCGCCATCGCCGATCAAATCCGGATGTTCATCGGCCAACCAACCTAAGGACGCGATCCGTCTGCGATCACATCAATATCCGGTTCACCATTCCGCTGATGACTGCCTGAGATCGACGGAACCGCCGATGACCAAGGAGATTATCCGGCCATACCACAAATGGAGGATACTGTGGTTGTCGGGCAATATATTTCACATCTGGAAGATATGATTGCGTCAGAAGATGAATTTCTAACCGACCTGATGAGCCTTAAAGCACGGGGCGTACCCGTCATGGGCGATCAATTCACTTATGACGTACTCATTTCGCAATCCGAGCTCAGATTATCGTCCTACCGTCGGATGATCGACCTTTTCCGACATCGCTGGGATGGATTGCGAGGCGGCTACCAGAGCCGCGCAGACTAACGCGACCGGACTTTTTTAGCCAGCGCGTTGGAACAAAAGTCCCGTCCACGCGTTTCGCGCGTGGGATGGGTGGCGAGATGCATTGCGGGGCGCGCGATGACGCAATCCCTCGACCATAATTATCGTGGCTGGGCCTCATTTCTTCATAGCCATTATATTGCCCGGCAGAGTTTCGTTCTTTCCGCGATCATCGGACTGGTTATTAGCCTGTCGACGTTCGCAGCCGCGTTCTGGCTTGTGCGACGATAGAGGCCGAAGGCGCACGGTTGTTTCGAGAAACTCTGGCTGGCAGCGTAATCTTGGATGCGCCAGGCAATGTCTCTTGACGACTCAAGCCGGGTTTAACGAACGCCCTTGCGGTGGCTCTTACGCTTGGGCGATCCTCTCTGCTCAGCCCTCCCCTTGCGCCTCTTGGATCAGCCATTCTCGCATGGCGCTGACCTTCGCTGACGCGCCACCCTTGGGCACGACGACATAGAACGCCACATCGGATTCGATGCCGTAACCCTCGCCGAATGGCCGGATGATACGGCCGAATGCGAGGTCATCCTCCATCAGAGCGAGCGGGGCGAGCGCCAGCCCTTCGCCGGCAATGGCGCGATCTATGGCGTGGATGGTCTGGCTGAAGCGCGTGCCGCGCCCGCCGCCGCCAGGAGCCGCCACCTTGTATTGCTCGAACCAGACCGGCCACATGCTGTGCAGGTCGTGCAGCAGCGGATAGCGCGCGACGACTTCCGGCGTGACCGGCCGTTCCTCGATCAGGTCCGGCGCGCAGATCGGGAAGAGTTCGGCGGCGACCAGCGGCGCGAAGTCGAGACCAGGAAAAGGCGGGCGGCCGTAGCGCACCGCGATATCCGGTCCGCGCGGGCCGATATCGTCCAGGCGATCGGAAGCCGAGACGCGCACATCGATATCCGGGTGCTGGGCGGTGAAGCGTCTGAGGCGCGGGATCAGCCAGCGCGCGGCGAAGGATGGCGGCGCGGTGACGGTGAGTTCACCCCTCGCCTGCACGATATCGGCGGTTGCTTCCACCAGCAGCGAGAAGGCGCGTCTAACAGGTGCGAGGTAGGCTTCGCCGGCAAGCGTCAGGTCGAGGCCTCGCGGCAGGCGCTGGAAAAGCACGATGCCGAGCGCATCCTCCAGCGCCCGCACATGCTGGGCGACCGCACCCTGGGTGACGCCCAGTTCCTCCGCCGCCAGCCGGAAATTGAGATGCCGCGCCGCCGCCTCGAAAGCCTTGAGCGCATTCAGCGGTGGCAGCCAGCCATGGGAAAAGCGCGGCGCCATTTGTGCTCCAACTCACAGAGACAGTAGCTTTCCTACTGTTTGCACACAAGTGATCTGGTTTGTGGTTTTCGATTCCACATCATATTTTAGCAAACATCAACCGGACGACGCACCTGCCGCCTCGGTCGCCTCTCTCAAGGCAGGAGATTTTTTACCATGTTGCTCTATTCGCTCGTTTCTGGAATCGAAAATGCCGGCGACCTGCTGGCGCGCGCCTGGCGACGTCACCAGGCTTGGCTGGAACTGAGGCAGCTCGGCTCCGGCGACCTGAAGGACATGGGCCTCAGCTCGGGCGACGCCTGGTCGGCAGCGGAAGCTTATGGCCGCGGCGAGGAATATCGCCATGACGGCGTCTTCGTCGACAAGGCAGCTAAGAAGGATTGCGTCGCCTGCGCGTAAGCGCCGCGCTCACGCCAGACCAGCGCTAAAAAGAAAAAGCCGGGCTTCAAGCCCGGCTTTTCCTGTTTCAGAGCCCTGCCCGCTCAGTATTTCACGATGAGCGGCTTTTCCTTCTTCAGCAGGTCGCCGAAGCTGTAGCTCAGGCCAACCGACACGATATCGATATGCGGGCGGGCGGTGCCGAGATACGGGCCAAAGGCGGCGCTATAGGCGGGGTTGCCCGGCACGATGTTGATATTCGCCTTCTTCATGAAGAGATGCGAATAGCCGACATCGAAGGAGAGCTTCTCGTTCCACTTGTAGGACACGCCGATCGAGGTCGAGATGCGGTCGGTATCCGGCACGCGCAGGCCGAGATCGGCAGCGCGGATCGGCGTCGTCTCGTAGCCAAGGCCGGCGCGGATGGTCCAATCCGGCGTCAGCTTGTATTCGCCGCCGACTGAGAAGTACCAGCTATCGCGATACTTGAACGACAGCACGACCGGCGAACCCAGCAGCGTGTAGGCCGCGCCCGTCGTGGTGTTATAGACCGGGAACGTGCTGAAGCGGCTCCAGTTCGTCCATTCGACGCCGCCGCTCAGGGTGAACTGCTGCGTGATCGCCTGGGTCACGCCAAGCGTCACCACATCAGGCATGTCGATGGTCGACTTGATGCCGGTCTGGGGCGTCAGCGGGAAGGCCGCGCCGGCCTGGCCCTTCAGGTCATGCGAGATCGTGGAGCGATAGCCGAGGCCGATAGTGGTGCCGACGAAGGGGGTCAGCGTCACACCGGCGGTCGCCCCGATGCTGGTATTGTCGCCTTGCAACCCAAAGGTCGGGAAGCTCGCGGGGCTGGCGCCGGGCGGCACCGGCAGAGCCGAATTCAGGCGCGTCTTGAAATACTCCACGGTGACGCCGGCGCCGATCGAGATCCAGTCATTGATCTTGTAGCCGATGCTGGGCGTCGCGGCGAAGCTGACGACGCGCGACGAGCGGGCATAAAGCTCGCCCTGCCACGTGTTGTTCGGCTTGGTCACCAGGCCGAACGGCGCGCCGGAGACGATACCGAGGAAGATCTTGTCGGTGAGCTGGACGCTCGCCGCGCCGGCAGGAATCAGGGCCGACTGGCCGACATTGCCAGAGGAGGCGCCGAACGCCGAAGGAATGGCCGATCCGGTCGTATGGATCGTCGCGGAAGGCGCGATCAGCGTGAAGGACTGCTGGCCGTTCCAACCCGGGTGCATGGTGATGGTCGCCGGGTTCCAATACATCGACGACAGGCCGGCCGCGCCCGAAGCAGCGCCGGCGAAGCCCATGCCGAGACCGATGGTGCTCTGTTCGCGAAGCGCGAAGGAACCTGCCTGCGCCGAGCCCATGCCCGCAGCGAGAGCGCCGAGCGCGACCGTGATTGGCAGCCAGGTCTTGAGCGAGAGTTTCGATGCGACGGTTTTGCCCCGCTCGGTCATAATTTGCCCCTATGTGTGACGCGGGATCGTCGCCCGCTTGCTTCGCGTTTCCATGAAGAGCCTGCCAAAGCGGATTCAATCGCGCAATGCCCAAACGACGCGTCATTCTGTGGAAAAACCAGCGACGGTTCACTGGAGACGACCCGCAAAGGCGAGAAAAACCCGGCTTCCGGCGATTTCTAGCGCGAATTCAACATAGTTTACGTGCGAACCATTTGGTTTTCGACACCTTGCCTGACCTGCGCCGAGGCGGCGTCCGGCAAGGTCGCCTTCATGCTTTTTCAACCAGCGTTGCACGACGGCCACAATTTCTGCCCCCCTACCGCCATGATTTGGGATGCACTCGCCACGCGAGCGCCATAAGGTAGTTCGGCGACAAAACCCTTGGGGGAAACTACACATGAAATTGGTACGATTTGGCCGTCCGGGCAAAGAAAAGCCCGGCATTATCGACGCGGAAGGCAGAATCCACGACCTTTCCAACCATGTCGACGATATCGACGGGGCCGCGCTTTCAGCCAAATCGCTGGCGCGCATCGCCAAGCTGAAGGTCGATAAGCTGCCGCTGGTCCGCGGCCGGCCGCGAATCGGTCCCTGCGTGGCGAATGTCGGAAACTTCATCGCCATCGGCCTGAATTATGCCGATCATGCCGCCGAAACCGGCGCGGAAATCCCGAAAGAGCCGATCATCTTCAACAAGGCGCCTTCCTGCATCGTCGGGCCGGATGACCACGTGATCATCCCGAAGGGCTCGAAGAAGACCGACTGGGAAGTCGAGATCGCCATCGTCATCGGCGAGCGCGCCTCCTACCTCTCCGAAAAGGAAGCGATGGATGTCGTCGCCGGCTACTGCATCTGCAACGACGTCTCGGAGCGCGAGTTCCAGACCGAGCGCGGCGGCACCTGGACCAAGGGCAAGGGCTGCCCGACCTTCGGCCCGATCGGCCCCTGGCTCGTGACAAAGGACGAGATCAAGGACGTCCAGAACCTGAAAATGTGGCTGGAGCTCAATGGCGAGCGCGTCCAGAACGGCTCGACCAAGACCATGATCTTCGGGATCAAGGAGATCGTGCGCTACGTCTCGCAGTTCATGATCCTTAATCCGGGCGACGTCATCACCACGGGTACGCCGCCAGGTGTCGGTCTCGGCATGAAGCCGCCGAAGTTCCTGAAGGCTGGCGACATCATGCGCGTCGGCATCGAAGGACTTGGCGAGCAGAAGCAAGCCGTCATGGCTTACGGCGGCTGATAGCTCTTCCAGTCGAATCGATGATCTATCGGGGGAGGCTGACGGCCTCCCCTTTTTATTGCCTCAGCGACCGGCCGGCGCGACCGGCTGATCCGCCAGGCCAACGCGGTCGAAGGCCGCGCGAACGGTGCCATTCGCCTTGGCGTCCTCAACAAAGGCGGCGACGTAGGCAAGCGCCTCCGGACGTCCCTTCGGCACGGCCACCGAAATGCTCGTCTGCTGAAAACCGCCATCGAGGATGCGCGAACCCGGCAGCAGCGCAAGGAACGGCTTCAGCGAATCGCGCGACAAGGCCAGCGCATCCGCCTGACCGCCGCGCATCATCTCCAGCGCCTCCTCGACCGAGCGAGCCGGAATCGGCTTCGTATGTGTGAGGCTGCGTCCCGAAGCCCTGATGGTGGTGGTGTTCGCGATGCCAACAATCCGAATTTGCGGCTGATCCATATCCGCAAGCCGCGTCACGCCAGACGCAGCCGTGACAAGATAGGTGCTCTCCAGCAGGTAATAGGCGGGGCCGAAGTCGACCTTGGTCCTGCGTTCATCGTCAACCGGCATGAAGGCCACATCGACTGCGCCGCTTGCGGTCGCTTCGGTACACTCTCCCGAATTCGGGAAAACGCGATATTCGACCGGCAGACCAAGCTTTTGCGCCAAAGCAGCGCCGAGGTCGACCGTGACGCCACGCAACTGGCCGCTGGATTTGTCCCGCGTGATGAAGAAGGCGCCAGCATTCGGCGCCTCGACAACGCCAACGCGCAGGGTTCCGGTTGACGCCAGTTGGTTGGCACCTTCAGCCGCCATGGCAACCCCACTCCCCCCCAGCACAGCACCTAATAGAATAGCGGGCATTGTCCACATCATGCGATCCTCCCGCCCCTCCGCTTGATTGGCGGTTTGAGGCGGGTATCACGCCATCAATTCAGTCCAAGCATCAACGAGAGATTTTGCACGGCCGCGCCTGAAGCGCCCTTGCCAAGATTGTCGAGCCGCGCGACCAGCACGGCCTGACCGTATTTCTCGCTGGAAAACACCCGCAATTCCATGAGGTTGGTCTCATTCAGCGCTTCCGGCTCAAGCTTGCCCGAGGCGATCGACGCATCGTCCATCGGCATGACGCGAACGCAGGCGCTGCCCGCGAAGCGTGCATTCAAAGCCTCGTGCAGATCGGCGGCTTTCGGCGAACCGGGAAGGGTATCGAGATGCAAAAGCACGGATACCAGCATGCCCTGCCGGAAATTACCGACCGAAGGCACGAAGATCGGCCGCCGGCTCAAGCCGCTATAAGCCTGCGTCTCCGGCAGATGCTTGTGGCCGAAACCGAGGCCATAAAGCTCGAAAGCCGGCGCTTTCCCCGCTTCGTAAGCTTCGATCATGCTGCGGCCGCCGCCGGAATAGCCGCTTACGGCATTGATCGTGACGGGATAGTCGCGCGGCATCAGGCCGGCGTCGATGAGCGGGCGGATCAGTGCGATCGCTCCGGTCGGATAGCACCCCGGATTGGCGACGAACTGCGCCTTGCGGATCAGCTCGGGCTGCTCCGGCGTCATCTCGGCAAACCCGTAAGTCCAGCCATCCGCCACGCGATGCGCGGTCGAGGCGTCAAGAACGCGCGGGCCGTTGGCGCCAAGTTCCGAAACGGCGGCAACCGTCTGCTTGGCCGCGTCATCCGGCAGGCAGAGGATGACGAGATCGACATCGGCCAGAAGATCCTTCTTGGCTTCCGGGTCCTTGCGCCGTTCGGGAGCGATGCTCTTCACGGTGACGCTTGGCAGCTTCTGCAAGCGCTCGCGAATACCGAGCCCGGTGGTGCCGGCTTCGCCATCGATGAATACAGATGCTGGCATGGGAGTCCTCACAAGCGCACTGAAGAAGAATCGGGAATTCAAGACATAAAAAAACCGCGCTCCATGGCGCGGTCATGACGGTTGGCGTTCAGCCACACACCATCATCGCCCGCGCGGGATGCGCGTGCTGATGCGGCGTCGGGAGATCGAAGCGTTCATCATGGTTTGCGGCAAATGAGGCAAAGCGAATACGCTGTCAAGCCATTCGCTTGGACGGCTCGGTGAAAATCCAAAAGCACGCGGGAATCCTCAGCGAATAGTCGCGTGATTTCAATTTATTGGCCCGAAAGCCGACGCCGGTTGGCCCTCACGCGCCTGCTGTAATTGGCGATGATCTTTGCGGGAGCATGCTCGGCGTTTCCAAAGGCGATGCTCCTGGCGAAATCGATCTGCGCTTCGGCCAAAGCGGCCACCTTCTCGCTGACCATTCTCTTCGCTTCTTTTTTCGCGGCCGGGCCGCCCATGGCGAGCTTCATCAAACGCAATGCTATGACGGATTGCGCCTCGAAACCGAGTTGCGTCAGCCGAAACGCGGCAAGCCAGGGATTAGCCATGGAATTCTCCGTGATTGCGCTTGCCAGGGGCGGCCGCTTTTCCTGAACGTCGCCGGTGCATTTTCGTTCCGACCGGGGACGCCGTTAATGCTCGGACAGGCGTTGATAATTTTCGTGTATCAAGCTGCGATACAAGGAGGAAAGACGGGCGGGAATCGCGAGAAGACTTCCCGACGCCAGCGCTTCCGCCAACTGCATCCGCCCCTGAATCTGGATTGCCTGTCGCTCGCGCTGCATGCGGTTCAATTCATGCTGCGCGCGATAACCGCCGGCGACGAACCGCGCCAATCGCATTCGCGCGACATAATACGCCTCAAATCCAAGACGTGCGCTGGATGTCATCGTTTTCAACCAAGGGGTGTCGATCAATCTACTCAACTCCGTATAATTTGCTGCAACGCAACAGAGCCGCTTAACATAGGTCTTCAATGTGGCGATTGCCCCCATATTGGCGCATGGCTGCCAAGCGGCACTGAAGGAAGCGCTGGAAAGTCGGAGCAGACGAACGCGCTCAGTCGACCCAAAGGCCCCGCTTGCGATGCCAATCCTCGATCGACTCAACGGGGTATTCGTCGAAGCATTGATCCTTCGGGCCGACATTCGGCTCGACCCAGCTTGCCTTGAAGCGCAGCATCAGGTGGGTCTTTTCCGGAGGAACAGGCAGATCGGTGTCTATGGCTGAAGCCAGCGGGTGGACGAGGTCCGGCCAGGTGGGATCATACATCCAGAGCGCGGTGCCGCATTTCTTGCAGAAACGGCGCTCGCCGCTCGAAATCTCACAGTTGCCCGCATCGTCGCAGATTTCGGCCTTATAGACGCCGATCGCGTCTTCGCCCGTTACCTTCAGCGTATCCGTAACGCCCATGATGTTGATGGCGAAGCCGCCGCCTCCGGCCGTCTTGCGGCAGATGGTGCAGTAGCAGAGCTGATACGGGTGCGGCGTATGGCTTTCGACGGAGAAGCTGACCGCTCCGCACCGGCACGAACCTTCCAACTTCAAGCTCATCTCGCCACCTCCATCGGCATTCGATCAAGATGGCGCGGCTTACGGGGAGGTCGAGAGCGCGCAACAAAAAAGGGCGGCCGAGGCCGCCCTTTTGGATTGTTGAACCGCCGAAATCAGCGCTTCGAGAACTGGAAGCTGCGGCGGGCCTTAGCCTTGCCGTACTTCTTACGCTCGACGATACGCGAGTCGCGGGTCAGGAAGCCTTCCTTCTTGAGGACGCCACGCAATTCCGGCTCGTAATGTGTCAAAGCCTTCGAGAGACCGTGACGCACCGCGCCGGCCTGGCCCGAAAGACCGCCGCCGACGACCGACACCATGATGTCGTACTGATCGACGCGATCGGCGATCTGCAGCGGCTGGTTGAGGATCATCCGCAGCACGGGGCGTGCGAAATAAACCGCAAGCTCACGGCCGTTGACGGTGACCTTGCCGGTGCCCGGCTTGATCCAGACGCGAGCGATCGCGTCCTTGCGCTTGCCGGTCGCGTAGGCGCGGCCAAGCTTGTCGAGCTTCTGTACGTGCTTGGGCGCCTCGGGGGCGACGACAGAACCCTGGAGGTCCTGGAGGGACTGGAGAACTTCGGCCATCAGGCGGCACCCACGTTCTTGCGGTTGAGAGAGGCGACGTCGAAGGCTTCAGGCGTCTGTGCGGCGTGCGGATGCTCGCTGCCCTTGTAGACGCGCAGGTTGCCCATGATCTGGCGGAAGAGCGGGCCACGCGGCAGCATGCGCTCTACAGCCTTCTCGACCACGCGCTCCGGGAAACGGCCGTCGAGGATGAACTTCGCAGTCCGCTCCTTGATGCCGCCGGGATAGCCAGTGTGATGATAATAGACCTTCTGCTCGCGCTTGCGCCCGGTCAGAACGACTTTCTCGGCATTGATGATGATGACATTGTCACCGCAGTCGACGTGAGGCGTATAGCTCGGCTTGTGCTTGCCGCGCAGACGCATGGCCACGATCGTCGCGAGGCGGCCAACAACCAGGCCTTTCGCGTCGATCACGATCCACTTCTTCTCGACCTCGGCGGGCTTCGCCACGAAGGTTTTCATGAGGTAGGTTTCCGTTTGCAAAAACAAAGAAGCGGCGCGCTGGATGCCGCCGCTTCGGTGGGTGTTTCTCTAAGCGATTGAGATGATTGCGTCAAGCAGCCCAACGCATGCTCGAATTCCATATTATCTTTTTATTTCAATACTTTAATCAATAAGGTATTATTTTACCTTACATTATCGTGGCGGAATTGAATAGGTGCCGGTCACATGCGCGACCGGATCGGCGAGGCCTTCCGAAAACAATGTCACCTCCCCGACCGCAAGCCGTTTGCCGATCTTCAGCATCCGGCATTCGCCGATCATGTCATTCGGGCCGGGCTTCAGGAGGAAATTGATGTTGAGATTGGTGGTCACCGCCAATGCGACCGGACCTAGCGCGCCAAGGATGGCGACATAAAATGCGACATCGGCAAGCGTCATCATGGCCGGCCCTGAAATCGTGCCGCCGGGGCGGATATGGCGCTCGTGATAGGCAAGGCGCATGCGGCAGGTGCCGTAGCCGACATCCTCAACCGTGAAGCTGCGCCCGCCATAGTGAATCTGCGGGAATTCGCGATCGAGGAACGCCTCCATCTCTGCAACGGTCATCTTGGCGGTGTTCATGGCGAGCCTTTGCGCAACGATGACCCTGTCTGGCAAAGAGCGCCGCTTGCGGCAAGTTCACCTTCGGCCAATGGACGCCTTGCCATAAGCGCGCGATAATTCAGGCCATGACCGTTCATCAGCCTGATCTCCAGTCAATCCTGATTCAAGAGGCGCGCGGCGCGGTCGCGCTTATCACTCTGAACAGACCGAAAGCGCGTAATGCACTTTCAGAGGCCATGCTGGATGGCCTTTCCGAAACATGGCGGCGGATAGGGAGTGATCGCTCTATTCGCGCCGTCGTACTCGCCGCCAACGGACCGGTCTTCTCGGCCGGGCATGATTTGAAGGAGATGACGGCTCGTCGGAGCGATCCTGATCGCGGTCGGGACTATTTCACCGATATCCTCGGGCGCTGCTCCGCCATGATGCAAGGCATCCTGGGGCTGCCACAACCCGTCATCGCCGCGGTTGAAGGCGTGGCGACGGCTGCGGGCTGCCAGCTTGTCGCGAGTTGCGACCTAGCCGTCGCAGGCGCCGGCGCCCGCTTTCAAACGCCGGGCGTCCATATCGGTTTGTTCTGCTCGACGCCGATGGTCGCGCTGTCGCGCAATCTCCCCAACAAACACGCGATGGAAATGCTGCTGCTCGGCGAAGCCATTCCGGCGGAAGAGGCGCTGCGGTTCGGCCTCGTCAATCGCGTCGTGCCGGCAGGCGGCGCGATCGAAGCAGCCATCGCGCTTGGCGAGATCATCGCTTCCAAATCACCGCTGACCGTGAAGACCGGCAAGCAAGCCTTCTACCGTCAACGGGAGATGCCGCTGACCGAAGCCTATGATTACGCCAGCAAGGTCATGGTCGAGAACATGCTGGCGCGCGACGCGGAAGAAGGCATCGGCGCTTTCATGGAAAAGCGCGAGCCCAATTGGACCGGCGAATGAGCTACGGCATATCCTCGAGCCGCGCCTGACGCTGCTCGTAGAGAAACAGGAAGAGCCCGGAGACGACGATAACCGCCGCGCCGATCAGCATCCAGGCGACCGGCACATCGCCAAAGACGAAATAGCCGAAGATCAGCGCCCAGAGCAGCAGCGTGTACTGATAAGGCACCACGACAGAAGCCGGCGCCATCTTCAATGAGCGATTCACGCAGAAAGCTCCGCCCATGGCGATGACGCCGAGCAGGCACAGCATGCCGAAATCCGTCCAGCTCGGCTGCACCCATTGCGATGGGGCGGTGATCGCGCCGTAAACAACGGTTCCGGCAAGCGGCCAGACGATCAACACAAGGTCCGGTGTTCCGCGCAGAAACCGCGTGGTCGTGAGGAAGGCTGCATAGAGCAAGCTGCCGGCAACGGCGATCAAAGCCGGCCAGCTCAAGGTCGCAGAGGAAGGCCGCAACGTGATCAGCACGCCGATGAAAGCGGCAAGCACCGCGAGCCAGCCCTGCCAGGTGACGCGCTCTTTCAGGAAAATCGCGGCAGCGGCCGTCACATATACCGGCGCGGCCAGATAGAAAGTCATCGTATCGGCGAGCGGCAGATAGGTAACGGCGCTATAGAAGGCGACGACTTCGAAGGTGACCAGAACGGTGCGCATCACATGCAGGCGGAAATTCGCCGGCTGAAACAGCGCTTTACCGCCAAGCCGCACGAGAAGCGGACTGACGAAAATCAACGCAGCCGCTCCGCGGATCAGCAGCACCTGGCCGACCGAATAGGTTGAGACCAGATACTTGCCCATCACGTCGTTCAGGCTGAACAGCAGGACGCCAAGCAGCATCATGCCGATGCCAGCCAAATGGCCATGGCCCGGTTTGGCCGAGATCGCGAAGTTGCTGGATGCTCTCGTCGAGTTCGGCGTCCATCTTTGCTTGGTCGTAATCTTGGAGAGCGTGACCCGGTGTCACCCAGCTGAACGAGCGATCGCAGGGGTGATACA
>FTCZ01002970.1_pt1 | contig 13916 bp, 13 predicted proteins | sample 1658871 | NCBI WGS metagenome assembly FTCZ01 (sample SAMEA3914864, study PRJEB12502) | metagenome | biome: forest; material: soil | place: USA | collected 2012-03-12 | depth 0.3 m
ACAGGACGCCGCCGGCTGGCTGGACCGCACGGAACAAGGCGGCTTCACGCGCGAGGTCGTCTCGCATTTCCTGTTCCTGTCGCGTCGAATGGGCGGCCCTCTGCGTGAGTTGAAGGGCGGTGCCTCATTCCCCGAACCGGGCAAATCCGAACGCGCGATCACGGCAACGCTGCTCGCCGGCGAGATACCGGTGACGCTGAAGGGTGGTGTCGGCACGACCGACAAGGACGATCACAACATCTGGATGATCGAAGGCGATAACGGCGCGATCCGGCTGCGCGACTGGTCGGTCGCTGAGCGCCGCGATACGGATGGCTCCTGGCGCCCTGCCGCGGACGCCATGCCGAACGAGAAGGCGCGTCCGATCGCGCTGAAGCGCCAACTCGAAGGCGTCGTGCGCCTGACGCGCGGTGAGCCGCATCATCTGGCGACGCTGGAAGAGGCGCTCAATGTGCAGGAGATTGTCGAGGGGATTTTGGCGAGCCGGTAGCACCAACCTCTTGCCCCGGACTTGATCCGGGGCCTATGCCTGCGACACCCTCTCACCTCATCCTGAGCCTGTCGAAGGATGTTGAGTCTGGCTCGCGAACTGGAGCATCCTTCGACAGGCTCAGGATGAGGTGGTGGTTATGGGTCCCGGATCAAGTCCGGGACGCGAGCGGAGCTACCTGCTCCACGGCCCTGCCTGCGTAGGCTTCGGCATCCATTGTGGCGCGGGAGCAGGCTCCGGCCCTGGTTGGGCTGAGGGAGCAGAATCGTCAGCCGGCAGATCATCCTCCGGCTGCGTCGGCGGCAGGAAGGGCACTGTCTCGGGCGGGCGATGACCGCCGGCGTTCCTGACCAACGCCCCGACGCGCGCCTCGATCGGCGGATGGGTGGCGAAGAGATCGACGAAGCCCATCTTCTCGTTCTCGATGCACATTTCCATGATGGCGGACGGCACGCCGCCAAGCTCGGCGCGCCCCTCGATCTTCAGCAGCGCCGAGATCATCGCATCCGGGTTCTTGGTCAGTTCCACCGCGCCGGCATCGGCCAGATATTCGCGTGAGCGGGAAAGCGCGAATTTCAGGAACAGCGACAGCACCCAGGCAACGACCAGCAGCACAACGGCGATGATCAGCGCTGCGGTCGCCTGGTTCGGCTTGCCGTCATCATCCTTGGAATTGCGATTGCCGAAACTGATGCGGCCGCCGTAGCTCAGCCAGCGATAGATCAACTCGCCGAAGAACGAGCCGACGCCGGCCATGATCGTCGCGATCACCATCAGCCGCACGTCGCCGTTGCGGATATGGGTCAGCTCATGCGCCAGCACGCCCTCAAGTTCGTCATCGTTCAGCGCACCTAACAGGCCGCGCGTGACCGAGACGGCATATTGCTTGTCGTTCATGCCACTGGCGAAGGCGTTGAGCTGGTCGCTCTCCATGATCTTCAGCTTCGGCATGGTGACGCCGCGCGAGATGCAGAGGTTTTCGAGTAAGTTGTAGAGTCGCGGGTCCTCGTTGCGCTCGATCGTGTGGCCATCGGTCACCGCATCGATCAGCTTCTGGTGGAAATTATAGGAGAACCATATCCAGGCGAGCACGGCCAAGGTGGCGAAGAACCACCATCGCTTCAGATCGGCCTCAGCGCGTGCGAAGAAGGTCGCCAGCGAGCCACGCCCCGTCATCGCTTCGAAGCCGAGGAAGATCGCGAAGATCACCACATAGATCAGCAGGAACAGCCCGGCGATCACGAGCACCGAGCGTCGCCGGTTCGACTGGATATGCGTATAAAGTCCGAAGGCGCCGGCCATAGGGCGGCCTCCCGTTCAGCCGGTCAGAACTTGACCTGCGGCGCGACATCGAGCGTCTTGCGATCGACCTCGCCGACATCGAAGAATTCACGCGGCTGGAAGCCCATCGACGCAGCGAAAAACACGCCGGGAATGGCCTGGATCGCCGCGTTGTATTCGCTCACCGCGTTGTTGAAGAAGCGGCGCGCGGCGGCGAGCTTGTTCTCGACATCCTTCAGGTCACCCTGAAGCTGCAGGAAGTTCTGGTTGGCCTTGAGATCCGGATAGGCTTCCGAGATCGCGATCAGGCGACCAAGAGCGCCTGAAAGCTGCTGCTCGGCCTGCGCCTGCTGAGGTGTGCCCGGCGCTGCGCTCGTCGCCATGGAGCGCGCCTTGACCACCTCATCCAACGTTTCACGCTCATGCGAGGCATAGCCCTTCACCGTTTCGACGAGGTTCGGGATCAGATCGTGGCGCTGCTTGAGCTGGACATCGATATCGGCAAAGGCCTGGTTGGCGCGCTGCCGCATCGAGACGAGCCCGTTATAGGCCATCAGCAGCCAGAGGACCAAAACGACGATCAGTCCCAGAACAACCCAGCCCACCATCTCGCTCTCCCTCGCGATGTCGACTTATGCGGGCGCACCATGGCACGCGAAAGTGTTGCGGGGAAGAGTGCGAAGAATAGCGCCGCCACTTCCGCCATCATTGCGAGGCAAAGCCGAAGCAATCCATGAGTCCCGGGCTCGTACGACTCCTGGATTGCTTCGTCGCTACGACGGTTCGCTACCGCCCCTGTTTCAGCGCTGTCTCCACCAGCGGCCGCTCCACCACCATGCGCAGGGCAAAGCTCGACTGGATGCGCGAGACGCCGGGCAGTTTCGAAAGCTCCTCTTTGTGGATGCGCTCGTAATCCGGGATGTCGCGAGCGACGACATGCAGGATGTAATCGTCCAGCCCGGCCATTAGCCAGCAGGAGAGTACATCCGGGCAACGCGCCACCGCCTCCTCGAACCGCGTGAGATGATCGCCGCTCTGCCCCTCCAGCGTGATGCGCACGATGACATTTGTGGTGAAGCCGAGCGCACCGAGATCGAGCGTCACGCTCGACCCCTTGATGACGCCACTTTCCTCCAGCGCCTTGATGCGCCGGGCGCAAGCGGTTGCCGACAAGCCTACTTTTTCGGCAAGCTCGACATGGCTGATCCGGCTATCGGCGACAAGCAACCGAAGGATGGAATAGTCGCGACGATCAAGCTCCATGCGCTGCTTTCCTGCGAGATATCCTCATAAAACGAGACTATCCTGCGTTTTTGATCATCTGAAAAGCCCAGTTTGCCGGGAACGCAACAGAGGCACCGCATAGCATTGCCTCAATAATAAGCAGAGGAGGAAGCCATGCGTGTCGGCGTGCCGAAGGAAATCAAGACGGAAGAATATCGCGTCGGCCTGACGCCAGGCGCGGTGCGCGAATATGTGGCGCATGGCCACGAGGTGCTGGTCGAGACGAAGGCTGGCACTGGCATTGGCGCAGACGACGAGGCCTATATCCGGGCCGGAGCGAAAATTGCCGAGAGCGCGGCTGACGTCTTCGCGAAATCCGACATGATCGTGAAGGTGAAGGAGCCGCAAGCGGCCGAATGGGCCAGGCTTCGCGAAGGCCAAATCCTCTTCACCTATCTCCACCTCGCGCCCGATCCGGCGCAGGCGCGCGGGCTGATGCAATCCGGCTGCACGGCTGTGGCTTATGAAACCGTGACCGATGCCAATGGCGGCCTCCCGCTGCTTGCGCCGATGAGCGAGGTCGCCGGCCGCCTTGCCATCGAGGCGGCCGCCTTCTCGCTGCGCAAACCTGCCGGCGGCATGGGCAAGCTGCTTGGTGGTGTGCCGGGCGTGAAGCCGGCGAAGGTTCTGGTGCTCGGCGGCGGCGTAGTAGGCACGCATGCCGCACGCATGGCCGCCGGCCTTGGTTGCGAGGTTGCGATCCTCGACCGTTCGCTGCCGCGCCTGCGCCAACTTGACGAGTTGTTCGAGGGCCGCGCCGTGACGCGGTTCTCAACGCTTGAGGCAGTTGAAGAGGAAGCCGTATCGGCCGATGTCATCGTCGGCGCGGTACTGGTGCCGGGCGCGAGCGCGCCGAAACTGATCAAGCGCGCCGACCTGCCGAAGCTGCGGCGCGGTGCGGTGCTGGTCGATGTCGCGATCGACCAGGGCGGCTGTTTCGAAACCTCCAAGGCAACGACGCATACCGATCCGACTTACGTCATCGATGGCGTGATTCACTATTGCGTCGCCAATATGCCGGGCTCCGTGCCGATCACTTCAAGCCACGCGCTGAACCACGCCACCCTGCCCTTCGGTCTGGCGCTTGCAGATCACGAGTTGAAGGCGATCGCGGCGAACCCGCATCTGCGCGCCGGACTGAACGTGCATCGCGGCAAGATCACCCATGCGGCGGTGGCTGCTAGCCTGGGCGAAGCGTTTGCCGATCCGGTGGGGTTGCTGGCGGCCTGAGTGCGCTCATTGAGTGTCATTCCCGACGCGCGAAGCGCGAGCGGGAATGACATTGGAGGAAACATTGTGTTTATAGGCCCCGCATCAAGTGCGGGGCACGAGGTCGGCGACTTCCGGCGCTGTCTCAGCGAGGTAATCCGCCAACGCCGCCGCCTGCTCCTTGCTCAGTCTCAAGCCAAGCTTGGAGCGCCGCCACAGAATATCATCCGCCGTCAGCGCCCATTCGGCACGCTTGAGGTATTTCACCTCAGCCTCTGTCAGCGTGCCGCCAAAGTCGTGGCCGAGATCTTTCAACGATTTCGCTGTCCCCAGAATCTCCCGGCAGCGGGTGCCATAGGCGCGCAGCAGGCGCGTGCCGTGCGCAGGGGTAAGAAAATCGTATTTGCATAGAAGCTGCGACAGTTCGGCCAGGAAGCCATCGACCGCGAACTGGCCGCCTGGCAGCTTTTCACGTGCCGTCCAACCGGCCACCTGCGTGACGCGCTCCGGAACATGGCTCTTCAGCTTTTCGAGGGCGGATTCGGCAAGACGGCGATAAGTGGTGATCTTGCCGCCGAAGATGGCCAGCAGCGGTGGCTTGCCGTTGCCATCGTCGAGTTCCAAAACGTAATCGCGCGTGGCGGACTTCGCATCCGATGCGCCATCGTCATAAAGCGGGCGCACGCCCGAATAAGTCCACACGACCTGCTCACGCGTGACCGGCGCCTTGAAATATTCGCTCGCGGCCGCGCAGAGATAGGCGATCTCCTCTTCCGAGGCTTTCACATCCGCCGGGTCGTCGTGATAGTCGCGATCCGTCGTGCCGATCAGCGTGAAATCCTGCTCATAGGGAATGGCGAAAACGATGCGGCCGTCGCCGTTCTGGAAGATGAAGCAGCGCTCATCCTCGAAGAGTTTCGGCACCACGATATGCGAGCCCTGCACGAGGCGGACATGCGAGGGCGAGTTGCCATGGACGACGCCTGACAGCACTTTCGCGACCCAGGGGCCTGCGGCGTTGATGAGGATACGCGCGGCAATCGTCTCTTCCACGCCGGTCTTCATATCCTGCACCGTGACGTGCCAGAGCCCGTCGCGGCGTTCGGCATGGGTGCAGCGCGTGCGGGTCTTTATGGTCGCGCCGCGATCCTGCGCATCCATAGCGTTGAGCATGACGAGGCGTGCATCCTCGACCCAGCAATCGGAATATTCGAAAGCCTTGCCATAGCCGGCTTTCAGCGGCTTGCCGGCCGGATCGCTACGCAGGTCGAGCGTCTTCGTCGCCGGCAGCAGCTTGCGGCCGCCGATATGATCATAAAGGAAAAGCCCAAGCCGCAGCAGCCATGAAGGGCGCAGGCCCTCGTGATGCGGCAGGATGAAGCGCAGCGGGCGCACGATATGGGGCGCGAGGTTCCACAGCACCTCGCGCTCCATCAACGCCTCGCGCACCAGCCGGAACTCGTAATATTCGAGATAACGCAGGCCGCCATGGATCAGCTTGGTGGAGGCTGACGACGTGCCGCTGGCGAGATCGTTCTGCTCGCAGAGGAAGACATCGAGGCCGCGGCCAGCCGCGTCGCGCGCGATGCCGCAGCCGTTGATGCCGCCGCCGATAATGGCAAGATCATAAGGGTCCGACACGTATTTCCCCGCTTTTGTCGCGGGAATAACTAGCGTGGTTTGCGGGGGAAGGAAATCTCGCCGTTCATCGTCATTGCGAGGAGCGCAGCGACGCGGCAATCCAGTGGCCATGGGCAATGGCGGCTCCTGGATTGCTTCGGCTTCGCCTCGCAATGACGGTGAAGCGTTAGTTCAATACCCGACGGTAAATCGCTTGCGCGAATGCGCTGGCTTCTCGATCTCATCCGCCAGCGCGATGGCGTAGTCTTCGAAGGAGATCGAACTCTTGCCGTTGGCGTCGACGAGAAGCTGGTCACCGCCAATCCTGAATTTCCCCGTGCGTTCGCCAGGAATGAACAGCGCGGAAGGCGAGATGAAGGTCCAGTCGAGCTGCTTTTCCTGCTTCAGCAGGTCGAGGAATTCGCCGCCCTTCGTCGCCTCTTCCTTGTATTGCGCCGGAAACTCCGGCGTCGTAACGAGCCGCACGCCCGGCGCAACCTCTAGGCTGCCGGCGCCTCCGACAACGATGTAGCGCTTGACGCCCGACGCCTTTGCAGCCGCTATCAGCTTCAGCGGATCGCTGGCGGTGAAATGCACTGCGCTGATCGCGACGTGATGCCCTTCAAGCAGTTTCGCAAGCGCCGTCTGATCCGCCACGTCGCCCTTCTTCGCGACGATACCCGCTCCGGCAGGCACCTTTTCCACGTTGCGGGCGATGGCTGTTACCTGATGACCGCGCCGGGAAAGCTCGGCGAGAACACGCGAGCCGGCGTTGCCGGTTGCGCCGATAAGAGCGATTTTCATGATCAGAACCTCGTGATAACTAACCAATGGTTACCTAATTAACGATGGTTAGAAGCGTGGAAAAGAAGGCACTTTCCTCTCATCAGGTCACTTCGAGGAAACCGGGTAGCTTCGGTAACGCCTACCAGGCCGATTGCCCGACCCGCCTTGTGCTCGACCGGATCGGCGACAAATGGGCGGTGCTGATCATCATTCTGCTCTCGCACGGCACCGCGCGGTTCAACGAGTTGCGGCGCGAAATCGAAGGCATTTCGCAGAAGATGCTGTCGCAGACACTCAAGAGCCTGGAGCGTGACGGGCTGGTCAGCCGCGAGGCGTTTCCGACCGTGCCGGTGACGGTGGAGTATTCGATCACGCCGCTCGGGGAGACATTGGCCGGGCTCGTGGATCAGGTGCGGCTCTGGGCGGATGCGCATATGCGCGACGTGCAGGCGGCGCAGCGGGATTATGATGCGAAGGGGCGGGCTGCTTCTACAACGACGATAACGCTTTTCCGATCGGGATCGCTCGCGCCCCAGACTTGATCCGGGGCCTATATCCTCCGACCTCATCCTGAGCCTGTCGAAGGATGTTCCAGTTCGTGAGCCAGACACAGCATCCTTCGACAAGCTCAGGATGAGGTGGAGGGTGTTGCGGCTATGGGTCCCGCATCAAGTGCGGGACGCGAACTCAAATCCCGAGATAGGCCTTCCTGATCTCCGGATTGGCGGCAATCTCGTTCGACGCCCCCGACAATATCACCCGCCCGGTCTGCAGAATAAACGCCCGGTCTGCGATCTCCAGGCTTTCGGAGAGTCGCTGCTCGACCAGCAGAATGGTCAGCCCCGCCTTGCGGATCGTGACGATCGCCTGGAAAATCTCGTCGACCAGCTTCGGCATGATGCCTTGCGAGGGTTCATCGAGCATCAGCAGGCGCGGACGCGTCATCAACGCGCGGCCGATCGCCAGCATCTGCTGCTCGCCGCCGGAAAGCGTTTCGGCACGTTGCTCAAGCCGCTCCTGCAAACGCGGGAACAGGGTGAAAACCTGTTCGAGCGGCTGCTCGCGATCCGCTTTCTTACGGTGGAGGTAGGAACCGAGCCGCAGGTTGTCGCGCACCGAAAGGCGCGGAAAGAGGCGGCGGTTCTCAGGCACGTACGCGATGCCGCGCTTGGTAATCTCGTGGCCGGGCTGGCCATCGAGACGCTGGCCGTCGAAGGTGACGCTTCCCGATCGCGGTTTTTCGATGCCGGCGATAGACTTCAACAAGGTGGATTTGCCCGCGCCATTCGCGCCGGCGACCACGACGATCTCGCCCTGTTTCACGTCGATCGAGACTTCCGAAATCGCGATCAGGCCTTGATAGGCGGTGGTGAGTTGTGAGACGTCAAGCACGGTGGCGCTCCCCGAGATAAGCGCCGATCACCTTGTCGTCGCGCACAATGTCGCCCGGTTTTCCTTCGGCCAGAACCTCGCCGAGATGCAGCACGATGGCGCGATCGACCAGCGGCATCACGATTTCCATGACATGCTCCACCATCAGCACGGTGACGCCCCGCTTGGCGATCTCGCGCACCAGCGCCACGCCCTTCTGGGCCTCGGTCGGCGTCAGGCCGGTCATCACCTCGTCGAGCAGCAGCATCTTGGGCTCGGTCGCCAGGGCGCGCGCCATTTCGAGACGGCGCTTTTCCGGCGGGGTCAGCTCGATGGCGAGCGCATCGGCGCGGGCGGCGAGCCCGGTGAAGTCCAGCGCCTCATAGGCCTTGCGGCGCGCTTCGCTCGGGCTGCCTGCCCTCACGAAAGCGCCGACGATGACGTTCTCGATCACGCTCATCGAGTCGAAGCTGCGCACCACCTGAAAGGTACGGGCGATGCCGCGCGCGCAACGCTCGGGAGCCGAGAGCTTGGTGACATCCTGCCCCTGGAAGACGATCCGCCCGCCCGTTGGCGGAAAAGTCCCGGCGATCAGGTTGAACATGGTCGATTTTCCGGCCCCATTCGGGCCGATCAGGCCGAGTATCTCGCCCTCCGCAACCGTGAATGAGACATTGTTATTGGCGAGCAGCCCGCCGAAGCGACGGCTGACGCCATGGATTTCAAGAAGGGCGCTCACGGATTGGCCGCCTTCTTTTTCAACTGGAAGAGGCTGATCAGCCCTTCCGGTTTGGCGAGCGCGATGAACATGATCAGCGATCCATAGATGATGAGGTCGAGCCCCTGCCCCGAACCGCCGGCATAGGAGCGGGTGAGTTCGGTGATGGGGATGAGCACCAGCGCGCCGAGCGCCGGGCCCCAGAGCGTGCCAAGCCCGCCAAGAACGGCCGGCAGCGCCATCAGCAGCGAGAAATGGAAGCTCATCACGCTTTCAGGATCGATATAGGCGACGAACTGGGCATAGAAGGCACCGCCGATCGCGGTGAAGAAGGCCGAGAGCGCAGCCGCCGCCATCTTGGAGTGGAACACCACCACGCCAAGGCTTTCGGCGGCATCGGAATTGTCCTTCACCGCGCGCCACCAGTAACCCCAGCGCGAATCCTCGATCTTCCAGGTGACGAGCCAGGTGGCGCAGGCAAGGCCGAGCGCGAAGTAGATGTAGGGTAGCTTGTTGCGGGCGAATTGCAGATTGGCCCAGTTATCGGGCGCGAACGGCACCTGGATGCCGGTCGCGCCGCCGGTCCATTCGAAATTCTGGACCAACAGCAGCGCCGCCTCCGCCACGACGATGGTGGCAATGGTGAAATAGTGGCCCTTGAGGCGGAAGAAGGGGTAGCCGAGCGCCAGAGCCAATGCGCCTGCGAGGCCACCACCGGCGAACATGCCAAACCAGGGCGAGACGCCAAGCCTCGTAAACAGGATCGTCGAGGTATAGGCTCCGATGCCGAAATAGATGGCGTGGCCGAGCGATATCTGCCCGCAATAGCCGCCGAGGATGTTCCAACTCTGAGAGAGCGCGGCATACATCAGCGTCAGGATCATGATGTTTTGGAGATAGACATCCTTCACGACAAGCGGCAGCACCGCGACGATGAGGGCGATGACGCCGGCTACGATGAGTTGGCGGTTACGACGGCGGACGAAGGGCGTCGCGGCGGCTTCCGCAGGAGTTGCGATGGCGCTCATGATCAGAGGTTCCCGAACAGGCCCTTGGGGCGCACGAAGACGACGGCCATATAGACGGCGTAGACACCGACCGATTTCAGCGATGGCGGCATGATCAGCGTCGAAGCCGCCTCGACCAGCCCGACCAGCACGCCGGCAGCCAGCGCCCCGAAGATGCTGCCGAATCCGCCAAGCGCCACCGTGACATAGGCGATGAGCGCGAAGGACGCGCCGACATCCGGGTAGATGTAATAGAAGATCGCCAGCATCGAGCCAGCCAGACCGACCAGCCCGGCGCCGAGGCCCCAGCCGAGCGTGAAGACGCGATTGCGATCGATGCCGACCAGCGCAACCGCGCCGGCATCCTCACGCGTCGCTTCGAGCGCCTTGCCGAAATCCGTCCGGCTGATCAGCAGATAGAGAAACAGGAAGGCGCAGATCGAGACGACCGCGCCGGCAAGCTGCGGCACCGGCAGGAACACGCCGGCAATGTCTATCGTCTTGCCGGCCATCCAGCTTTTCGGGATCGAGCGATATTCCGGCGTGAAAAAGAACTGCGCCAGGCCACGGATGACGATCGCCAGGCCGAAAGTGGCGAAGACCTGCACCATGCCGGCATTGGCCTTCGCCCGCATCGCATGCCGCACCACACCGAGATAGGCGACCGCACCAACCACGAACATGACCGCGACGACCAGCGGCGTCAGCAGCAGCGGGTCAATGGCGAAGGCGACCACCAGCCCGAACATGGCGTACATCGCCGTCATCAGGAATTCGCCATGGGCGAAGTTGACGACATCCATCAGGCCGAAGATCAGGGAGAGCCCCGCGGCGATCAGGGCGTAGATCAGCCCTGTCAGCAGGCCGCTCGCCAGCACCTGGGCGATACTTTGCGCGGTCATGTCGAGGCTTTGCTCCGGTATGGTGTGACAGCGTGCGGGATCAGCTGCCGGACCGCTTATCGTGGACCGGCAGGGAATAGTGCTCGTTTTTCATGCAAGACTGAAGCCGTTATGCCGACGATACGCGCCGGCAACGGATCAGCCGTTCATCGGCCATTTCGGATCGGCGATCGCGGCCTGGGTCGGAAAGATCGTGACGAACTTCTCGCCCGTCCACTGCAGCAGCACCGGATCGGAATCGAGGTTCTGACCGTCCGCGCCGAACTTGATGCGCTTCCACGGCATGATGGTCTGTTCGCCGGGGATATCCGTCGCCGCCATCGCATCACGGATCTTGGCGCCGTCGGTCGATTTCGCCATGTCGATGCCGTTGCAGAGCACCAGCATGCCCATGAACTCGCGCGAGGTCAGGTCGTTCAGGTCCTTGCCGGACTTCGCCTTGAACATCGCATTGATCTTGCCGACTGAAGGCCGCTTGGCCGCGAGATCGAGCGAGAAGCTGGCGCGGGTGATGCAATTGACCACCTTGTCGCCGACCGCATCGTAGAAGGATTTCTCCGAGAAGCCGGCATCCTGCGCCATGATGTTCTTCGGCTTATAGCCGAGTTCGCCCATGGTCTTGACCAGCAGGATCGAGTCCGTGGTGTAGCTCGATGGCATCAACACGTCGGCGTCGACGCTCTTGAGCTGCTGGATTTCGGCCGTCAGCGAAGGCGTGTTGGCGCGATACTTGATGTCCGCGACGATCTTGTAGCCACGTTCGGCTGCCAGCGCCGTCTGCGCCTTGGCGGAGTCGCTGCCGAAGATCGTGTCCTCGTGGAAGAGCGCCAGCGTCTCGATCTTCTTGCCCTTGGCCTTCATGGCGTCGAAGAAATCGAACATCGCCTTCGAGAACATCTCGTCATGCGCACCGGGGCGGAAATAATATTTCAGGCCCTGGCGGTGCAAGCTCGGCGAAGAGTTGTCGGCCGAGAGGAACGGCACGCCGTAGCGCTCAGCCGTCTGGCTGATCGTGACCGCGACGGCGCTCTGGTAGGAGCCGATCAGCGCGGAGACCTTCTCCTGCGTGATCAGGCGCTCGGCTTCGGCGCGCCCCTTCTGGGGGTCGCCCTGATGGTCGGCCATGACGAGGCGTACCTTGGCGCCGCCCAAGCCCGCAAGGCCGGCATTCTTGGCGAGCGGCAGGTCGAGATCGGGATTGGCGTTGTTGATGACGTCGATCGCCGTGTTGATCGCGTGCTGCGCATCGACGCCGACCTGGGCGCTGGCGCCCGACATCTGGTAAACGCCGCCGATGACGACCTCCGGCACCTGCGCAAACGCGGATCGCGCGCCAACCATGGTCGCGGCAGCCGCGCCGCCGATGATGACTTCTCTACGATTCATACTCAAAACCCCCGATAGACGCTTTCGCGATATTCTTCTCTTATAAGCAATCTTCCGGCCAGAGGTGTTGCCTCAAAGCGCCGAAAGCTTGCTGTTGCGCAAATCCGTCACGATCATGCGGCCTGGCGCATGAGTGATGGCGAAGGATGGCTTCGCCGCCATGATGACGGCCTGCGGTGTCACTCCACAAGCCCAAAAAACGGGCAGCTCGTCTTTGCCGATCGGCATGGCGTCGCCCCAGTCCGGCTTGTCGATATCCTTGATGCCAATCTGCTCGGGTAGGCCGAGATGCACGGGAGCGCCGTGAACGGCGGGAAACCGCGTGGTGATCTGCACGGCGCGAATGGCGTCGGCCGGCCTGAATGGGCGCATGGAAACCACGGTCGGGCCGGAGAATCGACCGGCAGGCGCGCAGGCAATGTTGGTCTTGTACATAGGCACCGTCGCCTTGCGCTCGATATGGCGGATCGACAATCCATCCTCCAGCAGCGCTTCCTCGAAGGAATGCGAGCAGCCGATGACGAAGGCGACGAGATCGTCGCGCCACCAAGATTTCACATCCTGCGGCTCATCTACCATCACGCCATCTTTCCAGACGCGGTAGCGCGGGATGTCAGTGCGGATATCGAGGTCGAGCCCGAGCGACGGGATCTTGGGATCGCCGACTTCCGACATCCCGATGATCGGGCATGGTTTCGGGTTCAACTGGCAGAAGCGCAGGAATTCGCTCGCCATCTCGGCTGGTAGGATGGCGAGGTTGCCTTGCACGAAACCATTAGCGAGGCCGGAGGTCGGTGCATCGAGCGCACCGGAGCGGCTGGCGAGGCGCACGCCGAGCGGGCTCGTCAGATCGTAGTCGCTCGGCGCGGTCTGGGCTGCGGCGGCCATGGGCAAAACTCCTCTCTCGCGATCGGAGCGGCTTTTACCTGCTATCCGATCAGCAGCGTGAATGGACCATCGGCGAGAGATTGTGTCCAATCGTCATTTCGGATTTGCTGTGATAAGGTAGACTTATCAAGCCGGCTGCCATTCGCTCCAACAATGTCATTCCCGACCGCCGCAAGCGGAGCGGGAATCCAGGGGTCGTTGCGCAGGCGGCTCCTGGATTCCCGCTCGCGCTGCGCGCGTCGGGATTGACACTGAACGAGGTGCGCCGTGGACTTCAAATCCCTCGAAACCTTCGTCTGGGTCGCGACCTTCGGCAGTTTTCGTCGGGCGGCGGCGAAGCTGAACACCACGCAGCCGGCGGTGTCGCAGCGCATCGCGCAGCTTGAAGCCGAGTTCGGCGTGCGCCTGCTGGAGCGCGACCGGCGCTCCGTCACCACCACGGCCAAGGGCCGGCAACTGCTTGATTATGCCGAGCGTGCGCTCAGGCTGCGCAGCGAGATGCTGCTCGCCATCGCCGAGCGTAACGCCATTCGCGGCGTGTTGCGGCTCGGCGTGGCGGAAACCATCGTCAATACCTGGCTGCCGCGCATGATGGAGCGCGTGCATGCCGAGCACCCGCAGCTCGCCATCGAGATCGACGTCGATATCTCGCCGAACATGCGCGACCGGCTGGTGGCCCAGGAACTCGACCTCGCCTTTCTCATGGGGCCGGTGAGCGAACCCTCGATCCGCAACCTGCCGCTCTGCCGCTTTCCGGTGAGGTTCATGGCAAGCCCGAGCCTCGCTTTGCCTCCACCGCCTGTGCCGTCGGCGGCGCTCGCTGCGCATCCGCTCATCACCTTTTCAAGACGCACACAGCCCTACATCACGATCCGCGAACTGTTTTCGCATGGCGATGCTTCCAATCTGCGGCTCCACGCCAGCGCCGCGCTGTCGCCGGTTATCCGCATGGCGGTCGATGGCGTCGGCATCGC
>FTCZ01000904.1_pt1 | contig 13906 bp, 15 predicted proteins | sample 1658871 | NCBI WGS metagenome assembly FTCZ01 (sample SAMEA3914864, study PRJEB12502) | metagenome | biome: forest; material: soil | place: USA | collected 2012-03-12 | depth 0.3 m
ATCCTTGGCCGGGATCGTGAGCTTGTAAGCGCGCTTCAGCCCCTCGTTCAACGTCTCGACAGTCTGCATGATCAGCCTTCTTTTCCGGAAATCTCTTGTAACGGCACCAGCCCCGCGGCGGTGGGGGCTGGTGCGGGCGAAGGGACTCGAACCCCCACATCTTTCGATACTGGAACCTAAATCCAGCGCGTCTACCAGTTCCGCCACGCCCGCGTGCATCCGCCGGTCGGCCGGCGTCTATAGCAGCCGTGCGGCCAAGGGCAAGGTGTGCGCGGAGCTGCAACCCTATCCCCGCGTTGATTGGGCCGAAGGAGGCATCCCCATGACCGCCACCCGCCCCGAGGATCAGCCCGATCCGCATCCCGACAGCCCTCCGCCCGACAGCCCCGGAACGCCCGAACGCGTCGATCCCGCACCCGACCGCGAAGGCTCGCCGGTCGAGGAACCCGGCCCGCCAGATGGCGACGAGATCATGCGCACCGCGAAAGCGTTCCGGAAAGCTGGAGCCCCGACTAGCCCGCTGGCATGAGGACAACATGACCGACCTCGTCACCCTTTCCTCGCCCGATCTGACCGTCACTGTCGCGCCACTGGGCGCCGAGCTGCAATCGATCGTCGATACACGAGGCAGGGGATGGCTCTGGGACGGCGATCCCCGTTGGTGGACCGGACGCGCTCCGATCCTGTTTCCGACCGTCGGCGCGCTGGCGGGCGGCGTTGCCCGCTTCGGAGGCGCGGAGCATGTGATGGCGCAACATGGGTTCGCCCGTCGCCGCGGTTTCACGCTTGCCGAGCAAACGTCGGGCGCCGCGACCTTCCGGCTGGAGGACGATTCCGAAACGCGACACCATTATCCGTTCGCCTTCCGTCTCGACGTCACCCACCGCCTCGGCGGTCCAACGCTGGATACGGTCGTCAGCGTCACTAATCGGGACGACAAACACATGCCGGTCGGCGTCGGCTTTCACCCCGCTCTGCGCTGGCCGCTGCCGGGTACCAGCGCGGCGTCCCGTCCGCGCCACATCATCCGTTTCGACGCCGATGAGCCCGAGCCGGTCCGCAGCGTCGTGGCAGGCGGATTACTCGGCCCCGGGAAGCCGACACCCGTGCGCGAGGATGAGCTCGCCCTGCACGATTCGCTGTTCGCGGAAGATGCGGTGGTGCTCGACCGGCCGCACAGCCGCGGCCTCTGGTTCGGCGTGCCGGGTGAACCGGGCGTCCGCGTGGATTTCGCGGCGATGCCTTTTCTCGGCATCTGGACCAAGCCGGGTGCCGGCTATGTTTGCGTCGAACCGTGGCATGGCCATGCCGACGATGAGGGCTTCGCCGGCGAGTTCGCCGACAAGCCTGGGGTCGTAACGCTTGCGCCCGGCGAAAGTCGCGACTTCGCGATGGCCATGACGTTCGGGGTAATGCTCTGAGCGACGCCAGCCGGAGGCTCCGGGATCGGGAGCCTCCGGCTGGCGTCTCACGACGTCAGGCGTCGAGCGCCTTCTTCAGCAGGTCGTTGACTACGGCTGGGTTGGCCTTGCCGCCCATGGCGCGCATCGTCTGACCAACGAAGAAGCCAAACAGCTTATCCTTGCCGCTGCGATATTCGGCAACCTTGTCGGGGTTAGCACCCATCACCTTGGCGATCTCCGCCTCGATCGCGCCGGTGTCGCTGGTCTGCTTGAGCCCGCGTTCCTCAACGATTACGCCAGCGTCCTGGCCGGTCTCGAGCATCACCTCGAACACCTGCTTGGCGAGGCTACCCGACAGGGTGCCGTCAGAGACGAGACTTATCAGCTCGGCCGCCTGCTTGGGGGAAACCGGGCTCTCACCAATTTCCTTGCCGAGCCGGTTCAGAGCTCCGAACAGCTCCGACGTCAGCCAGTTGGACGCGGGCTTGGGCGCTGCGCCCTCGGCCAACATCACCTCGAACCAGCGCGCCGTCTCGACGTCGGCGGTTAGCACGTCGGCATTGTAGGCGGAGAGGCCGAGCACCTGCTCGTAACGCCTGCGCTTGGCGTCGGGCAGTTCGGGCAGCGAGGCGCGCGCTTCCTCGAGGAAGGCGTCATCAAGCTCGAGCGGCAGGAGGTCTGGATCGGGGAAGTAGCGGTAATCGTGCGCGTCTTCCTTGGAGCGCATTGAGCGCGTCACGCCCTTGTCCGGATCGAACAGGCGGGTTTCCTGCACGACGGTGCCGCCATCCTCGATGAGATCGACCTGACGGCGCGCCTCATATTCGATCGCGGCCATCACGAACCGAACCGAGTTGACGTTTTTGGTCTCGGTTCGGGTTCCGAACGGCTCGCCGGGCTTGCGCACCGAAACGTTGACGTCGGCGCGCATCGAGCCCTGCTCCATGTTGCCGTCGCACGAACCGACATAGCGCAGGATCGACCGCAGCTTGCGGACATAGGCCCCTGCTTCCGCAGGCGAACGCATGTCCGGCCGGGAGACGATCTCCATTAGCGCGACGCCGGAGCGGTTGAGGTCGATATAGGAGCGCGTCGGATGCTGATCGTGCATCAGCTTGCCGGCATCTTGCTCGACGTGGATGCGCTCGATACCGATCGTCTTGGGCTCCTCGCCCTCGGGTTCGATGGCGATCGAACCCTCACCGACAAGCGGATGATAAAGCTGCGAAATCTGGTATCCCTGCGGGAGATCGGCGTAGAAGTAGTTCTTTCGATCAAAGCGCGACCATTTGTTGATCTCCGCGTCAAGCGCCATGCCGGTGCGAACCGCTTGGCGGATGCACTCCTTGTTGGGCACGGGCAACATACCGGGCATCGCCGCGTCGACGAGGCTCACCTGGCTGTTGGGCTCGGCGCCGAACGCGGTCGCCGCACCGGAGAAGAGCTTGGATTCGGACGTGACCTGCGCATGGACCTCGAGGCCGATCACGACCTCCCACTCGCCGGTGCCACCCTGGATGCGATAACTGCTCATCTTACCACCACTTTCCCGGGCGAGCGTTGAAGCCAGCCCGTTCCTCGATCGCGAGGCTGGCGTTCAAAACGCCCTGTTCGTCCAATGCCTTGCCGATGATCTGGAGACCCAGCGGCAGGCCCGCCGCGTCCAGACCACCGGGCACCGACATCGCCGGCAGGCCGGCCAGCGACGACGGCACGGTGAAGACGTCGTTGAGGTACATCGCGATCGGATCGGCCGATTTTTCGCCCAGCGCAAACGCCGCAGACGGCGCCGTCGGGGTGAGCAGCAGGTCACACTTCTCCCACGCCTGATCGAAGTCGCGGGCGATTAGCGCGCGGACCTTCTGCGCCTTGGTGTAATAGGCGTCATAGAAGCCGGCCGAGAGCACATAGGTGCCGATCATGACGCGGCGCTTCACCTCGTCGCCGAAGCCGGCGGCACGGGTCGCTGCGTACATTTCCTGAAGGTTCGCGCCGTCCGGCAGATCGCGCAGGCCGTAGCGCACGCCGTCATAGCGCGCGAGGTTGGAGGAGGCCTCCGCCGGCGCGATGATGTAGTAGGTCGGAAGCGCATACCTGGTGTGCGGCAGCGAGACCTCGACGATCTCGGCCCCCGCGTCCTTCGCGAACTCGATGCCTTGCTGCCACAACGCCTCGATCTCGGCGGGCATGTTATCGACCCGATACTCCTTGGGAACGCCGATCTTCTTGCCCTTGAGATTGCTCGACAAACCCTTTTCCCATGCGGGCACCGGAAGGTCGAGTGAGGTGGCGTCCTTGGGATCGAAGCCGGTCATCGCTTCCAGCATGATTGCGCAGTCCCGCACGTCACGCGCCATCGGGCCCGCCTGATCGAGCGAGGAGGCGAACGCCACCACGCCCCAGCGCGAGCAACGGCCATAGGTCGGCTTGATGCCCGAGATGCCAGTGAAGGCAGCCGGTTGGCGGATCGATCCGCCGGTGTCGGTGCCGGTCGCGCCCGGCGCCATGCGCGCGGCGACGGCGGCCGAAGAGCCGCCCGACGAACCGCCCGGTGCCAGCGGGGCATTGCCACCATCGGCACGCCGCCAGGGCGAGATCACATTACCGAATGCCGAGGTCTCGTTGGACGAGCCCATTGCGAACTGGTCCATGTTGAGCTTGCCGAGCATGCCGGCGCCCGCCGCAAACAGCTTCGACGTGATCGTCGATTCATATTCCGGCTTGAAACCCTTCAGGATGCCAGAGGCGGCGGTCGTCTCGACGCCCTTGGTCGCGAACAGGTCCTTGATGCCGAGCGGCACACCCGAGAGCGGCAGCAGCTCGCCCTGCGTGCGGGCACGGTCGGCTGCCTCGGCCGCGGCAATCGTGTGTTCGGGCGTCTCGACGAGAAAGGCGTTGAGCGGGCGGCCCTTCTCGACGCCGGCGATGAAGGCGTCGGCCACTTCGCGCGCGGAGAAGGTGCCGGCGGCGACACCGTCGCGGATGGCGGCGATGCCGAGATCGGTAAGGTCAGACACTATTCGATCACCTTGGGAACGGCGAAGAAGCCATGTTCGGCCTGTGGCGCATTGGCGAGGACGGCATCGCGAATACCGCCATCGGTCACGACGTCGTCGCGCAGGCGCAAATGGTTGTGGATGACGGCGGCGAGCGGCTCGATCCCGTCGGTATCGACCTCGCCGAGTTGCTCGATCCAGCCGAGGATGTTGTTGAGCTCGGGCACCAGCGCCTCAGCTTCCGCTTCGCTGGTGGCGATGCGGGCGAGGCTGGCGATCTTTCGGACTGTGGCCAGGTCGACGGACATGGGAGCCTTTGTTTCGGATGGTCTGAGAAATTTCTCACAGGGCGGCTAGCACCCACCCCGTCCGGCTTCAAGCGCCCGTCCTTGCCGAGCGCCGGCCCGCCCCCTAAGCCCGCCCGATGATCACCGCCTCCGCCCTCGACTATCGCGACGCCTTTCCGGAGGGCGGGCGGCTGGCCGGGCTCGACGTCGGCACCAAGACGATCGGCCTCGCCTTCTGCGATGCCCAGTGGACGATCGCGTCACCCGCCGAGACGATCCGCCGCACCAAGTTCGGCGCGGATCTGGACGCACTCAAGAAGGTCGTGGCGGCGCAGACGATTCGCGGGCTGGTGCTGGGCCTGCCGCTCAACATGGATGGAACCGACAGCCCGCGTACCCAGGCGGTCCGCGCCTTCGCACGCAATCTCGCGCCACTTCAGCTACCGATTCTGCTGTGGGACGAGCGCTGGTCCACAGCCGCCGTTACCCGCACTCTGCTCGATGCCGACGCCTCCCGGGCGCGCCGCGCCGAACTGGTCGACAAGATGGCGGCGGCCTACATTCTCCAGGGCGCGATCGACGCGATGGCGGGGGTGTAACAACGCTACCCGCCGCTCGATCAATGGCCGGCTTGTCACCCTCCGGCCACACCGATAGAGCGCTCCCCATGTCCGACGCGCACTCCGAATTCACCCTGCCCGACGGCGTGCATCCCTTTCCCCATCGCCACCTGACCGGCATTGCCGGGCTACAGCCCTGGGAGATCGGCTTCCTTCTCGACGAGGCCGAGCAGTGGATCGCGCTCAACCGCACCACCAGCAAGCATGACAGCCGGCTGGCGGGCCTCACCCAGATCAACGCCTTCTTCGAGAATTCGACCCGCACGCTGCTGAGCTTCGAGATCGCGGGCAAGCGGCTGGGCGCGGACGTGGTCAACATGCACGCCGCACAATCGAGTGTGAAGAAGGGCGAGACGCTGATCGACACGGCCGTCACGCTCAATGCGATGAAGCCCGATGTGATCGTGATCCGCCATGACAGTTCCGGTGCGGTCGGCCTGATCGCCGACAAGGTGGATTGCCCGGTACTCAATGCCGGCGACGGCCGCCACGAGCATCCGACCCAGGCGCTGCTCGATGCGCTGACGATCCGCCGCCGGGTGGGACGCGTCAACGGCACCGTCGTCACCATCTGCGGCGACGTACTGCACAGCCGCGTCGCTCGCTCCAACATCATCCTGCTCGGCACGCTCGGCGCCGAGGTGCGCGTAGTCGCACCGCCGACGCTGCTGCCGCCCGCGATCGAGCGGATGGGCGTCACCGCCTACACCGATTTCGACGCCGCGCTCGATGGCGCCGAGGTGGTGATGATGCTACGCCTCCAGCTCGAGCGGATGGCGGGGGCCTTCGTCCCCTCTCCGCGCGAATATCATCATTTCTACGGGCTCACCCGCGAGCGGCTCAGCCGCGCGGCACCGGGCGCGCTCGTCATGCATCCGGGACCCATGAACCGCGGCATCGAGATCACCAGCGACATCGCCGACGACCTCCAGCGCTCCGCCATCACTGAACAGGTGGAGATGGGCGTCGCCGTCCGCATGGCCTGCCTCGATGTGCTGACCCGATCGCGGCGCGGCGTGGAGGGTTGGGCGTGACGCACTTGGAAAAGGGCACACTGGCGATCCGGAACGGCCGGATCGTCGATCCCGTCGCTGGCACCATCACCGAAGGCGGCATGCTGATCCGCGACGGTGTCATCGAAGCTGCCGGCGACATCGAGCATGGTCTTTTCCGCCGCTGTGACATTGTGGCGGACGCACGCGGCGCACTGATCGCCCCGGGCCTCGTTGACGCGGGCATGTTCGCCGCCGACCCGGCCGCCGCTGCCGCCGGCGGCATTACCACTGCGCTGTTGATGCCCGACCAGGCACCGCCGCTCGACGATCCCGCGCTGATCCGCGAGGCCGCCGGGTCGACCACCGAACTCACTATTCACCCGCTTGCCGCAGCGACACGCCGGCTCGGCGGCACCGAGCTCGCCGAACTCGGGCTGATGCGCGAGGCCGGTGCGCGGGGCGTGGCAACGGGTCGTGAGTGGATCGCCGATTCAGGGCTTATGCATCGCCTGCTCTCCTACGCCTCTGCGCTCGGGCTGGTGGTCGTGAGCCACGCCGAGGATGGCGGACTAGCCAAGGACGCCGCCGCCACCGATGGCGAGATGGCAAGCCGGCTCGGCCTGCCCTCAGCCCCGGCCATCGCCGAGGCGATGGCGGTCGCCCGCGACATCGCCCTCGCCGAGGAGACCGGAGCGCGACTCCACTTCCGCCAACTCTCCACTGCGCGCGCCTTCGATCTGGTCCGCGCCGCCAAGCGGCGAGGCGTACAGGTGACGTGTGGCACCACTCCCGCGCACCTGCTGCTCTCGGATCAGGCGATCGGGCCGTTCAAGACCTTCTCGCGTCTCTCGCCCCCGCTCCGCTCGGACGATGACCGAAGGGCGACGATCGAGGCGGTGCGCGACGGCACGGTTGACTTGCTCTGCTCTGCCCATGATCCGCGCGGCCCCGAGGCGAAGCGCTTGCCATATGCGGCGGCCGAACCCGGCATGGCAGGCGCCGAAACGCTGCTGACGCTGTCGCTCACGCTGGTGAAAGACGGTGTGATCTCGCTGCCGCGCCTGTTCGAGCTGCTCTCGACCGCGCCGGCAAAGCTGTTCGGGCTCGACGCGGGCCGGATCGAGCCGGGCGCACCGGCCGATGTCATCCTGGTCGACGAAGATACACCCTGGCGTATCATCGCCGAGGATCTTGCCGGCCGCGCGGGCAACACGCCCTTCGACGGCCTGCCTGTACAAGGCCGGGTACTCAAAACGATCAAGGGCGGCCAGCCTCTCGGCTGACCGCCCTCTCCCCTCCCTGAAGGCTCAGCGCGAGGCGATCTGGGTCCGGTCATTGCGCCGCACCCACTGAAGCGGCGAATCCCCGGCGGCGCTGCGGACGAAGCACTGACCGCCAGCGGCATGGATGTGCTGGCAGAGCTGTACCGCGTCCGCGCGGCTGCCGAAGCCTGCAACGGAGAGGCGCACCAGCGAACCACCGGCGAAACGGAACTCGGCGCGGACCGGGGCGTAGCCGGCGAGGCGCGGCATCAGGCGCGAAGCCCGTGACCAGGCGCTCTCCATGGCTGAGGCCCGCGCATAGGCGCCGAGCTGAACGACATAGCCCCCCTCGCGCCGTACAGGTCGCGGAGCAGGGACGGACACCGCAACAGCGGGAGTATCAGGCACCACACGCGGTGTCAGGGCCACTCTCTCGCGGAGCAGCGACGGCGGAGCAAGATCGGAGCCTTTGACCGACTCCTGCGCGGCCAGCACTACGGCGGCGGCCGATGCATTGCTGGGCGTTGCGACGGGCAGCGGAGCCTCGATCGGCACCATGACCGGTTCGGCGGCCACGGCCGCCACCGGCATCGCTGTGGGCGCCGCGACGGCTACCGCGACGGCCACCGGAGGTGCAACGACCGTGGGCAGAGCCGGCATCGGTGTCGCCAGAGCAAGCGCGGTTGGCAGCCCGGAATCAACCACTGGCTTGACACCTAGCATCATCGCGACCTGCTCGGCACCGCCGGCTTGCGGCCGGGCAAGCTCCGCCCAGCCAGCGATCTGGTCGTTGATGCGATCGGGCGGCGTATCTTGCATCGCGACCGCCCGCGCCTCGCGCCAGCGGCCATCGAGCGCGAAGGCGAGCGCCAGGTTCTGGCGCCCCCGCGCATCAGACTTGCCGCTGCGGACGAGATCGATGAGTTTTTGGATGCCTGTCTGGCGATCGCCAGCGAGCGCCAACGCGAGGCCGAGGTCGGCCGCCGGCACCGCGTCGTCGAGACCGTGGAGCGCCGGAAGCGCATCGGCGCCGCGGCCTTGCGCGATCTGCGACAGTGCGAGATAGAACCGCGCCTTGGGCTGATCGGGCGAGAGCGTCAGTGAATCACGGAAGCTCGTGCCGGCCGACGCAAAGCGTCCCGCGGCGAGATAGGAGCGCCCAAGCAGAAGGCGGTAGCCCGCATTGCTCGGGTCGCCCGCCACCGCCTTCTCAGCAGCGTCGACGGCGGCCGCAGCCCTGTGCGCTGTCAGTGCCGCGCTGGCCTTGGCGGCGAACCGCGCCGCTGCTTCGGCCCCGCGCTGGGCCTGGTCGGCGAGCGCCATCGGATGGCTCATCTGCGCCGTCGACGTACAGCCGACGGTAGCGATGCCGAGCATCAGCGAAGTAGTCGCGATCCGGCCGAGCATCCTGGCGTTCATAGGCGTATCCGGCTCCCGAAAAGATCAGCTCTGCCGGCCATTGGGCCCGGCGCCCGCCTGGCCCGGCAGGCTCGCGGCCAGCCGGGTCACATCGGGCAACTCGTCGAGCAGCCGGTCCAGCGCCTCGATGACGAGCTGCTGGGCCGAGCGGTTCTGCACGGCGCAGGCCAGACGGAGATGCAGGTGACGCTCGGCGTCGAGGCGGAGCGTGAAGGCCGACTTGCGACCACCGTCGCGCGGCGGCGGAGCCAGATTGACAAGCCCCTTAATCAAACGGCGCGGAGGACGCGACGGCGTCCGCTTCGAACGTGCCGCAACGGGCGCGGACGCTAAGGCGGGAACGGTGGCTGCGGCAGTAGCGGGCGCTTCCGGTTCCGCCTTTGAAGCGGCGAACTCGCGAGCGATCTCGTCCTGCTGGCGGACGACGGCGGGGAGGTCGACATTGGCGGCAACACCCACCGAAACCGACGCGTGCGGCCCCGACAGGCTCGCCGGCAGGCGCGGGCCGGTGTTGCGCCGCGCATCCTGTTCCGTGTCGTTATAGCCCATGTCATTCCAGCCGAGGTCCTCAGGATGACCGAGGCCCATAGCAAAACCCTGCGGACGCATGGCCGGACGCGCCTGACCCTTGCGGGCCAGCAGGCCGGAGCTCAGCGAAGCGAATGCCTTCTCGCCCATCTCGCTTCTCCCTTACTGGCCGATGACGCGGCGGCCGAAGCCGCTGGCGGGACGTTGCGCGACCGCCGCGGCGGCGCTGACGCCCGGCGCCGAAAAGATGGTGCGGCGGAAATTCTTCTCCAGCCGATCCCACACATAGGTCCACAGCTCGGTGATCTCCGCCGCCGAGCGGCCCTTGGGATCGACCTCCATCACTGTGCGGCCGTCGATCATCGAGGCGGCGAAGTCGGTGCGGTGGTGGACGGTGATCGGTGCCACGGTGCCGTGCTGCGACAGCGCGATCGCCGCTTCGTGCGTGATCCGCGCCTTGGGCGTCGCAGCGTTTACTATGAACAGCAGCGGCTTACCCGAGCGCTCGCAGAGATCGACCGTCGCGCCGACCGCACGCAGATCATGCGGACTGGGGCGGGTCGGGATGACGATAAGCTCGGCGACCTGGATCACGCTCTGGATCGCCATAGTGATGGCCGGGGGCGTATCGATGATCGCCAGCTTGAAGCCCTGGTGGCGCAGCACTTCAAGGTCCGCGGACAGGCGCGCCACCGTGGTCTGCGCGAACGCTGGCATCTCCGCCTCGCGCTCATTCCACCAGTCCGCGAGCGAGCCCTGCGGATCAATGTCGATCAGGACGACCGGGCCGGCGCCGGCGCGCTGCGCCTGAACCGCGAGATGCCCGCTGAGCGTCGTCTTTCCTGAACCGCCCTTTTGCGATGCCAATGCGAGTACGCGCATGTCCTGCCCTTCGACCCGTGGGATTTGATCAGGGATTCCCATGTCGGCTGCTAAAATCAGGTTAACGCCCGGATCCATTCGCAAACCGCTCCTTAACATGCCGCGTGCCAGATAGGCGGGCGAGACTGGGGGATAGAGAACCTATGATACTGACATTGACGGCTGCGATGCTGGCTGCTCAGGTCGCGGCGCCGGTTGCAGCAACGACCGTGAAGGATGGCGTCGATGCATGGCAGCAGGGCGCCTATGATCGTGCTATCGCGATCTGGCGGCCGTTCGGCGAACAGGGGGATCCCGACGCCGCTTTCGATCTTGCTCAGGCTTACAAGCTCGGACGCGGCGTACCCGCCGATATGGCGCAAGCCAAGATTTGGTACGGCAAGGCCGCCGCCGCCGGCCACCCGCAGGCGATCGCCAATTACGGGTTGCTTCTCTTCCAGGACGGTGACCGGAAATCGGCAATGCCGTGGATCATCAAGGCCAGCGACGCTGGCGATTCCCGCGCGCAATATGTCTATGGCACTGCTCTGTTCAACGGTGACCTAGTTCCGCGGGATTGGCCCCGCGCCTATGCGCTAATGACGCGCGCCGCCTCCGCAGGCTTGCCGCAGGCGACCACCAGCCTCACACAGATGGAACCGTTCCTGAGCGCCGAGGATCGCAAACGCGGCCTTCAGATCGCTGCGGGCCTGGCCAGCCAACCGCTTCCCCCGACCGATCGGCACGCGGTCGTCGGCCCCTCCACGCCCCAGCCCGCCACAGGCGGTGCAGCAGCGCGTGCAGCCCCGCCGGTCAAGCCTGCCGCTAGGCAGCCGGCGTCGCACCCGGCCAAGGCTGAGGGGCCGACCGCCAGTAATGCTAATGGCTACTGGAAGGTCCAGCTCGGCGCCTACGGGTCGCAGGAGACTGCGAGGACGGCGTGGACCAGGCTGGTCGACAGGGCCGCCAGCTTGCGCAGCCTCAAGCCCGCCTATGAGAAAGCCGGCAGCATGGTGCGGTTGCGCGCCGGCCCGCTCCCCGATCGGACATCCGCCAACCGGACCTGCTCCGAAGCGCGGTCGGCCGGTACACCGTGCTTACCGATCGCGCCGCAGAACCCGCAGCAGGCTTAACCTTTCCTTCGCCCTTCTCCGCCAGACTGCGTCCGCCAGTGCGAAAGGATCTGCCATGAGTTCGTGGATGCAGGTCGTCCCGGAGAGCGAAGTCAGACCATCCGGCCGGCGCCCCCTCTGTCTGCTGATCGCCGATCGACCGATGCCGGCGGCCCTGCGCGGCGTATCTGGTGCGGGTGCCTGGATCGAAACTGCGGCGCGGCCCGCCTGCGGCGCCAAGGTGCGGCTCCGTCACCCCGATGCCGGAACCATCGCCGGCGAAGTGGTGGGTTATGACAAGGAAGGGCTGCACCTCGCATTCGATCGGAGCGAGGCGGCCGTGGCCTTCGCCCTCGCTGCCATCGCCGCTGACATGATCGCCCCGGCCGGCTGAGCCTAGCGCGTCAGCCAGGCTGAACGGGGATAGCCCTGCGCCCAGAGCAGCGCGGTCAGGTCCCCCCGATCGATACGCGCCGCCGCAACCTCAGCCGTCTTCGGCTTGGCATGATAGGCGACGCCGAGCCCGGCGGCCTGGATCATTGGGATGTCGTTGGCGCCATCGCCGACCGCCATCGTCTCGTCAGTGTCGAGTCCCAGCGCCACCCGCTCTGCCTCGATGGTCGCGAGTTTCGTAGCGGCGTCGACAATCGGCTTCGCCACCGTCCCGTCGAGGCGACCCGCCCCGATCCCCAGCCTATTGGCAATCGACACGTCAAAGCCGATCTCGGCCGCGACCGGATCCGCGAACACGGTGAAGCCGCCCGACACAAGCACGGTTCGCGCGCCATGAGCCTTCATCGTGCGGATCAGCGCCACGGCACCCGGCATGATCCGCACGCGCTCGGCGCGGCAGCGATCGATCATCGCCGCGTCCAGATCGCGCAGCAGCGCGACGCGCGCATCGAGCGCCTCCCCGAAATCGAGCTCGCCGCGCATAGCGGCCTCGGTCACGGCCGCGATCTCGGCCTTGATGCCCGCATAGTCGGCCAGCTCGTCGATGCACTCGACGGTGATCATGGTTGAATCCATGTCGGCCACGAGCAGTTTTTTCGCACGGCCGCGCGCGGGCTGGACCACTGCGTCGCCGCCCAGTGCTTCCAACGCCGCTCGCGCGACGGCGGGATCACCGTCGAAGGGAAGATCGGCGGCATCCCCCTTATCGATCCATTCCCAGCGTCCTGGAACGATGCCGGCCTCCGCCAGCGCGTCCTCGGCCGTCGAAATATCGCCGCGCCGAAGCGCACCCGCTGCTATCAGCGTCGCCGTGAACATGAAGTCTCCGTCTGACCTGCCGCCGCTGGCGCTCATCGCAGGGCCAACCGCCAGCGGCAAGAGCGCGCTCGCGCTCGCGCTCGCCGAATATATCGACGGCACCATCGTCAATGCCGACGCCAGCCAGGTCTATCGCGATCTGCGCGTCGTCACGGCGCGCCCCTCGCTTGAAGAGGAGGGCCGCGCACCGCACAAGCTGTTCGGCCATATCGATGCCTCGATCGCGCACAACGCCGCCGCCTGGGCCCTCGAGGCGAAAGCCGCCATTGCCGACGTCCACGCCACCGGAGGCACGCCGATCCTAGTCGGCGGCACGGGGCTCTATCTCCGCACCCTGCTCGACGGCATCGCCCCCGTGCCCGAGATCGATCCGTCGGTCCGGGAGCAGGTCCGTGCGCTTTCGGTCGCCAACGCCCATACCGCGCTCGGCCGAGAGGATCCGGAGGCCGCCGTCCGCCTTCACCCGACCGACACAACGCGCGTCGCCCGCGCGCTGGAAGTGGTACGCTCGACCGGCCGGACGCTTGCCCAATGGCAGGAGCATCGTGTCGGCGGCATCGGCGGCTCCGTCCGCCTGTCGCCGGTTCTGCTCCTGCCCGACAGCTCGTGGCTCGCCCAGCGTATCAACGCGCGCTTCCTCACCATGCTGGAAGCGGGCGCTATCGAGGAGGTGGACGCGCTGGCGGCACGCGGGCTCGACCCCGCGCTTCCCGCGATGCGCGCGATCGGCGTCCCCGAGATCGCTGCCTGGCGCGCGGGCCAGATCGACCGGGCCGAGATGGTCGAGCGCGCGCAGGCCGCGAGCCGCCAATATGCCAAGCGCCAGCGCACTTGGTTCCGCCATCAGCCTCCGGCCGACTGGAACCGGATTCAGCAACCTTACGACTCCTTTGATGTGTTAAAGTATAATTTTATGTCACTTTGATGTGTTGACACGCCAGTTTGTTGCCGATAGCTCCACCTTTCCGCGCCGACCGCTGGCAGCGCGGTTCAATCGAGGATGAGAGTGATGACGAGCGAGCAGAGTGGTGCCGATATCCTGGTACAGGCCCTGACCGACCTCGGTGTCGAGGTTGTGTTCGGCTATCCGGGCGGCGCCGTGCTCCCGATTTACGATGCGATATTCAAGCAAGGTAAGATCCGCCACATCC
>FTCZ01003757.1_pt1 | contig 13858 bp, 11 predicted proteins | sample 1658871 | NCBI WGS metagenome assembly FTCZ01 (sample SAMEA3914864, study PRJEB12502) | metagenome | biome: forest; material: soil | place: USA | collected 2012-03-12 | depth 0.3 m
GATTTCTGATGCTGAAGCTCAGCGAAGAAGCCGCCCGTGCGATCGACAAAACTTGGTATCGACGTCTGACGCGAAGGTTGACGATGGTTGCCGCTCACACGGTCTCCATCACGATGGTGGGGCTCGATGGCAGCTTCGAAGACCTGCTGAACGCCATAAAGATCATGAGTGCGGTCTGAGCAATCAGGGCGGCGGTCGCTGCCCGCACGTGGAGCCACCATGCCCCTGCACTATGACACCAAGGAAACCCGCGATCCGGAAGTCCGCGAGAAGGGGCTGTTCGCTGCGCTACGCCGCCAGCTGGATGCCGCCCAAGCCAAGACGCCGGGGCTGAAAAAGCAGCTCAAGGGGCTGGTGGTGAAGGATCTGCGGGACCGGCTGGCGCTCCAGCAGGTGCCAGTGCTGCGCAAGGGGGATCTGATTGCGCTTCAGGCCGAGCAGCCGCCCTTTGCTGGACTAACGGCGGTCAAGATTGGCGCGCTGAAGCGCCTGCTTGTCTCGCCGGGGCCGATCTTCGATCCGGAAGGGCATGGCGACGACTGGTGGGGCGCCGCGCGCGCCTTCTTCGCAGCGGGCCTGCGCAAGGGCGATATCGTCCACAATACCTTCAGCTATCACCTCACGCCCGGCGGCCACATCATGGAATCCGGCGCGCATGCGCTGGGTTGCGCTGTGATCCCCGCCGGCACTGGCAATACCGAACAGCAGCTCGAAGCAATCAGCGTTCTCAAGCCGATCGGCTATTGCGGCACGCCCGATTTCCTGAAGCTGCTGATGGATAAGGCGGAAGAGGCCGGCAAGCCGGCGAGCTTCAAGAAGGCGCTGGTTTCAGGCGCTGCCTTTCCGCCTTCCCTGCAGAAGGAAATGTCCGGGCGCGGCGTGGATGCCTTCCAGGCCTATGCCTCGGCTGATCTTGGCGTCATCGCCTATGAATCGCTGGCGCGGGCGGGGCTCGTCGTCAACGAGGGTTTGATCGTCGAGATCGTCAAGCCGGGCACCGGCGATACCGTCGCCGAGGGTGAGGTCGGCGAGGTGGTGGTCACCCGGCTCAACGCGGAATATCCGCTGTTGCGCTTCGGCACCGGCGATCTCTCGCGTCTGCTGCCGGGCACGAGCGTCTGCGGCCGCACCAACATCCGGCTTGCCGGCTGGATGGGCCGCGCCGATCAGCGCACCAAGATCAAGGGCATGTTCGTCGATCCGGCGCAGGTGGCGGAAGTGGCGAAGCGTTTTCCCGAGCTTGGCCGCCTGCGCCTCATCGTCAGCCGCGCCAACGAGCAGGATGTGATGGTGCTCAAGGCCGAGACGGTTTCGACCAGCGCTTCACTTAGCGAGGCGGTCGTCACTGCCCTTCAAGGCGCGACCAAGATGAAGGGCAAGGTTGATCTGGTGCCGCCGGGCTCCCTGCCGAACGATGGCAAGGTGATCGCGGATGAGCGGCCGGTGGGGTAGGGGACGGAAGGCCGGTCGTCCCTTCTCCCGTTCACGGGAGAAGGTGGCCTGATAAGGCCGGAGGAGGGGAGGAAGCCCGGCCTATGCGGGGTTCGCGACTCCCCCTCATCCGCCTGCCGGCACCTTCTCCCGCAGGCGGGAGTAGGCAACAGGTACGGATAGGACTTGTCGAGTAATGCCTTTCCGATTGCGATTAGCCGGCGCGATAGGCAAAATGGCGACGAAACGACGCGCTTGAGATTCCATGGCCGACGAACTCGCACACCTCACCGAAGGCGAATTCCGCCCGCACACCTCGCATTGGGGCGTCTTCTCCGCCCGCTGGCGTGATGGCGAACTCGATATCCGGCCGCATCCCGGCGATCCCGATCCGAACCGGATCATCCAGAACTTCTCCGGCGCGCTGCGCAATGAGGCGCGTATCGCGCAGCCGATGGTGCGGCGCGGCTGGCTGGAGCGCGGGCCGGGGCCGGACGATCGGCGCGGGCGTGACGAATTCGTCGCCGTCAGTTGGGAAGAGGCGTTCGATCTGCTCGGCGGTGAACTTGCCCGCATCAAACAGCAGCATGGGCCGGGCGCGGTGTTTGGCGGCTCCTATGGCTGGGCAAGCGCCGGGCGCTTCCATCACGCGCAGAGCCAGGTTCACCGCTTCCTGAACATAGCGATGGGCGGCTATGTCCGCTCGGTCAACAGCTACAGTTCCGGCGCGTCCTCCGTTCTCGTGCCGCATATCCTCGGCAATTACGAGGATCTGACCAAGCGCAACGTGACCTGGGAGCAGATCGCCGAGCATTCTGAGATCGTGATCGCCTTTGGCGGCATGGCGCTGAAGAACAGCATGGTGGCCGGCGGCAGCGTCAGCGAGCATGTCGAGCGTGGCGCAATGGCGCGCGCCCACAAGCGCGGCTGCGAATTCCTGCTGGTCAGTCCGCTGCGCAGCGACCTGCCGGAAGAGTGCGGCGCGGAATGGGTGCCGAGTATTCCCGGCACCGACGTGGCGCTGATCCTGGCGCTGATCCATACGCTGGTGACCGAAGGCCTGCATGACCGGGCCTTCCTCGATCGCTACACCGAGGGATGGCCGACCTTTGAACGCTACGTGCTTGGCGAAAGCGACGGGCAGCCGAAGAGCGCCGCATGGGCAGCGCCGATCACCGGCATGACGGCGGAGGATATCGTCGCGCTTGCCTGCCGGCTGCATGGCAAGCGCTGTGTGGTTGTGGTCGCGCATTCGCTGCAACGTGCCGAATATGGCGAGCAGCCAGTCTGGGCCGCTGCCGCGCTGACCGCCGCGCTCGGACAGTTCGGCCTGCCCGGCGGCGGCTATGCCTACGCGCTCGGCGCGATCGCCTATTACGGCCGCCGTTACAACACCGTGCCGGGGCCGACGCTCTCGCAGGGGCGCAACGGGGTTTCAGATTTCATTCCGGTAGCGCGCATCTCGGATATGCTGCTCAATCCCGGCGGCCGCTATCGCTATAACGGGCAGACGCGCACCTATCCCGATATCCGCATGGTTTATTGGGCCGGCGGCAATCCGTTCCACCACCATCAGGACCTCAACCGCCTGCGCAAGGCGCTGGCCAAGGTCGACACCTTCGTGGTGCATGAACTTGCCTGGACGGCGACGGCGCGGCACGCCGATTTCGTGCTGCCCTGCACGATGACGCTGGAGCGCGAGGATATCGGCAGCAATTCCAACGATCCGCTGTTCGTCGCCATGCACCCCGTCATCGAGCCGTTCGGCGAGGCGCGCGACGATTACGATATTTTCTCAGGCCTCGCGAAACGGCTTGGTGCGCACGAAGCCTTCACCGAAGGGCGCAGCACGCGCGAATGGCTGGGGTATATTTACGAGCCGACGCGTGCGGCGCTGAAGGAGCAAGGCCTGCCCGCGCCGAGCTTCGAGGAATTCTGGCAGGCCGGCAGTATGAAAGTGCCGCAACAGCCTGACGATGGCGGCGATATGCGCCTTTTCCGCGAGAACCCGGAAGCCAATGCGCTGACGACGCCAAGCGGCAAGATCGAGATCTTCTCGGAGACCATCGCCAGCTTCGGCGAGGCGGATTGCCCCGGCCATCCGACCTGGCTGCCGCGGCAGGAGGTGCCGAACGGCGCGACGCCGTTCTTCCTGATCGCCAACCAGCCGGCGACGCGCCTGCACAGCCAGCTCGATTTCGGCGATCACAGCACGGAAGAAAAGCTGCGCGGCCGCGAGGTGGCGCATATGCACACCGACGACGCGGCGGCGCGTGGCATCAAGGATGGCGATATCATCCGCTTGTTCAACGAGCGCGGCGCCTGTCTCGCCAGCGTGCGCCTGACCGATGGCATCCGCCCGGGCGTGGTGCAACTGCCGACCGGCGCCTGGTATGATCCGGTCGATCCGGAGGAAGACCAGCCGCTCTGCGTCCACGGCAATCCGAACGTGCTGACGCGCGACATTGGCACCTCGGCGCTGGCACAGGGCTGCACGGGTCAGGTGACGGTGGTGAATGTCGAGCGCTTCACCGGCAACCTGCCGCCGATCCGCGCCTTCGAGCCGCCGGTGCCGGGGAAGCGGTAGATAGTGCTTCTTTTTGATGGTGTCGCGGGTTCAGCCGCGTGCCCCGGACTTGATCCGGGGCCCATAAACACAGGTTTATCCGTGAAGATCGATGGTTATGGGTCCCGCATCAAGTGCGGGACACGAACGGAGTGGTTCCGAGTGAAATCCCTTCAGTGCTCCAGCTTTTCCTGGAGCGCTTCCAGCGGCGTCTCGAAAGTGAAGACCACACCTTCCGGCGGATAATGCAGTTCGGTCTTGCTCGAAGAAGAGGGAAAACTGCGCTCGATCAGCCGTGAGCCGAAGCCCTTGCGGGTCGGCGGTGTCACCGGCGGGCCGCCGCTTTCCTGCCAGCGCAATTTGAACTTGCGATCGGCGTCGTGCTGTTCGATTTCCCAGGCGATCTCGACCTTGGCTTCCGCGCTGCGCGATGAGAGCGCGCCGTATTTGACCGCGTTGGTCGCGAGTTCATGCAGGATCAGCGTCAGCGACAGCGCGGCTTTCGGCCCGAGCAGCACGCTTGGCCCCTCGATCCGGAAGCGGCTTACGTCGCCATGCAGGTTGACGACGGCTTCGACAAGCGAGGCCATCTCGGCATTCGTCCAGCTTGACCGCATCAGCACATCATTGGCCTGCGACAGGGCGGAAATGCGCGCCACAAGCGTGTCCCGGGCCTCCTCAATCGTGTTGGCGTTGCGCATGGTCTGCGAGCAGATCGCCTGCACCAGCGCCAGCGTATTGCGCACACGGTGCGTCAGCTCCTGCATCAGCAGCCGTTGGCGGGACTCGGCCTCCTTGCGCTCGGTGACATCGATATGCGCGCCGACGAGACGCGTCGGTCGGCCATCCGGCTCGCGCTCGATGATCGCCGTTGCGGATATCCAGCGTGTCTTGCCGTCGATTGGGCGGATGATGCGGTATTCGGCCTGGTAATTCGTGGCGTCGCTCGCGATCGCCTCACGGAAATGCGCTTCCGTCTCCGCACGTTCGGAGGGGTGGATGCGATTGACCCAATCCTCGTGCGTTTCGTGTGCGGCGCTCGGCGGCAGGCCGTGGACGCGCAGATATTCCGGTGAGCGTTTGTTGCGGAAGCCCCGGGTCAGGTCGACTTCCAACCCGCCGACATTGCCGATTTCTTGCACGCGGGCGAGTTCAGCCTCGCGGGCGCGCAAATCGGCCTCGATCTCCAGCCGTTGCCGTTCGAGGGAGACCTTCGCCGTGGTCTCGACGACGATGGCGAGCACGCCCGCCGGCTGGCTGTTTTCATCCAACACGGGGCTGTAATCGAGATTCATCCAGACGCTTTCCGCCGTTCCGCGCCGGTTGAGCACGAGATGCTGGTCGCGATAGGCAAGCGTGCCGCCGCCGAGGCAGACCTTCATCACGTTGGCGTTGAAGCTCGCCACTTCCGGCCAACCCTCGAGCACCTTGGAGCCAAGCAGTTTTGGATGGCGGCCGCCAGCGAAGACCGAATAGGCGTCGTTGTAGATCATGATGCCGTCGGGACCCCAGAGCATCACGATCGGCACGGGGGAGCGCAGCAGCAGGTCCGTCGCGGTCTTCAGGCATTGCGGCCAGCTGGCGATCGGGCCGAGGCTTGTCGTCGACCAGTCGTATTCTCGAATGAGTTTGCCCGTCTGCCCGCCATCTCTGGGCCAGTCACTCGCCATGGGCGTGTGCGCCTTCGGCTGGACGGAGGATATGCTCGCGATGGCCTTGATTGTCGTTCATTTCTTTGCCTGGTGGGAAACCCTTCGGTTGCCTGTGAATACCAAGCAGCAAAAACAGATGCGCCGTCAATTAGCCGGATGGCGTGATCTCGCGAAGAGTTTCCGATGCGTTGCGCAAGCGCATCAGGTTGCGCCTTAGAGCTTTACCAACCGGCCTTCCACGTCGCTCTTCACCACGCCGAGCTTCTTGATATAGACCATCACCTCATTGGCCATCAGCTTGCCGTCCGTCGCGCCGATGATGGTTCGGCCTTTGCCAAGCGCGCTGTAGCCATCGCCGCCGGCTAGCATGAAGTTGTTGGAGGCGACTTTGTATTTGGCGGCGGGGTCGAGCGGCGCACCGTTGACCATCACCGAGACGATGCGTGAGCCGGTCGGCAGCTTGGTATCGTAGGTGACGACCAGCCCCGAGACCTGGGGAAAGCGTCCCGCGCGGTTGTCCATCTCGCTGATGCCGTTTTCGAGCGCGGCCTTCACATCCGCGCCCGATATCTCGACCATCACGGTGCTGTTGCCGAAGGGCAGTTCGGTCAGCACGTCGCGTCGGGTGAGCACCTGGCCGGTCTGATATTGCTTGTTGCCGCGGATGCCGCCGGCATTGGTGATGGCGATATCGGCGCCGGTCGAGGCTCGGATCGCATCGCCGATCAGGTCGCCGATCGCCGCTTCCTGCCCGCGTATGATGGAGGAGCGGCTGTCGAGCGGCTTTTCGAGTTTTGCGAGATCGACATCGAGCTGCACCGACAATTCGCCTTCGTATTTCCTGACGATGGCAAGGGTCTCTGGGTCCGGCGTGACGGAAGCGGAATCGATGACGCGGAAATCCGGCCACCAGCTCACCGCGCGTTTGCCTTCCTTCTCGCCGACCTCGCAACGAAGGTCGATCGCGGTGACGAACTGGCCTTCCTCGCCCGATTCCACCATGACCGTCTTGCCGTCATAGGAAACGCGCAGGTCGTGGTCGTGGCCGGTCAGCAGCACGTCGACGAGGCGCGAGCGGGCGATTTCGAGGTCCTTGGTGAAATCGGTATGCGCGACGCAGACGACGATATCGGCGCCCTCGGCCCGCAGCGCCTTCGACTGCTCGCGCACCGTATCCATCTCGTTGCCGAAAACGATATCGCCGGGGTTCGACATCAGCGGTGTATAGGCAAGCGCCAGCCCGAAGAAGCCGAGCTTGATGCCGTTCATCTCGATGATCTTGCGATCCTGATGGCCAGGCAACACCGCGCCGCCGGGAGCACGCATATTGGCGGCGAAGGTCGGGAATTTCGATTCCTTTAGCCTGGTGAAATAATTCTCCTTGCCGAAATCGAATTCATGGTTGCCCGGCACGAACACGTCAGGCGCTGCGGCGTTCAGCAACTCGATGATATGCGCGCCCTGATCGAAACCGGACATCAGTGAGGGCGAAATCGTATCGCCGGCATGGGCATAGAAAACCGGCACGGGCTTGGCGCGTTCCGCCTTGACGATCGCCGAGAGCCGGGCGAAGCCGCCGCGCCCACCCTGTTCGCCCATCTTGTAGATGTCGTTGACGAGCAGCAATGTCAGCGTCGGCGGCTTTGTCTGCTGGGCGGCGGCCGGGCTCGTCGCGCCGGCTAACAACGCGCTGGAAAGGCCGGCTCCGGTGGTGAGCGCGATGGCGCCACGTCTGGTGATCTCTGCCATGGGTCTCTCCGCGCTCTCCGCCCACGAAATTTATGCGCTTGGGCTGTAGGGCTGGCAAGAGCAGGCGCGGTGCGCGGGCTGCGGCAATCTTGGTTGGATGATCCAGCTTCCGTATGCCTGAAATACGGTTAGAAGAACTCCAGCATGAACGACACCAGCTCTTCCGCTCGCATGGGCGAATTTTTTCCGCCGCACCACCCGCCTGTCAAAACCGGCAAGGTCGGCGTGCTGCTGCTCAACCTCGGCACGCCCGACGGTACCGATTACTGGTCGATGCGGCGCTATCTCAAGCAGTTCCTTTCCGACCGCCGCGTGATCGAGGTGTCGCGGCTGATCTGGTGGCCGGTGCTCAACCTGATCATCCTGACCAAGCGGCCGGGGCCGAAGGGCAAGGATTACGCCTCCATTTGGAACAAGGAGCGCAACGAAGGGCCGTTGAAGACGATCACCCGCTCGCAAGCGGAAAAGCTCGCCGCGCGACTTGTCGGCCATGACAACGTCATCGTCGATTGGGCGATGCGCTACGCCAATCCGTCGACCGCCAGCCGCATCGAAGCGCTGCAGAAACAGGGCTGTGAGCGCATCCTGCTGGTGCCGCTCTATCCGCAATATGCGGCGGCGACCACCGCCACGGCAGCGGATGAAGCCTTTCGCAAGCTGATGACGATGCGCTGGCAGCCCTATGTGCGCGTCGCGCCAGCCTGGCATGATGATCCGGCCTATATCGAGGCGCTGGCCGCATCGGTGCGCGCGCACCTGGCAAAACTCGATTTCGAGCCGGAAAAGATTCTTGCGACCTTTCACGGCATGCCGAAGCGCTATCTGCTCGCCGGCGATCCCTATTACTGCCAGTGCATGAAGACCGGCCGGTTGCTGCGCGAGGCGCTGGGCATGGATGGCGAGCGGCTGCTGATCACCTTCCAGTCGCGCTTCGGCAACGAGGAATGGCTCCAGCCCTATACCGACAAGACGGTGGAGGCGCTGGCGCAGCAGGGCGTGAAGCGCCTCGCGCTGGTCGCGCCCGGCTTCACCGCCGATTGCCTGGAAACGCTTGAGGAACTCGACGTCGAGAACCGTGAGATTTTCATGCACAATGGCGGCGAGAAATTCAGCTACATTCCCTGCCTGAACGACAGCGAGGGCGGGATGGACGTGATCGAGGCGCAGGTCAGGCGCGAGCTGATGGGGTGGCTGTGATGCGGAGTTTTGTCTTCGGATTGGTCGCCGCCATAGTCCTTGCCGCTCCTGCCTTCGCCGATGGCGAGGGAAAACCGCCGCACCCGCCGAAGGTCGAGCATACGCCCGCGACCTTCTTCGCGGCTGAGAAGACCTGCAAGGCGGCAACCGATGGCTGCCAGACCTGCAAGCGGACAGAGACCAGCGTAAGCTGCTCGACGCCGGGATTTGCCTGCGTGCCGAAGGATTGGACCTGCACCGAAAAGGGCGGCTGATTTCCGCTAACCGGTGACGCTCAGGCGTTCGGGGCAAAATATCGCCGGCCGGCGACATCGCCACTCTCGACATCGGCGAAGGCTTGGGCGAACTGCTCCAGCGGATAACGCGCCGCCGTTGGAATATGCAGGTTGAGGTAGGCGCTGAAGGCGAGAAGCTGGCGAATGCGTGCTTCGTCCGTCGGCGCTGGCGGGTTGAAGAAGAACCGATAGATGTAGCTTCTGATCTCAAGCCCGTTCAGCAGGATATCGAGATTGTGCAGGCTGAACGGCTCCTGGCTGAAGCCGCCATAGATGATGGCGCGCGATCCGGGCAGCATGGCGCGCGCCAAAGCGCCGAAGTGAGGGCCGCCAACGCAGTCGATCAGCGCGCTGATGCCGCCGCTGGTGATATCGCGAACAGCCTCCTGGACGTTTGATGTTTCGTCGATTGCCAGCACGGCTTCGGCTCCGAGAGCTTTCAAATCCGGCGTCGAACGCTTCTTTCGCACGATAGAGAGTACGCGGGCGCCCAGTGCTCTCGCGAATTGCGTCAGCAGCATTGAAACCGTCGAATTGCCGGCCGTGATCGCCAGCCATTGGCCGCGAGCGATATGCGCCAATTCGAGAAGATCCCATGCCGTCACGAGATTCATGAATTCGGCGCCGAGATCGTGCCGGTAGTTTTCGGGTAAGACCACGAGCTTGCTGACGGGAACGGTCGCGGCCTGCGCCCACATCCGGCGATAGGTTGCGGTCACGAGCGTGCCTTTGGCAAGGTCTACTCTGGGGCCGGTCGCCTTGATGATGCCTACGCCGTAATTTCCTGCTGTTTCCCCAGGGAAATGCGGCTTCACCGGTTCCGGATAGAGCCCTTGCGTGAACAATGAATCGCCTGGAATGATCGGAGACAGGAGGACCTGGACCAGCGCCTCGCCCGGGCCGGGAACAGGTTCCGGCCTCTCGCGCAATTCCACGACATCGGCGGGCCGACCGAGACGGTCGAACATCAGGGCTTTCATCGTCACCTCCAGCTTGTGTGGAGGGGAGATAGCTCTCTGGAAGATTTGGGATAATCCTCCAATATTGGAAGATACTTTCCCATATTTAGTGAGAATGCCTCATGGCGGATGCATCCAGAATTCGTCTCGACGATATCGACGCCTTTCTCGCGGTGGTGCGGCTGGGGAGCTTCGTCGCCGCCGCCCGCGAGACGGGAACGCCGGTCAGCACGGTCAGCCGGCGGGTCGCCGCGCTTGAACATCGGCTAGGCGTTCAACTGCTCAAACGCAGCACCCGTTCGCTCAGCCTGACAGAGGACGGAAAGGGGTTCGCGGATCGCTGCGATGCCGCGATGGCGGAGATCACGGCGGCCAGCCAGGCACTCTGCGATCGCTCGACAACGCTGCGGGGCCCGCTGCGCGTGACAGCCCCGCAATATGCCTGCAACGAGGAGTTCGGGCCGATGCTGCTGGATTTCGCGGCGAAGCATCCGGAACTCGAACTGGACCTCCGGCTAACGAATGGCACACCCGACTTGATCGAGGAGAATGTTGATCTCGCCTTCCTTCTCTCGCCTCTGGCCGAAAGCAGTCACGTCGCGCGCCGCCTCTGGACGATCCCCTATGTCCTTTGCGCGAGCCCCGGTTTTCTGGAACGCCAGGGGAAGCGCGAGTTTCGTCATCCGCGCGAGCTTGCGGCGGAAGCCTGCGTGATCACCGCACCGATTACGATGTGGCGGTTCGAGCATTCGACGGAGGGAGAAACAGCGGTTTCGCCCAAAACATTCGGCGCGCGCGTGGACGACCTTGGGCTTGGCGCCCGCGCGGTACGAGCCGGGCTAGGCTACGGCTTCCTGCCGCGTGGGCTGGTGACGTCAAATCTCGGCCGCGAACTCCAGGAGGTCACAATCTCAGGATGGCGCGCCCAGTCCCGCGAACTCTTCGCGCTCTATCCGCACTCCCGCCAGCTCTCGCCAAAGGTGCGCGCCTTGATCGACTTCGCGCTGGAAGCCCGCGCCGCGCATCCCTGACCGGTGGCCCCTCTACTTCTTGGCGCAGGCCGCGGTGAATTTCGCCAGATGCGGGCCGATGCCCTTGAGCGGCACATCGGTCTTGTAGCTGCCGACCACGACGTTCAGCTTGTCCGCGCTGCCGAGCGCCGCGAAAATCGGGCTTTGGGTGGTGGTGTTGCCAACGGCCGTCGGCGTGCCGGCTTCCTCGTTGGCTTCGGTCTTGCCGTCGAGCGTCACCGACGTTTTGCCGGCGGTGAAGGTCATTTTCACCTTGGCGTTGGCCTTCACCTTGCTGGAGGTTTCGGACATCGTGATGGTCGCGGAACCTTTCGCCGGATCGCAACTCATGAACATGACGATGCCGTCGGATTCCGGGATGCTGTAGACGAGGTTGGGGTCACCCTCGTTGTTGAACTGCCAGACCGGCTTGTCATTCGCGGCGAGGGCCGGTTGGGCGACGAAAAGGGCGGTTGCGAGCAAAAGCTTGTTCATCTGGCGACTCCATGGCGGAAAGCAGTGAGGGGCAGATACGCAAGAGCCGTTTCGGACGGCGACGGCTCAAACACAACTTCGTCGGTTCATCGTCCGCTAGAGCACGCCGTGCCTGTTGAACACGGCTTTTAGACTATCGCCGCGCAGCAGTTCCTCGCGGGTCGTATCTTCGGCCTCGATCTTCTCCAGTGCCAGCGCGATCGCCTTCTCTGCCATGGCGCTCGGCACGATCACCACGCCATCGACATCGCCGAAGATGAAATCGCCCGGCGCGACGGGCACGCCCGCGACTTCGATCGGCTCGTCCATCGCCATCATCTCGGCGCGGCCCTTGGTGTCGAGCGGACCGATGCCGCCATGGAAGACCGGGAATTTCAACTCGCGGATACGGCGCACGTCGCGCACGAGGCCGTCCATCAGGCAGCCGGCCGCGCCGCGCGCCATGGAGGCTGTCGTCAGCAACTCGCCCCAGGGCGCAATGCGGTCGGTTGGCCCGTCGCACCCGAGCACGGCGATCTCATTCGGCTTCAGGCTGTCGATCAGGTCCATTTCCAATTCGTAGGGGTTGCGCCCCTCGGGGAAATGGTAGCGCTTCATATAGAGGCCGGTGCGGGCGAAGCCGCAGAGAATGGAAGCGTCATCGAGCGGGCGAACGAACGGCTTCAGGGCCTGGCCCGGCATGCCAAGCGAATCCATGACATCCGACAGCACCGCCGAATAGAGCCTGTCCTTCAGCGATGCCGGGTCGATCTTGTTCGTCACGCTATCCTCCCAAAATTCTTATTCTCAATGTTGCCGATGCGCGTTGAGCCGCCTTTCCAGCCGGCGGCTGTAGGATGACATCGCGAAGCAGCAGATGAAGAACACGACCGCCGCGAAGACATAGCCTTCCTTGGCCATGCCGAGCCATGCCGGGTCCCGCAGCGCCTGGTTGATCACGCCGAGCAGGTCGGCGAGGCCGATGATGGTGATCAGCGTCACGTCCTTGAACAGATCGACGACCGTGTTGACGATGCCTGGCACGACGATGCGCAGGGCCTGCGGCAGCACGATGAAGGCTTGCGTCTTCCACCAGTTCAGGCCGAGCGAATAGGCGGCTTCATCCTGTTCCGAAGGCACGCCCTGCAGGCCGCCGCGCACCACCTCGGCCATATAGGCCGCGTTGAACAGCATCAGCGCGATCATCGCGCGCAGCAGGCGGTCGGCGCTGACACCGTTCGGCAGCAGCAGCGGCACGATGACCGCCGACATGAACAGGACGGTCAGCAGCGGCACGCCGCGCCAGAGTTCGATATAGCCGATCGAGAGGCTGCGCAGGATGAGCGAATCCGAGCGTCGGCCGAACGCCAGCGCGATGCCGAAGGGAAAGGCGCCGGCAATGGTGGTGAAGGAGATCACCACGTCGAGCATCAATCCGCCCCAGAGGCTGGTATCGACATAGGGGAGGCCGAAAACGCCGCCGAGCAGCAGCACGGCGACGATTGCCGGGCAGGCCGTGATCAGCAGGAGCAGCCAGATGCCGCGATGACGGACATGGCCCTCACGCAGCACCGGAATGCAGAAGCCGATCAGCACGATCAGCGCGGCAACCACGCGCCAGCGTTCGCCGATCGGGTAGCGGCCGACCATAAAGACGGGGAGGCGGTTCTGGACGAAGGCCCAGCAGGCGCCATCCGTCACGCAGGCCGCCTTGCTCGCGCCCCAGACCGTCGCGTCGAGCACCGCCCAGCGGAATATGCCCGGCACGATATAGACGATCAGCGCGATCACGCCGATGGTCAGCACCGTGTTGAAGGGCGAGCTGAACAGGTTCTTGCGGGCCCAGCCTACGGCCAGCGCTCGCCGCCCGCCGATCTTGCCCGGCGGGCCCTCGGGGGCGGGGATGCTCCAGGCGACCGGCATGTTGCTGTCGGATGTGCTCATCGCGACACCAGCGCCACGCGGCGATTGTACCAGTTCATCAGCGCCGAGGTGGAGAGGCTGATCGACAGGAAGATCGCCATCAGGATCAGGATCGTCTCGATTTCACGTCCGGTCTGGTTGAGCACCGTGCCGGCAAAGATCGAAAACAGCTCGGGGTAAGCGATCGCTGCGCCAAGCGAACTGCTCTTGATCAGGTTGAGATACTGGCTGGTCATCGGCGGCACCATGACGCGCAGCGCCTGGGGCAGGATGACCTTGAGCATGATCTGGCCGGGCTTCAGCCCCAGGCTGAGCGCCGCCTCGCGCTGCCCCTTATGCACCGAGATGATCGCCGCCCGGACGATCTCCGCGATGAAAGCCGAGGAATAGATGCTGAGGCCGGCCCAGAGCGCCACGAGCTCCGGCGGGATCTGGACACCGCCGGCAATGTTGAAGCCCTTCAGCGTCGGATATTCGACCTGATCGATGCTCATCCAGAAGGCGATCAGCGCGATCAGCGGCAGCAGGAGCGATCGTTTGCCGATCGCGGAGCCACGCCAATGGAGTCGCCACAGGAACGGCGTGACGATCAGCGCCGCGAGCAGCAGCAGCCCGAAGGTCA
>FTCZ01007844.1_pt1 | contig 13814 bp, 12 predicted proteins | sample 1658871 | NCBI WGS metagenome assembly FTCZ01 (sample SAMEA3914864, study PRJEB12502) | metagenome | biome: forest; material: soil | place: USA | collected 2012-03-12 | depth 0.3 m
CCGGCGATGCCGAGGTTGGCCACGTACCAGGGATTGTTGTCGAAGGCGATGCCGTAGGCGCCGAAGATCATCCGGAACGCCTCCTGCATCACAATGAAGAGGCCGATGGAGACGACCATCGGCACGAAGGCGGCGTGATGCAGGATCGGCTGGTAGGCCAGGCGATAGATCGCAACACCCGCAAGCCCGCTCACGACGATTGCGGCGACGAAGCCCAGCGCCAGACTGCCGGTAGCGTTGGCGACCGTCACCACCATATAGGCGCCGAGCGCAAAGACGCCGGCGTGGGCGATGTGCAGGATGCGCAGCAGGCCGTAGACCAGGGTCAGGCCCACGGCCATCATCGCGTACATGCAGCCGTAGGCCAGCCCTTTGACGATCAGCTCGACGAAGAGCATCAGGCGATCACCACCAACCTCACCCTGAGGAGCGGTCCGCAGGACCGCGTCTCGAAGGGTGGGAACGAGCACCTTGTCCTTTACCCACCCTTCGAGACGGCCCTTCGGGCCTCCTCAGGGTGAGGGTGTGCGATGTCACGCCGCAATCTTACTTCGGCGGCGCCAGGATCGCCTGGTCGTCGATCACGGTGACGCCCACGAACGCGCCGTTCTTGACCTGCGTCACCTCGAGCGGCGAGTAGAGCTCGCCCACCGAATTGAAGTAACCCAAGGGACCGGTGAGCATCGCGAAGTTCTTGGTCGCCGCCAGCGCGTCGCGCACCTTGGCCGGGTCGGTGCTGCCCGCACGCTTCATGGCGTCGGCCATCAGCATGACCGAGGAGTAGCAGTTGGCGGCGACCGCCTCGGCGTCGTAGCCCGCGCGCTTCTTGAACTCCGCGAGGAAGGGCTGGAAGTCGGCCGGCACCGTGCGCGCGCGATCCATGCCGCCCACGATGTAGATGCCTTCGGCGGCATCCTTGGCAATTTCCATCAGCTTCATCGAATCGAAGGCTTGCGCCGCCACGATCGGCTGCTTGAGGCCGCCGGCGCGGACCTGGGCCACCAGCGGGCCGCCCACGAAGTAGTAGCCGATGGCGTAGATCACGTCGGCATTGTCGGCCTTGGCCGAGGCCACGATCGGACCGAACTGCCGCTCGCCCAGGCCAAAGGTGTATTCCTTGACGATGGTGAGGCCGAGCGCCTTCGCCTCTTCCTTGAAGCCGTCGGCGATCGACTGGCCGAAGTCGTTGTTCATGGTCAGCATCGTGACCTTCGTCGTCTTGCCGTACTTGTCGGCGATGAACTTCGCAGCACCCTTGCCCTGCGGCTGGCCGAGCTGCACGCCGCGAAAGGCCCAGTTGCCCTCCTTGGTGATGTCGGGATGCACGCCGTAGGCCGAGATGTACGGGATGTGCGCGTTCTGGAAGACCGTCGCTGCCGCGCGGGTCGGACCGGAGTAGCTGCCCGAGATAGCCGCCACCACCTTGTCCTGGCCAATCAGCTTGTTGGCGATCGGCACCGATTGGTCGGGCTTGTTCTGGTCGTCGTAGATCACCAGCTCGATCTTCTGGCCATTCACGCCGCCCTTCTCATTGATCCAGTCGCGCGCAATCTCCGCGCCGATCGTCGAGGACTTGCCGTCGGCCGCGGCCGGACCGGACTGCGGCGCATGGAAGCCGATCTTGATCTGCGCCGAGGCATTGCCGGCGAACAACAGTCCGGCCGCCAATGCGGCGGCGAGAAAACTCTTCTGCATGATGATCCCCCTGAGTAAATCCATACTGCGGCCCATCCTTCGAGACGGCCCTGCGGGCCTCCTCAGGATAAGGTCAAGTTTGTCCAACCAATACAACCTCATGCTGAGGAGCGAGCGCAGCGAGCGTCTCGAAGCATGGGCAACACTCAAGCCGTGGGATGCACCGGCACGAACACCGGCTTGAACAGATAGTCCTTCGCGATCACCCAGTAGCCGCTGTAGACGAAGTTGTTGTTGTGCTTCAGCAACTTCGCGCGGTTCTCGCGATAGAAGCCGGGCAGCTCGTACCACGGGATCGTCGGCCGCAGGTGATGGGCGACGTGCAGGTTGTTGTAGAGGAACAGCAGCCCGAACAGGTGGTTCGACTCGACGGCGGCGACCCGCTTGCCGGGCTGCGGCCCGGCGCGATGCTCGATGAAGGCGCGCAGCAGCCCCAGGCTAAAGCCGGGATAGGCCACCAGCAGGATGTACTGCCACCACGGCATGCCGCAGACATGGTCGACGAACCAGAACAGGATGCCGACCAGCACGACATGCAGCGCCCAGTGCGGCAGGTTGATGTAGTCGCGGTTGCGGATACGGCCGATCTCGCGCTCGGAGAGCTTGTAGAGACGGATCAACGGACCGATCAGCAGGCGGCCGACCAGCGTCTGGTTGAACATCAGGATGCCGCGCTCGAGGGGGCCCATGCGCGCCCAGTCGGCCTGCTTCACGTAATAGGTCTCGGTGTCCTGGCCCGGCACGGTGAGATAGGTGTTGCGGTGATGGATGGTGTGGCTGCGCCGGTACATCGGATACGGGAACCACAGGCCGAGCGGCGGCATGGCGATCAGGGTGCGGAACCACTTCGGCACGCCGCGGAAGCCGTGGATCGTCTCGTGCTGCAGCGAGAACTGCCAGGCGATGACATAGCCGCCCAGGAAGATCATCGCCCACCACGGGATCCAGGCCTGGAACCACATCAGCAAAAACCACGCGCCATAGATCGCGACCGCCAGGATCCAGGTCGGGCCTTCGACTTTCCAGAAAGTGTGCGCGATTGCTTGCATGGATCAGGTCCCGCCGAACTCGGCGGCGAACATCGGATGGGCCGTCTCCGCCAAGGGATGTCGACGCCAGAACGCCTGCATGGTCAAGAACCTCTCTCGCAACTCATCATACGGCTTCGCGTCGGGACGGGCAAAGCCGCCCAGCAAGAGCTGGTCCATGAGCGCGCGGGCCGCGGGCTTCCCGGCCGCGCCCAGGAAGGCCGTCACGATGGCGGGCGAGGCCGGCCCCGAGGCCACCAGCGCCGGGATCGCGGTCGGCTCGGTGCTCTTGATGACCCGGACCTGCGACGTGAGGTCGGGAGCGTACTTCGACAGCAGCGCGAAGGCATAGGAATCGAGCGGCGCCACCTCGGCCTTCTTCTCGATCACGGCGGTGAGCGCGCCCATCGGCGTGAAGCGCGGCTCGACGATCTCGCGGTAAAGCGGCTTGGCGCTCCCGAACGGCATCAGGGCGTGAAGCAGCGCGGCATAGCCTGACTGCGACTCCGGCGTGGTGAGCGCCAGGCGATGGCCGAAAGTCTGTTCAAGCGACTGGAACGGGCTGTCGGCCCGCACGACCACGTCGCTCCAGTAGCAGGCGCGGCCGCCATAGGCGGCGGGTGACGGCAGGGGCGCCACGACCAGGGTGGGCTGCGGTGTCGCCAGGCTGTAGGGCAGGCCGCACATGAAAACCGCGGCCTTGTCGGGCCGCTTCCACAGTTCCGATATGGGCGCGGGTGGCGCATGATCGACGATGTCGACCGGTCTGTCCGCACCCTCGAGTACCGAGGCGAGCAAGCCGCGCCACAGCGCCGCGACCTGCGGCGTGACGGAGTACATGCGGGCGTTGGCGATCATGAGCGCCACGATAGCAGCCCCGCCCCTTTCCGCGATACTGTGGCCTCATGAGCGACCAGCAATCCATCCGTCCTTTTCTCAGCCTGCTCGAAAAGGACGGCGCGCTCCTGAGGATACCGAAGCCGGTCGACAGGGCGTTCGAGCTCTCCGCCTTCCTCTCCGCCGCCGACGCAGGCCCCGCCCTCCTCTTCGAAAAGGTGAACGGCTCGGGTCTGAGGGTCGCCGGCAACCTGCTGAGCAGCCGCGCCCGCATCGCGCAGGCGCTGGGCATCGGCGTGGCCGACATCGTGCCGCGCATCCACCAGGCCATCCGTGCGCCGGTGAAGCCCGCCAAGGTCGCGAGCGGCCGCGTGCAGGAGGTCGTCGTGACCGACGATCCGCTCGCCGTCTTGCCGGTCCCGCGCTTCTTCGAGCGCGAGGCGCGCCATTACATCACCGCCGGCATGATCCTGGCGCTCGATCCACAGACCGGTCGCGGCAACGCCTCCTTCGCGCGCTTCGCCATCCATGACGGCAAAACGGCGATGGTGGGCATCGCGCCCAACCATCACCTCGCCCTGTTCGCGCGCCGCGCCGCCGACGCCGGCCGGGCGCTGGAGATCGCCGTCGTGATCGGCGCCCATCCGGCGATCCAGCTTGCGGCCTGTCTTTACCTGGGCGTGGGCGACGACGAACTCGAGTGCGCCGGCAGCCTGCTTGGCGCACCGGTGAACGTCGTGCGCGCAAAGACCGTCGATCTGATGGTGCCGGCCGATGCCGAGATGGTGCTGGAAGGCACGCTCGACGCGCGCCAGCCGCTCGAGGAGGGCTTCGTCTCCGAATATCACGGCATGTACGAGCAGTACGGCCCGGGCTATCGCGCCACCTTCTCGGCGCTGACCCATGCCAAAGACGCGATCTACCAGGCGATCGAGCCCGGCTATCACCGCGAGCATATCTATCTGGGCGCCCTGCCGATCGCGGCCAGCCTGCGCAGCGCCATCGCCGCCGTCGTGCCCAACGTGCGCGACGTCGCCGTCACCGAGGCAGGCGCCGGCCGCACCGACATCGTGGTCCAGCTCGAGGCGCCGCGGCCAGGCCAGGCGCGGCGGGCGATGTTCGCCGCCTTCGCCGCCGTCAGCCTGGTGAAGCGGGTCACCGTCGTCGATGCCGACATCGACCCGTGGGACGGCACCGCCGTCGAATGGGCAAGGATCCATCGCATGAAGCTCGAGCGCGATCTTCTTCTGGTGCCGTACGCCGGCACCGACCGCTCGGAGGCGATGGAAGAAGACGGTCTTGTTACGAAGGCCGGCTTCGATGCCACCGCGAAGGCCGGCGACCGGGTCGAAGGCATCGACCGCGCCTTGCCGCCACCCGTCCAGAGCGACGCAGCGAAAAAGTGGTTCACGGACAACTTGCCAGCGGAGCGTCGTTTGTGGCTCAAGTGAGCCCATGACCCTCACGCTCACCCCCGGCAACGTCCCTCTCCGCACCTGGGAGGCGCTCTATCGCGGCGCTTCGGCCACGATGCACGACTCCTGCTGGGACGGGATCGCCGCCTGTGCCGCCTCGGTCGCCAAGATCGTGGCGCGCGGCGAGCCGGTCTATGGAATCAACACGGGCTTCGGCAAGCTCGCCAACATCCGAATCGCCGCGGCCGATCTCGAGACGCTCCAGCGCAACATCGTGCTGTCCCATGCCGCGGGCGTCGGCGCGCCGATGCCCGACGCCGTGGTGCGGCTGATGATGGGCCTGAAGCTCGCGTCGCTGTCGCAAGGCTATTCCGGCGTCACCGTCGCCACCGTGCGCCTGCTCGCCACGATGCTGGAGCGCGGCGTGCTGCCGGTCGTGCCGGCGCAAGGCTCGGTCGGCGCCTCGGGCGATCTCGCGCCGCTGTCGCACATGACGGCGGCGATGATCGGCGTCGGCACGGTCCGAATGGACGGCGTCGAGATGCCGGCCGAAGCGGGCCTCGCCCAGGCCGGGCTGAAGCCGGTCACCCTGGGCGCCAAGGAAGGCCTCGCGCTGCTGAACGGCACGCAGTTCTCGGCGGCCTATGCGCTGGCGGCCCTGTTCGAGACCGACCGGATCTTCCAGGCGGCCCTCGTGACCGGGGCCCTGTCGACCGATGCCGCGCGCGGCTCCGACACGCCGTTCGATCCGCGCATTCATGCGATCCGCCGCCATCCCGGCCAGATCGAGGTCGCCGCCGCCCTGCGCGCCCTGCTGCAGGGCAGCGCGATCCGCGAGAGCCATCGCGTCGGCGACGACCGCATCCAGGATCCCTACTGCCTGCGCTGCCAGCCACAGGTGATGGGCGCCTGCCTCGACTCATTGCGCGCGCCCGCAGCCGTGCTGTCGAGGGAATCGAACGGCGTCGTCGACAATCCCCTGGTCTTCCCCGACACCGACGAGGCTCTGTCCGGCGGCAACTTCCACGCCGAGCCCGTGGCGCTCGCCGCCGACACGATGGCGATCGCGCTGTGCGAGATCGGCTCGCTGGCCGAGCGGCGCATCGCCATGCTGGTCGACCCCGCGCTCTCCGGCCTGCCCGCCTTCCTGACGCCCAAGCCGGGACTCAACTCGGGCTTCATGATCCCGCAGGTGACGGCGGCCGCGCTGGTCTCCGAGAACAAGCAGCGCGCCTATCCGGCCAGCGTCGACTCCATCCCGACCTCGGCCAACCAGGAAGACCATGTCTCGATGGCCGCGCACGGCGCGCGCCGCCTGCTCGAGATGACGGCCAACACAGCCAACGTGATCGGCATCGAGCTGCTGACGGCCGCGCAAGCCTGCGACTTCCGCGCACCGCTCCAGTCGAGCACGAGGCTCGAGGCCGTGCGTGCGCTGTTGCGCAAGGAAGTGCCCTCGCTCGCCGACGATCGCTACTTCGCGCCCGATATCGCCCACGCCACGTCGCTGGTGACGAGCGGCGCGCTGGTGGCACCCTTGGCCGACATCCTGCCGACGCTGCTTGGGTAGCGCTCGCTTATTACTGGTGGGTCAGACGGCCCAATTCCTTCCGCACGCGCTCGGCGACGATGGCCTGGCCCTTTTCCGTCCAATGGCCATCCAGCTTTCGATAGGAGGCCGGGACGCCGTCGAGGTCCTGGCGAAGATCGACGAACCTGATGTTCGTCCGTTCGAGCGCGGCCACCAACCGGGATTGTCGTTCGTCGCAAACATAGTTCCAGCCGTAGAACCGCGGCCAGGGCTTCCAGAAGTCGACATAGTCGGGGTCGCCCGAGCCGACGGGCGCCACGAAGACCACGAGCGGAATCCTGCGGTCGCGCGCCAACCGGTCGACGGCCTCGATCCAGGACAGCGTTGCTTCGATTTCGGCCGGGTGGACGAGCCGATTGGCATCCGCCGGACTTTTGGCCAGGTCATTCGTGCCCAGTTCGGTGTTCGTCACTATGTCGAGCAACCAGCCCGCGGCGTGATCCGGAATGCCTTCGGGTGAAGCTTCCCTGCGCAGCAGCCGCCCATCGCCCCGCTTGAGGACTTCGCGAATTTTCGGCTCCGGAAATTCCGGGTGGTAGACTTTGTGTACGTCGGCGGCAACGCGATCTGCGCGGTCGGCGGACGGAGACCGGAGGTCGGTGGCCAGTGACTTGGCGTCGTCGCTCGACCCGCGCTGGCCGCGCAGAAACTCCGAAAGGTGCAGACGATTCACCAGGAGCCAATCGGTGCGCGGCATCACGTCACCGAGCAACGAACCCCCGGCGGATTCGTCGATCAAGGACGGCCATGGCGAATAGCCTCCGTCGGGCGCGACGAAGTCATTGCCGGCATAGATGAACAGCAGGAGCGCGTCCGGCGACAGCTCAAGGGCGACGTCGCGGCTGCGATAGTAATAACTGCGCGGGTTCGTGCCGGAAACCCCGAGGTCTATGGCTTCGATCGAGCCGCCTTTTTCGGCCACCCGCCGCTCCACCGCCTTGGGCAGCGACAAGGAGGTGACGGCGGATTCCACGAAGCTGTCTCCGACAAAGACGATGCGGCTCGCTGCATCTCGCGGCTTGGCGATCGTGTGTTCGGTGTCGCGCATGCCCCAGCTGTTCAGAGACGGGAAGTGCCCGGCCGGGATCGATCGCAGGGCCCGTGCGGGCCATGGCGGCACATAAAAGCTCGACAGGAATTCGATGCCTGCCAGGGTCGCGATGGCGAGGAGCAATCCATAGACGACGCCAAAGGCCAGGCGCTTGTGGGCCATGTCGACCAACAGTCGATGCAGGCTTTTGGTTCCTGCGACCGTATGTCCGCGTCCGTGCGGTTAGCGCGAGAGCGATTTCCGATTTGATGGAACCGCTCGCGGTTCCATCAAATCGGAAATGCGCGCGACCGCAATGCTTGTTGCAGCAGGCACATTCCGACCGGCCGATTCCGGCCGGCCGGAATGTGCTCTAGAACTCCAGCAGGTTGTCGCGCAAGTGCTTGTGGGCGTACGCCTTGCGCGTCAGCCCGCGGCGCTGCAGCTCGGGCACCAGCCCGTCGCAGACTTCCATGACGTAGCGCCGGTCGAAATAGGCGTTGAACAGCAGGAAGCCGTCGCCGCCCACCTCCTGCATGATCTCCTGCATCAGCCCCGCCACATGGTCGGGCGTGCCCACCATGTCGATGCCCTGCCGGCTGTTGGTGCCCATCACCAGCGACCGCGGCGTCTTGCCGATCCACTTGGCGAGCGACGACTGGTGGCCGTTGGTGGTGAGATGCGCGGGCAGCGGCTCGTCGGGGTCGAACTGGGCAAAGTCGATGTTCGTCAGGCGCGACATGCCGGAGAGCTGCATGTCGATGTGCTTGTTGGACTCCTCCTGCTCGCGCCTGCGGCGTTCCTGGGCCGCTTCCATCGTCGTGTCGATGATCGGATAGGCGAGGAACAGCACCTTTATGCTGTCGGGATCGCGGCCCCACGCCACGGCCCGGCGACGCACGTCCTCGCGGAAGGTCTTCATGCCCTCGACGCTGACGGCGTTGGTGATGATCGTGTCGGCCCAGCGCGAGGCGAACTGCTGGCCGCGCGGCGAGCCGCCGGCCTGGCAGATCGGCACTCTTCCTTGAGGCGAGCGCGGCGCGTTGATCGGCCCGCGCACCTTGAAGTACTTGCCCGCGTGATTGATCGGCCGGACCTTGCTGCCGTCGGCAAACATCGGGATCGTGGGATCGAGCACCATCGCGTCGGCGTCCCACGACTCCCACAGGCGCGTGACGACGTCGGCGAACTCGTCGGCCACGTCATAGCGCTCGTCGTGCGGCCGCTGGCCGACGTGGCCGTAGTTCTCGGCGGCGCCGTCGTTGCTGCCGGTCACGCAGTTCCAGCCGATGCGGCCCTCGGTGACGTGGTCGAGCGAATTGACCAGGCGCGCCATCAGGTATGGCGGATACTCCGAGATCGACAGCGTCGGCACCAGGCCGAGATGCTTGGTCGCCATCGCCAGCCACGGCACCAGCACCGCGGGATCGAGCTTGGGCGAGCTGGCGCCGTACTTCAGGTAGGTGTCGTGGCTGCCCTTGTAGGTGTAGGGCACCATCGAGGAGTCCTCGATGATCATGTAGTCGAAGCAGCCGCGCTCGAGGCCCTTGGCGAGATCGACGAAGATGTCGGGCATCATCCAGCGCGCGGTGTCGCTGCCCGGCCACATCGAGCGCCAGCTCTTGGGGCCGTAGCCCTGCGACAGGAACCAGGCGAGGTGAAAATGATCCTTGGCCATCGGGAACTCAGAACTCCATCAGGTTGTCGCGCAGATGCTTGTGCGCATAGGCCTTTCTTGTGACGCCGCGGCGCTGCAGCTCGGGCACCAGTCCGTCGCACACCTCCATGACGTAGCGGCGGTCGAAATAGCTGTTGAAGATCAGGAAGCCGTCGCCGCCCACCTCTTCCATGATCTCCTGCATGAGACCCGCGACATGATCCGGCGTGCCCGTGAAGTCGATGCCGCCCTTGCGGGCGTAGCTCTGCACCACCGTGCGCGGGGTCTTGCCGATCCACTTGGCGAGCGCCGACTGATGGCCGTTGGTGGTGAGGTTGTCGGGGATCGGCTCGTCGAGCGGATACTTGCCGAAATCGATGCCGGTCAGGCGCGACATGCTCGAGAGCTGCATGTCGATATGCTCCTCGGCCGCCGCCGCCTCCTGTCGCTGGCGTTCGCGCGCCGCCTCCATCGTCGTGTCGACGATCGGATGGGCCAGGAACAGCACCTTGATATCGTCGGGATTGCGCCCGATCTCTCGGGCGCGCCTGCGCACGCTCTCGCGGTAGGCCTTCATCGAGGCGACGCTGCCGCCGCCCTCGGTGATGATCGTGTCGGCCCAGCGCGACGCGAATTCCTGGCCGCGCGGCGAGCCGCCCGCCTGGCAGATCGGCACGCGGCCCTGCGGCGAGCGCGGCGCGTTGATCGGCCCGCGCACCTTGAAGTACTTTCCCTGGTGATTGATGGGATGGACCTTCGAGCCGTCGGCGAACATCGGGATCGTGGGATCGATCACCATGGCGTCGGGCTCCCACGCCTCCCAGAGCCGGGTCACGACGTCGGCGAATTCGTCGGCCACGTCGTAGCGCTCGTCGTGCGGGCGATGCTTCTCGTGGCCGTAGTTTTGCGCCGCCCCGTCGTTGCTGCCAGTGACGCAGTTCCAGCCGATCCGGCCCTCGGTGACGTGATCGAGCGAGTTGACCAGGCGCGCCAGCAGGTACGGCGGGTACTCGCTGACCGAGAGCGTCGGCACCAGCCCGACCGTCTTCGTGGCCTGAGCGAGATAGGGCACGAGCACGGCCGGATCGAGCTTCGGCGTGCTGGCCGCGTATTTCAGGTAGGTGTCGTGCGATCCCTTGTAGGTGTAGGGCACGTTCGAGGAATCCTCGATGATCATGTAGTCCATGCACGCGCGATCCATGCCCTGGGCAAGGTCGACGAACAGGTCGGGCATCATCCAGCGCGCGGTGTCGCCGGCGCTGCCCGACCACTGGGAGCGCCAGCTCTTGGGGCCGTAGCCCTGGGAGAGAAACCAGGCGAGATGGAATAGCCGCTTAGTCATGGACCCAGGCCCTCTTGCAAAAGACCTGCCAAGGATCGGCGTAAAATCAGCGGGCGAACAGGCAAAAAACCCGGTTGAAGCGCCGCCGGTCCTCGAGCAGGCGCATCAAGCCGCTAAGCGAACGGTTCAGGCAGAAATAGATGACCAGAAGCGTCGCATAGACCTCGATCGGCGCCGTCAGCAGCCGGTTGTTGATCTGCCGTCCGATCTCCGTCACTTCCGAGAGGCCGATCAGGAAGGCGAGCGACGTTCCCTTGAGCAAGGTGATGTAGCGGCCGGTCATGGTTGGGATGGTGTTGAAGGCCGCGACCGGCAGCATGACGTAGAGCGCCTGCTGCAGCGGCGACAGGCCGATCGCGCGCGCCGCCTCGAGCTGGCCCACCGGCACCGAGAGCAATCCGCTGCGCACGACCTCTGCGATATAGGCTGCGTTGAACAGCACGATCGCCACCAGCACGCTGGAGAACTTGGTCGGCCTGAAGCCGAAATACGGCGGCGCGAAATAGGCCCAGAAGACCAGCACCAGCAGCGGGATGTTGCGCAGCAGCTCGACATAGCCGCCGGCCAGCCAGCGCACCGGCCGCGGGCCCGCGAAGCGGAGGTAGCCGACGAGGAAACCCAGCAGCGTGGCGAACACCATGCCGATCAGCGACAGCTCGACGGTCAGCGCCACGCCGCCCAGCGACGCGGGATAGTCGCCGATCAGCAGGCGCCGCAGGTTGTTCTCGGTGAAGACGAGATCCCAGTTCATGTGGCTGACCGGCGGTTGCGCGACAGGCGGCGCTGCAGGAAATGGCCCAGCGTGGCGATCGAGGTGCAGAGCACGAGGTAGAACACCGTCACCGCCGTCAGCGCCTCGACGCCGCGGAAGGTGGCGTAATCGATATAGCGCGCCTGGTAGGTGATGTCGGCGACGCCGATCGCCAGCGCCAGCGAGGTGTTCTTCACCAGGCTGACCGTCTCGTTCACCAGGCTGGGCGCGATGATGCGCAGCAGCTGCGGCAGCAGGATGTAGCGCACCGACTGGGGAAAGCTGAAGCCGACCGCTTCGGCCGCCTCATACTGGCCGCGCGGGATTGCGTTGAGCCCGCCGCGCACGATCTCGGCGATGAAGCCCGAGTGATAGAGGCCGAGCGCAAAGACGGCGGCGACGAACTGGAAGCCGTAGTCGCGCAACACCATCAGCATGCCGGCCGGCAGGATGACGCTGGCCGAGAAGTACCAGAACAGCAGCTGGACCAGCGGCGGCGTGTTGCGCAGGAACTCGACATAGACCCAGCAGACCGGCCGCAGCGGCCCGATCTCCGACCAGCGCAGCACGCCGAACAGGAAGCCCAGCACCAGGGCGAGCACCAGCGCGAAGCCCGACAGTTCGAGCGTGACCAGGGCTCCGTCAAGAAGAAGACGGCCGCCCTCGCCCAGCAGGATGCTCCAGTCGGGCTGGTACATGCGGCGCTACTCCCAGACCTCCATCTTGAAGCCGATCTCCGACTTGTCGAGATTGAGCTTGGTGCCGGGTCCGATCCACTTGGCGTAGATCTTGTCCCAGGTACCGTCCTTCCACATGTCCTGCAGGCTGAAGTTCAGCGCATCGCGCCACTTCGAATCGTTCTCGCGCACGCCGATCGCATAGTCGCCGCCGCCCAGCGAATCGCCGATGATCACGTAGTCGTCGGGCTTGGGTGCATTGGCGCGCAAACCGGCGAGGATGATGATGTCGGCCACCACCGCATCGATCAGCCCCTGCTGCATGGCCAGGAACGCCTCGGGATAGCCCTCGAAGGTCTGGCCGATCGCCTTGGGCTGGGCGGCCGAGAGGTTCTTGAGCGCGAGCGCGCCCACCGTCGTGCCGGCCCGCTTGCCGGCCATGTCTGCCACCGTCTTGATGTTGCCCGCCTTCTTCACCATCAATTTCTGGCCGGTCCAGAAGTAGCCGATGGTGAAGTCGATCACCTTGTCGCGGTCGCGATAGTGCGTCAGCGTCGACACGAGCATGTCGATGCGGCCCTGCTGCAGCAGCGGGATGCGCGTCGCGGCCGTCACCGGCACCAGCTCGACCTTCACCCCGAGACGGTTGGCGAGCTCGGTCGCGACATCGATGTCGAAGCCCACCGTGTTGCCCTTCTCGTCGACGATGCCGAAGCCCGGCACGTCCTGGCGGACGCCGACTTTGACCACGCCGCGCTTCTTGACCTCGTCGAGTGCCGTTCCCGCCGGCGCCTGCGCAAGCGCCGGGCCCGCGGCCAGAACGAGTCCCGATACGGCAACGAATTGGCGTCTGTTCATCCCACTCTCCCTTCGGCGGTAATCTGCTGCCCCAACACGGTGCGCACGAAACGGCGTGCTTCCTCGCTCTTCGGTGCCCCGAAGAACTCGCGCGGTGGTGCTGCCTCGACGATCGCACCGGCGTGCATGAAGGCCACCCTGTCGGCGACCTCGCGAGCGAAGTTCATCTCGTGGCTGACGACGACCATCGTCATGCCCTGCTCGGCCAGCCGCCGCATGACGTCGAGCACTTCCGACACCATCTCGGGATCGAGCGCCGAGGTGGGCTCGTCGAACAGCATCAGCGCGGGCTCCATGGCCAGGGCCCGGGCGATCGCCACCCGCTGCTGCTGGCCACCCGAAAGGAAATCGGGAAAGGCATCGGCCTTGTCGCTGAGACCGACCCGCTCGAGCAGGGTCCCTGCGATCTGGCGCGCCTCGGCCGCGCTCTTGCCCAGGATCTTCCGCGGTCCGAGCGAGATGTTCTGCAGCGCCGTCAGATGCGGGAAGAGATTGAACGACTGGAACACCATGCCGACATGCCGGCGCAGCTCGCGCAGGGCGCTTCGGGTGCGCGGCACCTCGGCGCCACGGAAGCGGATGCTGCCGCCGTCGGGCGTCTCCAGGCCGTTGATGCAGCGCAGCAGCGTGCTCTTGCCCGAGCCGCTGGCGCCGCAGACCGTCACGACCTCGCCGGCCTCGACCGTCAGGCCGACGGAATTCAGGACGCGCAGGGACCCGAAGCTCTTGTCGAGGTTCGCGATCTCGAGCAGCGCGGGCAAGGCTCAGCGCTCCTGCTGCTTCTGGAGCGCCTCGGCATAGACGTCGACAACGCGCGCGAGATTGGCGGTGATGTGCCCGACCGTCATCTTGCGCGCGAGCCCGAAGTCGCCGGCCCGGATCGCAGCCGTGATTTCCTGGTGATACTCGTAGTCGGCGCGGCCGGAGAATTCG
>FTCZ01002511.1_pt1 | contig 13798 bp, 11 predicted proteins | sample 1658871 | NCBI WGS metagenome assembly FTCZ01 (sample SAMEA3914864, study PRJEB12502) | metagenome | biome: forest; material: soil | place: USA | collected 2012-03-12 | depth 0.3 m
CGACAAGGCCTGGTTTCCGAGCAATCTGTTCTTCCAGCCTCAGTTGGAAGGCGTCATTCGCGAGGGCCTCGCGCGATACCCCAATGTCACCGTCCTCCTGGCCCACGAGGTCTCAGGCCTACAGGAGGTCGATGGGAGCGTAGCGATGCGCCTAGACGCCGTGGACGGCGGCGATCTTCGCATAGTCGAGGCCAAGTTCGTCCTGGCTTGCGACGGCGCCAGCAGCACAGTGCGCAAGGCGCTCGGCGTTCCGCTCGACGACATCGGCTTTGAGGAGCGCTGGCTCGTCGTCGACACGTTCGTCGACGGTGAGATGCGCTGGCCGCAAGGCTACGAGATCCCCGAGGAGGTTCGAGACAATCGCTATTCGCTGATGGTCTGCGATCCGGCGCGTCCCAGCACGCTGATCCCGGGCGTCGGTCGTCACCGACGGTGGGAATACATGCTGATGCCGGGCGAGCATCCCGACGACGTCGTGCCCGAAGCCTGGCTGCGCGAGCAGTTGACGCTCTGGGTCGATCCCGACAAAGTCGAGATCGTTCGATCGGCCGTCTATCGCTTTCGCGCGCTTGTCGCGCAGCGTTGGCGCGCCGGCCGCGTGTTCCTGGTTGGCGACGCCGCGCACCAGACCCCGCCCTTTTACGGCCAAGGCATGTGCCACGGCCTGCGTGACGCGGCCCAATTGATCTGGCGGCTGCGCCTGGTGCGCGACGGCCTCGCCGCCGACAGCCTGCTCGACAGCTACCAGAGCGAACGTGAACCGCATGTGCGCGAGATCATCACCGCCTCGGTGGCCGCGGGCGCAGCGGTCTGCAAGACCGATCCTGTTCAGGCGGCGACGCGCGACGCGGCGTTTCGGGCGATTGAGCTTGAACGCGCCCAGCGTCCCGTGGCGATGAGCGACATCGTCCCGCCCCTCCGCGCCGGAGTGATCGACCCGGCCAACGGCGGCGATCGACTGCCCGAGTTCACCATTCCCGGGCCGGATGGCGACACCGTGCGCCTGGACGCGGTGATCGACGGCCGCTTCCTAGTGCTGGGCCTGGAGGAGGCCACGCCGGTCTCGCCGCTCGATCCGAAAGTCGTCATCGTCAAGCCGACTGACGCCGTCGGCGCCTGGCTGCAATCCCAAGGCGCGGTCTTCGCGATCGTTCGTCCCGACCGCTACGTCCATTCGCTCGCGGCCAGCGCGCGCGAGCTCCGCGAACGACTGTCCCTGCTGCACGCTCAGCTAGGCCTGGCCGCCATTGACATCACAAGCCTCTCGGAGATGAGCCCGCCATGACCCGCATGACCTTTTCGCTCAACCACGTCGGCATCAAGGTGATCGATATGCCCAAGATGAGCGATTTCTACACTTCGTTCTTCGGCTTCATCATCACCGACCGGCGCGATGATCCCAATCCGATCCAGTTTCTGACGCGCTCGCCGGACGAGCACCATCAGCTGCTGCTGGCCTGGGGACGGGAGCCGGAGAGCCCTTCGACGGTCGCGCAGATCTCGTTTCTGATGGACGACTTCGCCCAGCTGCGCGCTCTGCATGAGCGCGCCCAGGCTGACACCCGGATCCGGAAGATCTGGACGCTGGACCACGGCAACAGCTGGACCGTCTACTTCCTCGATCCGGAGGACAACACTATCGAGTGCTATGTGCACACGCCCTGGCACGTCTCCCAGCCCTACGGCACGCCGATCGACTTTGGTCTCAGCGACGCCGAAATCTACGCCCGCACCGAGGCAGCGTCCCTGGCCAATCCCACCTACATGCCGGCCGAGGACTATCGCGCCAAGATCGCCGCGCGCCTGACCGGGGCCGACGCATGAGACTGGCGCGCTTCACGCACGGAACGCGCCGCTCGGTCGGCATCGTCCGGGGCGATCGCCTGATCGACATCAGCGAGTCCGGCGGCTTGGAAGCCCTCTTGGTCGACTGGCCCGCCAGCTTTGAGCGCTTGAAGACCTTTAGCGGCCCCACCATGGCGCTCGACAAGGTCATGCTGCAATCGCCGATCGAACGGCCCTCGAAATTCCTGGCCATCGCCGCCAACTATCAAAGCCACATCGACGAGGTGAAGGCGAGCAACCCCGACTACATCCCGCCGACCTCGCAGCGTTGGTTCGCCAAGCTGCCCTCGTGCATCAACGGCCCCTACGCGCCGATCCTGGAGCCGCCGGAATCGTGTCAGCTGGACTATGAGGTCGAGCTAGCGATCGTCATTGGCTGTCGCTGCCGCCGCGTTTCCGCCGAGCGCGCCGCCGAGGTGATCGCCGGCTTCACGATCTGCAACGACGTCAGCGTTCGCGACTGGCAAAAGCGAAGCCCGACCATCATGCTGGGCAAATCGTTCGACAGCCACGGTCCGCTAGGTCCTTGGCTGGTGACGCCAGACGAAGTGGGAGACCCCCACGCCCTGGGCCTGAGGTGCTGGGTCAATGGCGAACTGCGCCAGTCCGGCTCCACCTCGGAGATGATCGACAACTGTTACGCCCAGATCGAATATCTCTCGACCGTCTGCACACTCGAGCCGGGTGACGTCATCGCTACCGGCACGCCCTTTGGCACCGGTGGCTCGATGAAGCCGCCCAAGTACCTGAAGCCGGGCGACGTGGTGCGTTGCGAGATCGACCGCATTGGCGCGATCGAGGCGACGGTGGCCGTCGAGGAGGTTGCATGATCGAGGCGATAAGAGAATACGCCGTCAAGCGCGAGGTGCTCGACCTCCTGAATTGGCGAGCCCTCGGCGCCGATCGGTTCGACCCCGACTTAATGCGCGCCTGCCACCCACTGGACGCCACGGACAATCATGGGACCTATCAGGGGCCCATGCACGGGTTCATCGACGACCTGGTGCGCCGGATGGGATCGGGCCCGGTGTGCCTGGCCAAGGAGCATGTCGTCGCCAACGCTCTGTTCGAGTTCCGCGGCGACGACGAGCTCTTCGTGGAATCCTACCATGTCGCCCACGAGCGCTTCGTCGAACCTCGCGGGGCCGTCGACTATCATATCGGCGGACGCTATCTCGACACGGTCCGCCGCATCGACGGCCGCTGGCTGATCCAGCATCGCGACATCGTCTACGACTGGTCGCGCGTCATGCCAGCCGTGCTCTCCACGCCCGAGACGCCCGAAGATTTGCGTGGCTCACGCTCCGAGCACGATCCTCTTTATCGGGCACGGCCCGACTGGCGCGGCCGTTTGCCGGGCGCCCCCAAACTTCCAGGTCAAGGATTGCCCATGGACGCCGCGGTACAACAGTTGCTCGACAAGCAAGCCATCGCCGAGATCCTCTATCGGCGCGCCCGGGCCGGCGATCGCGCCGACGCCGAGTTGGCCCACGCTTGCTATCACCCCAACGCCACCGAGCGGCACGGCCTGTTCGATGGGCAGGCCGCCGAATTCATCGACGTGGCGTCGTTCACCCGGCCTAAGCCAGGCTCGCCGATCAAGGGAATGCAGCACGTGGTCACCAACCTTCTCATCGATTTTGCCGACGCCGACCACGCGTTCTGCGAGTCCTACCACGTCGCCTACTGCCAGATGACCGACGGTACGGACGCTGAGATCGGCGGCCGCTACTTCGACCGTTTCGAGCGTCGCGAAGGCCGTTGGGGGATCGTCCACCGCGACGTGATCTTCGACTGGAGCCGCGTCGAGGCCGAGACCGAGAAGTTCTGGGACAAGCATCCGGCCATGCCGTTCCTGTTTGGTAAGCGCGGCGAGGATGACCCGCTCTACGGCTACATCCCGCGTGGCGCCTAGGAGGCGATCATGACCCGACGTTTCATCGACATCTCCATTCCCCTCGAGAACGGCGTCGTCTCCGACCCGCCAGCCTACGCCCCACGCATTGAGTATTTCGACCATCACACCTCGGTGCCCGGCCTCGCCGCCTTCTTCCCGGGGCTCAAGGCCGAAGACCTGCCGGATCAGGAAGCTTGGTCCTATGAGAAGATCGAACTGATCACCCACAACGGGACGCATCTGGACGCGCCCTATCACTTCGCGTCGACGATGAACCGCGGCGAGCGGGCGATCACGATCGACGAAGTGCCCCTGGACTGGTGCTTTCGCCCCGGCGTGAAGCTCGACTTTCGCAACTTCCCTGATGGACACGTCATCACGGCTCAGGAGGTCGAGGCCGAACTTGAGCGGATTGAGTATGAGATCCAGCCGTTCGACATCGTCATGGTCAATACCCGAGCCGGCGGGCGTTACGGTCATGACGACTATCTGGAGGCGGGCATCGGCATGGGACACGCCGCGACGCTCTATCTGCTGGAGAAAGGCGTGCGACTGACCGGCACCGACGCCTGGAGTTGGGACGCGCCATTCTCACACACCGCCAAGGCCTATGCCGAGACGGGCGATGCAGGTCTGATCTGGGAGGGTCACAAGGCTGGTCGCGAGATCGGCTACTGCCATCTTGAGAAACTGCACAACCTCGAAGTCCTGCCGCCGGCGGGTTTCACCGTTTCCTGCTTCCCGGTGAAGATTCGCGGAGCCTCAGCCGGCTGGACGCGCGCGGTGGCGATCCTCGACGAACCGGAGATCATGGCATGAAGTTCGCTTCGCGCGCCAACGGCCACCCCGATGGGGAGCTTCTGGTTGTCTCCAAGGACCTGACCCGCGCGAACGTCGCGCAGGCTGCGCCGACGCTTCAAGCGGCGCTCGACCGCTGGGATGAACTCGAGCCCAGGCTTGCCGACGAATACCGGGCCCTGAACACCGAGACTCAGGTCGGTTTCGGCCTGGATCCGAGCCGGCTTCTCGCCGTGATGCCGCGCGCCTACCAGTTCCTCGACGCCTCGGCCTTTCTCGCCCACAACCACATCCTCGCCGATGCCTGGGGGTACGAGCGCCGCACAACCGCCGATCCGCCGCTGATGTATCAAGGCCTTTCCGATCACTTCCATGCTCCCGGCGACGAGGTGTCGTTTCGCAGCGAACGTGACGAAATCGACTTCGAAGCTGAGTTTGGCGTCATCACCGACGTTGTCCCGCGCGGCACGAACGCCGAAGCGGCGCTGGGGCATATCAAGCTGCTGATCGTCGTCAACGACTGGAGTCTCAGGGCCTTTGGTCCCGCCGAGATGAAAGGCGGATTTGGCTTTCTCCACGCCAAACCGCCCAGCAGCCTTTCGCCTATCGCCGTGACGCCGGACGAGCTTGGCGACGCCTGGAGCGATGGACGCGTGCGCCTTCGGCTCACCATCCATCGCGATGGTCAGGTGTTCGGGGCACCTGACGGAGCGCAAATGACCTATGACTTTGGCCGCCTGGTGGCGCACGCGTGCAAGACCCGCGACCTCTGCGCCGGCACGGTGCTTGGATCGGGAACGGTCTCGAACCATGACGCCTCGAACGTCGGTTCAGGCTGCATCGCTGAGCGCCGCGCCCTTGAGAAGAGCGCCGGTCAGAACCCGATGACGACCTATCTCTCCGACGGCGAAACCGTCAGGCTGGAAGCCTTCGACAACCTGGACGTCAGCGTTTTTGGCGCCATCTGCCAAACGGTTCGGATCGATCGGATGCAGATCAAGCCGGATACAGCCTAGCGCTCTACATCGCCTGCCAGCGCGGGTCGATAAGCGCGGCGATTGATAATACTGCCCGGGTCAGAACAGCGCCAGAAGCGGAAGTTGGCGCGCCTCCAGGATCCAGACATTCAGCCTAGGCCTGGTCGCGGTCGAGGCCGCCGACGGCGTTGGATGCGGTGGCTCAATTTGATACGCAGCCGTTCCGGATCGCGCTCGTCGATATGATCATGCCCAATTGCGACGGCGCCAAAACCATCATGGCGATAAGGCGTCGCTGGCCAACTACGCGTATTATCGCCATGAGCGCTGGATCACGCTTCCTGCTTCGGATTGGGCGTTGGCGCGGATATGGCGATCGAAAAATCCTTTGATCCGGTGTCGTTCAGTTGTGTTCTGGACCAACAGCTAGCGCTCGCGCCGCCTCAGCTAGTCGCCTGATGCGAGGTTGCCGTTATGTGCCGGGCGCCTCCCCATTTCGGTCACCTCCTTGATCATCGCGAGCAACGCAGACGGCGAATAGGGCTTGGCCAGGAACCGCGCGCTGGACGGCATGTCGCCGGGGGCGACCGCCGCCGCGCCGGTGGTGACGATGATCGGCAGCTGCGGAGATCGCAGGGCCGCCAAGCGAGCCAGACCAAGGCCGTTGATCTCACCAGGCATATCGACGTCGGTGAACATCACCGCGATATCAGGGCGGGCTTCCAGAAGGATAAGCGCCTCTTGGGCGGCGACAGCCTCGATCGCGTGATGGCCGCCCTCCATCAAGATGTCGCAAGCCAGCATGCGAACAAGCACCTCGTCGTCAACGACGAGTATAATCAGCGGCGCGGCGTCTTCGCCCGCCACGCTCGTGGTTTCATCGCCCGACATAGTGTTTGCCCCCGACCGGCGATCCGCCGTCCAAAGGCTGGCGGACTTGTCGGCTTCTCGACTAACCCGCACGACCGCTGTTTTGTTGCTTGGCGAACGTCGATCGGGGCCGGTTGGCCCCCGCCGGAGACATACACCACTCCTAAGCCTCCGCCGCGCCGAACTCCGAGGCGTTGCGGCGCGGCTTGTCCTGACCGCGCCGCTCCAGCGCCTGGCGCACTCGATCGATCAGTTCGGTTCGCCGATAGGGTTTGCCGATCACGTCCATCGCCGGGCGGGAAGGCCCGTCGATGACCAACTCCTCATTGTAGCCGGTGGTCAGAAGCACGGGCAGTTGCGGTCGACGTCGCTGAATCTCCGCCGCCAGGCTGATTCCGTTGATGCCACCGGGCATGACAAGGTCGCTGAACAGCAGATCGAACGCCTGAGGCGAGGCCTCGAACACTGCAAGGCCTTCATCTCCGGAGGTCGCGGTGGTCACCTGATAGCCGACGCCCGTTAGGATTTCGCGGGCGAGTTCGAGGACCTCCAGATTGTCCTCCACCACCAGGATGTGCTCGCTGACGGGCGTTGCGGCGGAAGACTTGGTCAGGGCTGGGTTCGAAACCGCTGGCGGGATCTTGGCCACATCGCGCGCGACCGGGAACAACATCCGGATTGTGGCGCCCTGCCCCGGCGCGCTGTCGATCTCCAAGCGACCGCGCGATTGTTGAACAAAGCCGTGGGCCATGGCCAAGCCCAGCCCCGTGCCCTTGCCCACGCCCTTGGTGGTGAAGAACGGCTCGGTGGCCCGCTCGACGACATAGGCTGGCATGCCCTCCCCCTCGTCGCGGACTTCGACGGCGACATAGTCGCCGCTGGGCAGGCTGCGCGCCTCCGCGTCGCCGTTGAGATGAAGCGCCGAGGTTGTGATCGTCACCAGCCCGCCATTGGGCATGGCGTCGCGCGCGTTGATGACGATGTTGAGCAGCGCCATCTCGAAATTGTCGGCGTCGAGCATGACCGCGGGAAGCCTGCGACGCAGGCTCAGCTGAAGCGCGACCTGCGAGCCGAGCGTGCTCTCGATGATCTCGCCAAACTCGGTGATCAGGGCCGAGATGTCGACGGCCTGCGGCTCCAGCCGGGTCTTGCGGGCGAAAGCCAAGAGTTGACGAGTGAGCTTGGCGCCGCGCTCGGCCGCCGAACGCGCGGCCTCGACATAGCGGACGCTGCGCTCATCCAGGGGGCGCGAAGCCAGCAGTTCCAGATTGCCGTTAACTACCTGCAACAGATTGTTGAAGTCGTGGGCCAGGCCCGCGGTCAGCTGGCCGATGGCTTCCATCTTCTGGGACTGGCGTTGGGCCTGCTCGCTGTTGCGACGCCGGCTGACATCGAGCTGGCTGGCGAAGAAGTAGAGCAGCTTGCCGGAGGTGTCATAGACCGGGCCGATGAACACCGCGTTCCAGAATGGCGTTCCGTCGCGCTTGTAGTTGATGATCTCCAACGAGACCGCCTCGGCCTTGGCGATGCTCTGGCGCATCTCGGCCACGGCTTCTCGATCGGTCATCGCCCCTTGCAGGAAGCGGCAGTTGCGGCCAACCACCTCGGCTTCCTCATACCCCGTCAGATCCAGGAAGGCCTTGTTGGCGAAGACGATCGGATTGTCCGCCAGATTGGGGTCGGTAAGGATCATCGGCATGCGGGTCATCTCGACCGCCGCGAAGAACACATTGCCGCGGTTCTCAAGGCCCGGCTCGGTGATCGTGCTCTCGCGCCAGTGACGCAGGCCCCGCCCGCCAAGGGGCTCGGGCGCGCCGGAGTCGAGCGTGCCGCCGGCCGGCACGCCGCTGCTCTGGCCCCCACCCTCGACGTCGCGCCGGCGGTTGCGATCGTGGTCTTCTGAACTCAAGGGGCCATCTCCGACAAGCTTGGCTGCGCCTACCGGATGCGCAACGCCTGGGCCCCTATTCAGGTTCGCCGGATCGGTCGGTCCGGCGCCCGACCGTGGCCCTCGCGTCGCATTTCCGACAGATCCTCGCAGACGACCGAACCGATCGCGGGCCTTGGCGTTGAAGTCAGGCGCCGCCCATAAGCTTCACCGCACGCGGCGCCAGGGGATTTGAAAGCAATGCCGTTCGGAGTCGATCTTCGCGAACCCAAACCCTCCTTCCTGACGGGCGACAGCGAAATGGCCACGCTGATCGCGGCCCACGACTGGAGCGCCACCGAGCTTGGCCCGCTCGACGCCTGGCCCGCTCATCTGAAGACCGTCACCAGCCTGATCCTGCGCTGCCACGTGCCCATCGTCACCCTTTGGGGCGAGGACGGGCTGATGATCTATAACGACGCCTATTCGGTATTCGCCGGCGGGCGACACCCGCAGCTCCTCGGCTCAAAGGTCCGAGGGCTGGGACGAGGTGGCCGACTTCAACGACAACGTCATGCGCGTGGGTCTGGCCGGCGGCAATCTCAGTTTCCAGGACCAGGAACTGACCCTGCACCGCAGCGGCGCGCCCGAACAGGTCTGGATGGATCTGGACTACTCGCCGATCCTCGATGAGGCCGGCCGTCCGATCGGCGTGATCGCTATCGTCATCGAGACCACCCAGAAGGTCCTGGCGCGCCGCGTGCTGGGCGAGTCCGAGGCGCAGCTGCGGCGCGCCCAGGAAGCCGGCGGCGTGGGCCTGTTCACGATCGACATCCGTGAAAACCAGCTGCGGGGCACGCCGGAGTTCTACCGGCTGTTTGGTCTGCCCCAGGTCGAGGTCGCCCCGCCAGAGGACATTCAGCGCCTGGTCGCGCCGGAAGATCGCCTGACGATCTCCGACGCGGCCCGCCGGGCAAGCGGCAAGGCCGCGCTCGACGTGGAATACCGCATCCATCGCGCCGATGACGGTCGCGAACGCATCATCGCGCGGCGCGGCGAGTATGAGCGCGACGCCGACGGCCTGCCTGTCCGGCTCGTCGGCGTGGTGCAGGACGTCACCGAGCGTCGCGCCGAACAGAGAGCGCTCGAGCAAAGCGAGGCGCAATTTCGGGCCCTGACCCAGGCCTTGCCCAACCAGGTGTGGACGGCGACGCCGTCCGGGGACCTCGACTGGTTCAATGCCCGGGTGCTGGACGACACCGGAGTGACCACCAAGCAGTTGCTTGGCAGCGGCTGGACCCAGCTTGTACACCCCGAGGACCTGGCGGCGACCGCCGAGCGCTGGAGCCGGGCGGTCGCGTCGGGCGAGACCTATGAGGCTGAGTTTCGCATCCGCGACCGCGAGGGCCGCTATCGCTGGCATCTGAGCCGTGCGGTGCCGCTGCGCGACGCCGATGAGGCGGTCATCCGCTGGGTCGGGACCAACACCGACATCCACGACCAGAAGCTGGCCGAGGCGCAAAGCACTCGCGATCGTGACCGCATGTGGACGATGTCCCAGGACCTGATGCTGGTCTGCGATTTCGAGGGGATGATCACCGCGGCCAACCCTTCGGTCACCCGCCTGCTCGGCTGGGACCTGGACGCGTTCATCGGCCAGCCGCTTACGGACTTCATTCATCCGTCGGACCTGGAAACCACGACGGCGGAACTGGAAAAGCTTTCGACCGGCCGCACGACCCTGGCCTTTGAGAACCGCTACCGCACCAAGGCTGGGGGCTATCGCCTGCTGGAATGGACCGCCGTGCCCGAGGCCGGACGCATCCACGCTGTCGGACGCGACATCACCAAGGAGCGGGCCGCCGCGCGCGACCAAGAGCGGATCTGGACCCTGTCGCCGGTGCTCAAGATCGTGGCCGGCCAGGATGGCGTCATCGCCGCGATCAATCCGGCCTGGACGCATGTGCTGGGCTGGAGCGCCGAGAAGACGCTGGGGCGCACGCTCGGTCACTTCCTGTCGGCGGAGGACCGCGACGCCGGCCAGGCGATTCTGGAGCGCCTTGCCCGTGGAGAGCGGGTGCGCGACGAGCAGTTCACACTGGACGCGCAGGACGGCGAGCGTCGGCACATCGTCTGGACCTTTGCCGGCGAGGGCGACACCGTCTACGGATTTGGCCGCGACGTCACCGAGCAGCGGGCGGTCGAAGAAGCCCTGCGCCAGAGCCAGAAGATGGAGGCGGTGGGCCAGCTGACCGGCGGCATCGCCCATGACTTCAACAACCTTCTGCAAGGCATCACCGGCAGCCTGGATCTGGTTCAAAAACGCATCGCCCAAGGCCGGATCGCCGAGCTCGACAGGTTCGTCACCGGGGCGATGAACTCGGCCAATCGCGCTTCGGCCCTGACCCACCGGCTGCTCGCCTTCTCGCGCCGACAGCCGCTCGACCCGCGCCCCGTGCGGGCCAATCCGCTGGTCGCCTCGATGGAGGACCTCCTGCGCCGCACGTTGGGTGAACGGGTGCAACTGGAACTGGTCCTGGCCGGCGGGCTCTGGACGACCTTGTGCGACCCCAACCAGCTGGAGAGCGCCCTGCTCAACCTGGCGATCAACGCCCGCGACGCCATGCCCGACGGTGGCAAGCTGACCATCGAGACCTGCAACGCGCACCTGGACAGCCAGTATGTGGCGCGCCAGCGCGAAGTCGCGCCGGGACAATATGTCTGCATCTGCGTCACCGACACCGGCGTGGGCATGGATGAGGCGACCATCGCGCGGGCCTTCGAGCCGTTCTTCACCACCAAGCCCATCGGCCAGGGTACGGGCCTGGGCCTGTCGATGATCTACGGCTTCGCGCGCCAGTCGGAGGGCTACGCCAAGATCTACAGCGAGGTCGGCAAGGGCACGACCTTCAAGCTCTACCTTCCGCGTTTCCGGGGCGAGACCGAGGAAGATCACGCCTTGCCGCAACTGTCGCAGGACCATCAGGCCCATGCCGGCGAGACGGTGCTGGTCGTGGAGGACGAACCAGTGGTGCGCGGCCTGATTGTCGAGGTGCTCAGCGACCTGGGTTATGCGGCGATCGAGGCCGTGGACGGCAACCAGGGCCTGGCGCTGCTGCAGTCCAAGCGCCGCATCGACCTGCTGATCACCGACATGGGCCTGCCGGGCCTCAATGGGCGGCAGATCGCCGACGCCGGACGCCAGCTTCGCCCTGAACTGCGCGTGCTGTTCATGACCGGCTATGCGGAGAACGCGGCCCTGGCCTCGGGCTTCCTGGAGCCGGGCATGGCGATGATCCCCAAGCCGTTCGCCATGGAGGTCCTGGCCACGCGGGTACGCGAAATCCTCGGCGAAGCCTAGTCCTCCCTGCGCAATCCCTAACTAGCTGCGACAGGCCGATACGTTGGTCGATGCAGCCAGTTGCTGACCTTGACGCACCTTCAGGAACTGGGCCTTCCGCCCCCATCTGACAGCATGACGTTTCGCGAGGGGGAAAACACTGCGCGATCGCAAGAAGGCCCGTGCGTCAGACCATCAAAAACTGTGGACAGCGATCCAGCGAAAACTAACCGGCAACCATCCTGCGCGAAAACCCGGCCATTGGATTAAGCCGAGAGGTTTGGTCATGGATTTTCAGGAACACGCACAACACCACCACCACATACGCGAAGCGCTCGTCGCGGCCCTTCAGGAGCGACAACCGGTCGATTTAGCCGCCTTGCGATCGGACCGACATTGCCCCCTCGGTTGCTGGATTCACGGCGAGGGCGCCCGGCGTTGGGCGGGCAACCATGCCCTCCTAGGCTTGCTGGAAAGCCATCGCGCCTTCCATCAACAGGCGGGTGTGGTCGCCGACCAAATCAATCGCGGGCAATGGACCGAGGCGCAGAGATCGCTCCGCCAGGGGTCGCCCTTCGCCCTGGCGCTTGCGGATTTATCCGCCGCTTTGAGGCGAATGCGCGCGACGGCTGGCTCGTTGGCGGCCTAGCTAGGCGCGCAGCGCCGAGGCCGCCTCCGTGCCCGCCGTGTGAGGTGGAAACAGGAACCGGCCGGCGCGCGCGCCATCGCGCAGCCGAATCTCCAAGACCACAGGCTCGCCGGCGTCCGCCAGGCGATGCGCCCGGTCACGCGCGGCCTGCTCGGCCCGGGCGCCGGTGGGGAACTGCAGGGGACTGTCGCGGAAGTCGCCGCGAACGATCCAGCCGTCGCTCGACGGCTCGACAAAGATGAAACAAGGCATGGTCATAGTGCAAAACAGTGAGCGGAGCAAAGTGGCGGCCGGCCCTCCGCTGACCGGCCGCCCGCCCCAACTCAAGAGAACATGTCGCGATCCAGGCGGCGCAGCGCGGACAGGACCTCGCTGAGCGGCACAGGCCCGGGCGTTCCCAAGAGCCATCTCTGACTGGGCCGGTGCTCGACCGCGCTGGCGTCCGACGCCCAGGCCGCCAGGATTTCGCGCTTTTCGGCGAGATCGAGATCCTGATCCTTCAGCACCTCCAAGGGGTGGAGGAAGCCGACCGCCGGCCGAACGGGCCATGACCGAGCCCGGTCGTTCGCATGGGTATGCGTTCGCATGGCCAGCTCCTTACGCGGCCTTGCGCGTCTTAGCCGGCTTGAGCTCCAGCACCGACTGGCTTGCGCCCTGGCCAATCGGAATTTGCTTGGGCTTCAAGGCCTCAGGCACTTCGCGGGCAAGATCGATCGACAAGACGCCATGGGCATGGACGGCGTCCTTGACCACGACATAGTCGGCCAGCTCGAACCGGCGCTCAAATGCGCGGTGGGCCAGGCCCTGGTGAAGGAAGGTTCGCGCGCCCTGGTCTTCGTTCGCCGCCCTTCGGCCCTTGATCACCAGGAGGTTGGGCTCGGCCACGACGTCGAGATCCGTCGGCGCGAAGCCCGCGACCGCCAACGAAATGCGGTAGGCGGCCTCGCCGGTCTTTTCGATGTCGTACGGCGGATAGCTGGCGCTCGCTTCGGTGCGGAGCGCCGTCTCGACGAGATCGACCATGCGATCCACGCCGATCATGGAACTGTAGAGGGGGGTGAAATCAAACGCGGTGCTCATTTCCATCTCCTCGAAAGCAAGTTGGACATGAGGGGCGCCGAGCCAAGCGCTGTGCGCCCCAGGGCCAGGCCCTGTCGGCACCCGGCAAGCAGGCGATGAATTAGGACGCGGCCGAAATGCGTCAAGACGCTCGCATCAGAAATTTTTCGATTCCTGAATTAAAGCGTTGCCCGGCCTGAAGCCGAGGCTGAACCTCGCCGCGCTGCATCGCTGTTGGCGGTTAGGTCAACGATCATCCTGAGCGGTGATCTCGGCGACCAAACGCGCCCGTGGGAGACCTTGCGGCTTGTCGCCTCAGTCCCCAAACGCGAAAGCCAAGGCCGCGCACTCAGCACGGCCTCCCACCTCGCAAGGGTCGCCCGAACCATGCGCCTAGTGGCGACCTTCGGCGAACTCCTCGACTATTTTGGCGCAAAAGGCCGGCAGATCGTCGGGCTTGCGCGAGGTGACGAGCCCATCGTCAACCACCACTTCC
>FTCZ01000429.1_pt1 | contig 13791 bp, 12 predicted proteins | sample 1658871 | NCBI WGS metagenome assembly FTCZ01 (sample SAMEA3914864, study PRJEB12502) | metagenome | biome: forest; material: soil | place: USA | collected 2012-03-12 | depth 0.3 m
CATGCAGAAGATCGCCGACGGCCAGGACCACAAGGTGCCGGCCACCATCGACGATCCCGCCATCCTCGACGAGATCGCCGAAGCCTTTAAAGCCATGGGGAAAGCCATGGGGAAAACCCTGGGGAAAGCCCCGGAATACGCCCGGGATCCCGCCGGGGATCGCCGGCGGGAAACGGCGGCCCTGCCCTAATTCCCATCCCAGCCGCCGGGCGGCGTTTCGGAGGATCACCATCATGATCGTGGAGCTCAGGCAATACACCCTGCTGCCGGGAATGACGGAAGCGTTCCTGGATCTCTACCGCAGCGAAGGGCTGGCGACGCAGAAACTGCATCTCGGCCCCCCCATCGGCTATTTCACGAGCGAGGTCGGCCCCCTGAACCGGGTGGTCCATCTCTGGGGCTTCGAAAGCCACGCCGACCGCGAGCGCAAGCGCCGGGCGATGGACGGCGATCCGGCCTGGCAGGCCTACCGCCGCAAGCTGTTCGAATCCGGTTTCCTGCAGGACCAGACCACCATGCTGCTGCGCTCGACCGAATTCTCGCCGCTGTAGAAATCGCCTTCAAAGAAAACAAACCATCATCGGGTCTTTCGTCCTCCCAAACTCGCGGGCCCCGTCTCGTGCCATCACCGGCGGGGCTCGTCCTTTTTCCATGTCCGGGATGCGGCGCCGACAAGGCCGGCCCGACGCCATCAGGAGGATCGGAATGTCGATCAAGAAGAAGATCCTGGGAGGTTACGCGGTTCTTTTCCTTTTGACCCTGGCCGTCGCCTTCGTCGGCTGGCGGGGCCTGAACGAGTTTTCCCGGCGGGTCGAAGCCGCCCTGGCCGCCGAGACGCTGACCGTCAAGGTCGGCGCCATGGTCGCCGCCAGCGACCGGATGCGCCTGGATATGCGCCTGGACGCCGGCGGCACCGACGATGGCGGCAGCGGCGGCCAGGCCCTCGGCAGCGCCATCCGGGATGCCGGGGACATGGTCGCCCGCATCGCCGCGCTGGAGAACGCGACGGGCGACGCCCGCGCCGCCCTGGAGGAGCCGGTCCGGGCCTTCGAGCGCGCGGCCGCCGAGCACCGGGGGCAGCAGGCCACCATCGCCACCCTCCAGAACACGCGCCGCGCGGTGATCCGTTCCCTGCAGGAGCTGTCCGGCACCATCGCCGCGGCACAGGCGGCCCGGGTCGCCGAGGCGCAGGCCGTCTCGAAGGAAGCGTGGCAGGATCTGGTGAAGGCCGACGCCGCCGACCAGTTGGTGTCGGTCATCGTCCAGAACTTCGCCGAGATCCGGGCCGAGATCCGGGCCGAGACCCGGGCCGAGACCCGGCACGCGCAGCCCGCCGGGGAGGCCCTTTCCGACGACCGGCGGGCGCGCGTCGCGCAGTCCCTGAAGACCATCGCCTCGCTCGCCGATGCGCTGCGGTCCCGCATGCCGACGCCCGACGCGCCGCAGACGCTCAAGGACGCCGCGGCGCGTCTCGCGGCGGCACCGGACACCGGCGGCGCCCTGGCAGGTGGAGGCATGGCGGGCGGCGGCCTGGAAGCGGTGTCCCGGGCCGTGCAGGCCCTGAAGAACGAGAGCCTGAACATCCGCACCGCGATCTACGGCCGCCTCGACGACGCGCAGCTCGCCCTGACCAAGGCGTCCGACCTGCGGATCGCCGCGGTCACGGCGGTGGCGCTCGGCAACCGGGCGGAAGCCGGCGAGACGGTCCTGACCGCCGCCTCCACCGCCGCCGGCAGCGGTGGGGGCGAGGATTTGTGGCGGTCGTTGGCCGGCGTGGCCGACGCCTTGGCGGAGGCGGCGGCGACGCTGTATTTCCAGGTCGAGGACGACCGGACGCGAACCATCATCGGCACGTTGCGGCAGCAGATCCAAGGCTATCAGGACAGCCTCGCGCCGATCCGGGAGGCCCGGGCCGCCCAGGCCCGGCTGGCGGAAAACCTGGCCGCCGGCGCCGCCGCGGCCATCCTCGAGGCGGAACGGACCAAGGGCGTGGAGCTCGACCGCATGCGCGACGAGGGAACCCGCGCCGGCCGGCTGCTGGGGACCGGCGTCGCGGCCGCCATGGCGGTCGGATTGCTGCTGGCCTGGCTGATCGGCCGCGGCATCACCAGCCCGCTGCTGGCCATGGTGGCCGCCATCCGGCAGCTCGCGCGGGGCGACAGCGCCGTGGCGATTCCCGGCCGCGACCGCCGCGACGAGCTTGGCGACGTCGCCGCCGCGATGGACGTCTTCCGCACCAACGCGCTGGAAATGAACCGCCTCAACGAGGAGCGGGAGGCGACGAAGCACCGCACGGCGGCGGAGCGCCGGGCGACGATGGAACGGCTGGCGAACTCCTTCCACGACAGCGTCAACCATGTGGTGGACAGCGTCGGCGCCTCGGCCTACCGGCTGCACGAGACGGCGTCGCAATTGTCGTCGACGACGCAAGGCGCCAAGGAGCAGGCGACCGCGGCGGCGGGAGCGGCGGCGGACGCCAACGTCAACGTCCAGGTCATCGCGTCGGCGACGGAAGAGCTGTCGGCCTCGATCCGGGAGATCGCCACGCGGATGGAACGCTCCTCCCGCATCGTCGCCCACGCCACGGGGACGGTGCGGCGGACCGACGGCAAGGTCGCCCTGCTGTCCCAGGCCGCCCGCCGGATCGAAACGGTCGTCCAGTTGATCCACGAGATCGCCGCGCAGACCAACCTGCTGGCGCTCAACGCCACCATCGAGGCGGCGCGGGCGGGCGAGGCCGGCAAGGGATTCGCCGTGGTGGCGAGCGAGGTCAAGCAGTTGGCCGACCAGACCGCCCGCGCCACCAAGAGCATCACCGACCAGATCCTGTCGGTGCAGAAGGCGACGCAGGAATCGGCGGACGCCATCGCCGACATCGGCGGCGTGATCCTGGAGATCAACGAGATCACCGAATGCGTCGCCACCGCGGTCGAGCAGCAGGGTGCGGCGGCGCAGGAGATCGCGATGAACATCCAGCGGGCCGCGCGGCGGGCCGGCGAAGCGTCGGTGAACATCGGCGGCGCGTCGTCGGCGATGAGCAGCACCGACGGCATGACCAGCGCCGTCCTCGACGCGGCCGGCACGCTGGCCCGGGAATCCGACCATCTGCGCGACCAGGTCCAGTGCTTCCTGACGAAGGTGATGGCCTCGTAAGCAGGCTTTCCGAGCCCGCCCACGGGCGGGCGAAGCTCGGAAAGCCTGCTTGGAATCCGTTTGCGGACGACCGCGACCGCTGCATCCCTGCGAAAGCGCCTACTTAGGGGAGTTTCGTCTTGAGCCGGATCGGCAGATGGGGCAAGGGGCATCAACTGCCGCTGCGCGAGCGCAGTTGGGGAATGAACACTTCCGACCAGTCCGCCGGCTTGACCTTCATGGTTCCGGCCGCATGCAGGAAATCGGCGAAGGTCATGACGCCCACCGGCGTCGTGGCGAACCGGGTGTCGGGGTCGTCCAGCATCTGGACGATCTCCTCGACGCCGACCTTGACCTTCGAGCTTTTGGCGAAGATCTCCGCGGCGGCCTGCCTGTCCCTGGCGATCAGGGCGTTGGCATCCTCCAGCGCATCGAGGAACGCCGCCGTCGTCTTCGGGTTGGCGTCGACGAAGCGCTTGGGCGCGAAGGTGACGTCGAGCGTGATGTTGCCGAGATAATCGACGGAATTCAGCACGCGGTGAACGTTCGGGCTCTTGGCGCCGACGTAGGAGAAGGGGGGCGAGGTGAACTGGGCGGTGATCTCGGTCTTGCCGGAGGTGAGGGCCGCCAGCCCTTCCGGATAGGGCATGCTGACGGTCAGCGGATCCAGTTTGGTGAAATTCTCCCGGCCGAATTCCTTCGCCGTGACCATCTGCAGCAGGACGGCGGCCAGCGAGCTCTTGATCCCCGGCACGGCGATCTTGTCGGCTGGCGTGAAATCCTTCAGCGACGTGATGCCGGGCTTGTTGGTGTTGAGCCAGAGCGCGGTGGAGCTGAGCCCGCTGACGCCGACGATCTCCACGCCGGGCAGGCCGCGCGCCTTCGACCATAGCGTCAGCATGCCCTGCATGCCGATGCCGGCGATGTCCAGCGCGCCGGCCATCATCGCGTCGTTGATGACGTTCCCGCCGTCCAGCAGCAGCCAGTTGACCGTGATGTCGCCGAGCCCCGCCGCCCGCGCGCGCTTCTCCAGCAGCTTCTGGTCCTGCATCACGATGAGCGGAAGATAGAGGATGCCGAGCCCCTTCGAAATGCGCACCTCCGCGACCTCGGCCCGCGCCGCACCGCTGCCGGCACCGGGCAGTCCGCCGCCGAGAAGTCCGCCGATGACGACGGCGCCGGCCATCCTCTTCATGATCTTCCAGAAACGCATGATCCTTCCTCCCCTTCTTCGTACCCGATTTGGTCTTCCAAGCTTCCGGGCCGGCAAGCTTCCAGGCCGGCAAACTTCCGGGGAACCGTCAGCTTTGCATCCCCCAGCGCCGGATGGTCTTGCGCTCGATGGTCGTGAAAATGATGTTTTCGACGAACAAGCCGATCAGGATGACCGTCAGCAACCCCGCGAAGACGTTCGCGGTCTCCAGCAGATTGCGGTTTTCGTAGATGAACCAGCCGAGCCCGCCGGCCCCCGACGAGACGCCGAAGACGAGCTCGGCCGCGATCAGCGTCCGCCACGCAAAGGCCCAGCCGACCTTCAAGCCGGTCAGGATCGCGGGAAAGGCGGCCGGGATCAGGATCAGCCGCACGAGCTTGAGCCCGCGCAGGCCGTAATTCAGCCCCACCATGCGCAGCGTGTTCGACACCGACCGGAAGCCGGCATGGGTGTTGAGCGCGATGGCCCACAGCACCGAATGCACGAGGACGAAGACGACGCTGCCCTGCCCCAGGCCGAACCAGATCAGGGCGAGCGGCAGGAGTGCGATCGCCGGCAGCGGGTTGAACATCGACGTCATCGTCTCCAGCAGATCCGCGCCGATGCGGGAGCCGATGGCGAGCGTCGTCAGCACCGCGGCAAGGGCCACGCCGATGCCATAGCCGACCACCAGCGTCCGCAGGGACACCAGCGTCCGGGCGGGAATGACGCCGTTGCGCAGATTCTCGGCAAAGGCCGACGCCGTCTCGCTGAAGGTCGGGAAGAGCAGCGGGTTGCCCAGCCAGCGCCCATAGGCTTCCCAGGCGAGGACGAGGACGGCAAGGATCACCGTCTTGCGCACGGAGCCGAGATTGTAGAGATGTTCGAGCGCGCCGAGCGACTTCTCGACGACCGGGGCATCGCCCGACCGGACGTCGCAGACGATTTCCGGGCGAACCGTAAGACTATCCGACATGATCAATCCCTCAATGCGCGGCGAACAGCATGTCGTTGATGCGCGCCTCCAGCGCGGCCTGCTTGCCGCTTCCCATCTCGTCCCGCAGGACGCTGTTCAGCTCGGCCCTGACCTGGCCCGGGTGGGGCGACAGCAGAAGGATGCGGGTTCCGACGCGGATCGCCTCCTCGATGGAATGCGTGACGAACAGGACGGTGAAGCGCGTGTCGTCCCACAGCCGCAGCAGCTCGTCCTGCATCCTGCGGCGGGTCAGCGCGTCGAGGGCGGCGAAGGGCTCGTCCATCAGCAGGACGTCCGGTTCCATCGCCATGCCCCGCGCGATCGCGACGCGCTGCTTCATGCCGCCCGACAGCATGTGCGGGTAGCTGTCGATGAACTTCGTCAGCCCGACCTTGTCGATGTAGGAGCGCGCACGGTCCGCCGCCTCGGCCGGCGTCGTGCGGCCGCTGGCCGTCAGCGCGAACACGACGTTCTCGCCCACCGTCTTCCACGGAAGCAACTGGTCGAATTCCTGGAAGACCATCATCCGGTCGGGGCCCGGGCCGGAGACGGTGCGTCCCTTCAGGCGGATGCGCCCCTCGCTGGGCGTCAGGTAGCCGCCGATCGCCTTGAGCAGGGTCGATTTGCCGCAACCGGACGGTCCGAGCAGCACGAAGCGGTCGGATGGGAAGACCTGGAAATCGACCCGCCGCGTCGCCGTGATGACGGCGTCGGGGGTCTTGTACTGCAGCGTGACGCCTTCGACGGCGAGGAGCGGCCCGCCGTGGCCCGTTCCGGCCCGGCCGTCTGCAAAATGGCCGCCTGTAAAATGGCCGTCTGTAAAATGGCTGTCCATCGGCCCTCCGCCGTTTATTGTCTACCGACCTGTTTGTGCGCCGGACGGACGATAGCACCGCAGGCTGACGCCAAACTGACTCCGGCAACAAACTGACTCCGGCGCCAAACTGACTCCAACGAACGGGTGCACCGATCTTGCGTATCCTCGTCGTCGAAGACACCGAAGACATCGCCAAGGCCCTGGTGATGCGGTTGGAGAAGATCGGCCACGCCGTCGACCAGGAGGGCGACGGGCGCGTCGCCGCCGAGCTGATCGAAATCCATCCCTACGACCTCGTCATCCTGGACCTGATGCTGCCGGGCGAGGGAGGGCTCAACATTCTGAAGGCGATGCGGGCGCGCCGGCAGAAGACGCCGGTCCTGGTCGTCACCGCCCGGTCGGCCGTCGACGACCGGATCAGCGCGCTCGATCTCGGCGCCGACGACTATCTGACGAAGCCGTTCGACTACCGCGAACTGGAAGCGCGGGTGCGGGCGTTGCTGAGGCGAAGCGGCGGGCTCTCGGACAATCTGCTGAAGGTCGGTCCCCTCGCGATCGACCGGGCCGGGCGCACCGCAAGCATCGCGGGCACGCCCCTCAACCTGACCCGGCGGGAACTGACGGTTCTCGAAATCCTGGCGGTCAGGCCGGGCCGCATCGTTCCCAAGGAAGAACTCGTGGAGCAGCTCTTCAATTTCGACCAGGACCCGAGCCCGAACGCGGTGGAGCAGTTCGTGGCACGGCTTCGCCGCAAGCTCGCCGACACGCCGGTCGAAATCAGGACCATGCGGGGATTGGGGTACCAGCTTGCCGTTGCATGATCTCCGCCTGTCCTTGCGCGTTCGCATCATCGCGTTCATCGCCGCGATCCTGGCGGTCGGCGCCGTGGTGCTCGGGATCGCCGCCTGGCAATCGGCCGAGCTTGCCGCGCGGGAGGCCTATGACCGGCTGCTGACCGGCGGGACCATCCAGATCGCCGAAAACGTCTATGTCCAGGGCGGCGTGCTTTCGGTGGAGCCGCCGGTCGCGGCGATCGCGACGATGTCCGCCTACGACCTCGTCTTCTACAAGGTGGTCGATCCCCGCGACGTCGTCGTCGCGGGTTATGACGATCTTTCCTCACGCGCCGACCCCGCCGGGATCCGGACCGGCATCGTCCTGGAAGACGGGGTCTACCAGGGGCAGACGGTGCGGATCGCCACGATCGCCAAGAAGATCGACGGCTCCAACAGCGGCTCCGGCAGCCGTTGGAACGGCGGCTGGGCCACCATCACCGTGGCCCAGACCGTCGAGGCGCGCCGCGCGCTGACCCACAGCCTGACCATGAAGGCGATCGGCCTGATCGGCATGATGAGCATCCTGGCGCTTCTCGCCGGTGCATTTTCGGTTCGCCTGGCGCTGGCCCCCCTCACCCGCATCGAAAAGGAGATCGCCCGCCGCCGGCCGGACGACCTGCGGCCGATCGACGTGGCGCCGCCGCCGGAGGTCCGCAATCTGGTCGGGGCGATCGACGATTTCATGGTCCGCCTGTCCGAGCGCATCGCCGTCATGCAGCGCTTCATCGCCGACGCGGCCCACCAGATCCGCACGCCGCTGGCCGCGCTCGACGCCCAGGTCCAGCTCCTGGCGGATGCCGCGGACGACCGCGACCGGACCGACCATATCGCCCGCATCCAGGACCGGACGCGGGACCTCGGGCGCTTGACGAGCCAGCTCCTCGGCCATGCCATGGTGATCCACCGGGCCGGCGCGGTCCGGGCCGAACCCATGGATCTCAATCAGTTGGCGAAGTCGACGCTGGCCTATTCGGTTCCGCTGTCGCTGGAGCGCGAGGTCGCCATCGCGTTCCTGCCGAGCGCCGCGGCGCCGATCGTCGGCGGCGATGCCATCAGCCTGCGCGAAGCGCTTGCGAACCTGATCGACAATGCGCTGGCCCACGGCGCCCGGACGAGGCTGTCGGTCGCGGTCGGCGCGGAGGAGGACGGAACGGCCTGGATCGCGGTGTGCGACGACGGCGACGGGATCGCCCCGGAAGACGCCGAACGTCTGCTGAAGCCTTTCGAGAAGGGGAACGGCGGGTCGGGCGGATCGGGACTCGGCCTGGCGATCGCTCTGGAGGTTGCGCGCGCGCATGGCGGCACGCTGACGTTGACGCGGACGGAAGACGACTTCTGCGCGCGGCTTTCCCTCCGGCGCTGACGCCGCGATAGCAGACGTCCCACCGCCGCCGTCGAACCGGCGGTGGCGGGTCCCCTTCCCCCTATTCCACCGCCACGCTATGGTCGACCGCCGGCGGGCCGGCCGGCTTGCGCAGAAGCAGCACCAGCGGCATGACCACCAGCGAGAGGATCATCAGCAGCTTGAAATCGTCGATGTAGCTGATGATGGCGGCCTGCCGGTTGATCAGCTCGTCCAGCGCCGCCTGGCCGGCCGCGGTCAGCGGGTTGAAGGACCGGACGACCGCCGGCGCCTCGAACAGGCGGTTGAAGGGCGTGACGTGGGCGGTGATCTCGGCGTGGTTGATCTGGCTGTTCCGCGTCAGCAGGGCCGAGACGATGGAAATCCCGACGGCCGAGCCGATGTTGCGCGACAGGTTGTAGAGGCCGGTCGCCTCCCCCCGCGTCTCCGGCGCCAGGGTGGCGAAGGTGACGGTGGTCAGCGGCACGAACAGGAAGCCCAGCCCGGCCCCCTGGAGGAAGCCGACCGCGACGATGGTTCCCTGCGAAACGTCGGGCGTCCAGCCCGTCATGTCGTACATCGCCCAGGCCGTGGCCGCCAGCCCGGTCAGCAGCAGCCAGCGTGTGTCCACCCGGCCGATCAGCTTGCCGACCAGGAACATGCAGACCATGGTGCCCACCCCGCGCGGCCCCATGACGATGCCGGCCGTCACGACCGGATACCCCATCAACGTCTGCAGATAGGGTGTCATCAGGGCCAGCGAGGCCAGGTAGGTGATGCCGATGATGAAGATGAACAGCATTCCCATCGTGAAATTGCGGTCGAGGAACAGGCCCGGCTTCAGGAACGGGTTCCGGGCTGTGAAGGTGTGGACCAGGAACAGGTAGAAGGCCGAGCCCGCCACCACCGCCTCGACCAGGATCTCGCCGGAGGAGAACCAGTCGAGCTGCACGCCGCGGTCGAGGAAGAGCTGCAGGGCGCCGATCGACAGGCTGAGCAGGCCGAACCCCAGCCCGTCGAGCTTCGCCCCGGCGTCCTTGCGGCTCTCCGTCACGAAGGTCGTCACGCCGGCCAGCGCCAGGGCGCCGATCGGCACGTTGATGTAGAACACCCAGCGCCAGCTCACATGCTCGGTCAGCCAGCCGCCGATGACCGGGCCCAGCACCGGCCCCACCATCACCGACACCCCGAACAGCGCCATGGCCGAGCCGCGCTCCGCCGGCGTGTAGATGTCCAGCAGGATGGATTGCGACAGCGGCACCAGGGCGGCCCCGAAGAAGCCCTGCAACAGCCGGAACAGCACGATCTGCAGCAGCGACTGCGACAGGCCGCACAGCACCGAGGCGACCACGAAGCCGGCGATCGCGATGTTCAGGACTCGCTTCCGGCCGAAACGGGTCGCCAGATAACCCGACGGCGGCGTCATGATCGCCGCCGCCACGATGTAGGAGGTCAGCACCCAGTTGATCTGGTCGGCGCTGGCCGACACGCTGCCCTGGATGTAGGGCAGCGCCACGTTGGCGATGGTAGTGTCCAGCGCCTGCATGATCACGGCCAGGATCACGCAGGCCGTGATGGCGGCGCGGTTGGCGACCGGACCCGGCCCGGACCCGGACCCGGACCCGGGCCGGGGCGAGGACGCGCCGCTACTCACGGTTCCGGGCCAGGGCGGTGGTGCCGAACAGGGCGCCGGCGAATTCCGGCAGCCCGCGGGGATGCCCGGTGTCGACGTCGACGATGACGCTCATGCCCACGCGCAGCGGCGGGTTGTCCGGCGGGATGTCGATGCGGATCCGCATGGGGATGCGCTGCACCACCTTCACCCAGTTGCCCGAGGTGTTCTGCGCCGGCAGCAGCGAGAAGCTGGCGCCCGAGGCCGGGCTGATGCTGTCGACCACGCCGGTCCAGGTGACGCCCGGATAGCCGTCCACCGTGACGGTCGCCGGCTGGCCCGGCCGCACGTGGGTCAACTCGGTCTCCTTGGGCGAGGCCTCGACCCAGGCATGGTCGGTGGCGACCAGGCTGAAGGCCGCCGTCGCCTCCGGCAGATACTGGCCGACCTGGAGCGACGGCACCTTGGTCACCACACCCGACGCCGGCGCGCGCACGACGGTATGGGCAAGCTGGCGGGCGACCTCGTCGCGGGCCGCCACGGCGTCGCGGTAGCGCGGGTGATGCTCCACCGTGTCGTCGGGCCGACCGTTGAGGTTGGCGGCGATCCCGGCGAGCTGCTGGGTGAGCGAGGCCAGCTTCTGCTGCGCCGACTGGACATTGTGCCGCGACTGGTCGTAGGTGGCGCGCGACGCGAAGTTGCTGGTGGCGAGCTGCTTCTGCCGTTCCAGATCCGTGCCGTAGAAGGCGATGTCGGCCTGCGCCTGGGCGATCTGCGCCTGCATGTCGCGGTAGCTGGCCTGCAGCGCGGCCAACTCGTTGCGCACGATCAGAATCTGGGCCTCGGCCCGCTCCAGCGACAGGCGGAAGGGCAGGTCGTCGAGCCGGAACAGCACGTCGCCGGCCTGCACCGTCTGGTTCTCGCGGACGGCGATCTCCTTGACGATGCCGGACACGTCGGTCGCGATGCCGACCATGTTGGCCTGCACATAGGCGTTCTCGGTGGACATGATCCGTCCGCCGGTCACGTATTCGTAACCGCCGAGCGCCAGAGCCACCGGCAGCAGCAGGAACAGCAGCGGACGCAGCCAGCGCCGCCTGGACCGCAAGGGCCGGGCCACGGCGGTTGCCGGGCCGTCGCCAACCGGGGCACCGACCGGGCTGTCGCCCGGGACCCCATCCGGGGCGCCGGGCGTCCTTGCCGTGCTTCCGTCAGCCATGTTTCACGGAACTCTGCCGATCGATCGGGCGGTCGCACGCCTCGACCAGGTTGGACTTCATGGTTTTCAGCACCCGGAACAACGCCTCGCGATCGGCCTGCGACACGCCCGCCAGCGCTTCGCCGCGCGTGATCTCGCCCAGCGTCCGCATGGATTCCAGCATCGGGTGCACGGCCCCGCTCAGGTAAAGCAGCCGGATGCGGCGATCGGTCGGATGCGGGCGCCGTTCGATCAGGCCCAGCCCTTCCAGCTTGTCCAGGAGACGGACCAGCGTGATCGGCTCGATATCCAGCAGTTCAGCCAGACCGCCCTGATGGATGCCTTCGCAGGTCACGAGATAGGCCAGGACCTGCCACTGCGACCGGGTCAGGCCGAGATGGCGGGCATGCTGCTCGAAACGCTTGCGCAGCAGCCGCGCGGCGTCATGCAGCAGAAAGCCGAGGGGGGTGTTGCTGTGAACCGACATCATGGCCACGGAGGAAACATAAGCGTGCTTATGATAGCCATGCTGTATTCAGCCGGCAAGATTTTTTTGCCGCTTCGCCAAGCCGTGGTCAGGCCATGACGATCCGGCGATCGGCTGCGGCACCGATCCCGACAATGGAAAACCCTTGAAACAACATGAAAAAAGCGGCCGGGATCTTTATTCGTCGCCCCAAGAACGCATAAAGGACGACAAATCACGCTCCATCGATATTATACAACATATATAGTATGTTGAAACTGCGGACCAGGACGGCGGCAGAGATCGGCCCACTCTAATCAGGGCCCGATCCCGAGGCCCCAGCCCGGTGTCAGGAATGGGCGTGATGGTCTGCGTTCCGCTTGCGGGTGGCCGCCGCCTTCCTGGCAGACGCCGATCGGTCTGCCGCCGACCGCGCGGCGGAGGCTTCGCCGCCCTTTTCCCCGCCCTTGTGCGCGGCGGGATGGCCGGTGTGCGCGCCCCGTCCGGAACCGCTCTTCTTGCCGCCGCCGTCGTCCTTGTTCACGGTGGCCCAGGCCCGGCGCTCGGCCTCGTCCTTGGACACGCCGCGTTTTTCGTAGCTTTCCTCGATATGCTCGGCCTTGCGCACCTGCTTGTCCGTATAGGCCGACTTGTCACCGCGTGGCATGGATCCCTCCATTGCAGTGACGGTCTCAACAGGCCGCGTCCCAACGGGTTCCAGGGCGCGGCGGTCCTCAGGCGCTCCGTTCCAGCAGCGACAGCGGCCTGGCGGCGGCGTTCGCGCGTTCCCGCCGCATGCGGGTGCCGGTCAGGCGGTCCACCCGCTTGAACGGCCCCTGCGGCGCCGCTCCCATCTGGACCAGGGTCTCCTCGGCCTGCGCCTTGGCGGCGCGCGCCATCTCGATCTCGGCCCGGAAGGCCGCCGACGGCATCAGCGTGTAGGTCTCGTCGTCGATCGTCCGTCCCTGGACGTGCCGCTCGGTATGGAAGGGCTCGATCACGCCGGCGGCCTGCACCGCGGCCAGGGAATCGCGGATGGTGCTCAGCGTGTCGCGGAAACGGGACCGCTCCGTCATGCCGCTGTCGCGCAGGATCGACCGCGCGTTGATCACGAACGGCTCCTCCAGGCTGCCGGTCTCGTAATGCCAGGACAGGGTCTTGTAGACCCAGCGCGCCACCGGCGGCAGGCAGATCAAGGTTTCGTAGGACACCATGCGGTAACGCAGGTTGCGGATGTCGCTGGCCACCAGGTCGTTGAATTTCAGGTAGGCCATCGTGCTGCCGTTGACGCCCGGCTGGCCCTTCGCCTTCCGAGTGCCGAAATGCAGCGTCGGAAAGGCCGAGCTGGAGAGCAGGGCCTCCTTGGTGCCGTCGTCGACGGCGATTTCCACCACGCTCTTGTGCAGGATGGTCAGGGCGTCCTGGATCTCGTAATGCGACAGCGTCTTGTTGACCTTGGCCAGTTCCTTCTGGATCTCGTGCAGGCTGAAACGCAGGACGATCTCGTCATGCTTGTCGAGGCTGAGGCGCGCGCGCCGGGTGGCGATCAGGCGGACCACCTCCTCGACGATCTGTTCGCGGTTCCCCGGCGCGACCACCTTCCAGCGGCTCTTGTCGTCCTTGATCGCCTCCTCCTCCGTCCCGTCGGGCCGGACGCGGAGGTTGACCGGGTTGATGGTCAGGCGGTAGGAACGGCCGCCGGCCTGGAAATGCCGGTCGATCGGCGCATCGACGTCGTCGCCGAAGAAGAAGCGCGGCGCCGTGTCCCAAAGACCGAAGGCGTTGGTGCGCCGCAACTCGCTCTGCCGCGCCGGCGCCGTCTCGCATTCGAAGAGCAGGAGCTGCACCGCGTCGGGTCCGCCGGCCGGCCCCGCAACCGGCCCCAGGGCCGCAACGCTCATCCTGCTCGGAAAACTGTCCTGGGCCATGCCGGTCGCTCCCTGATCCGGACCCGAGCCTAGGTCCTGTCCCGCGCCCGTGCAACGCCGGCCGGCGGCGGCCGGTTCCCCCATCGAGGTTTGGTGCGCGTTGGTTCGAGGTTCCACGCGCGTTGACCAAAGGACCGGGTCGCGGAGGGTCGAGGTTTCATGCGCGTTGTTCTAGGTTTGGCGCGCGCAGGCGCGGCTTCCCCGGCGACTCGGGTGCTGCCCGTTCTAGGTTCGGCGCGCGTTGCCGGCCGGCCGGCACGACTCGATTCAAGGTATGGCACGCGCTTGCCAC
>FTCZ01007508.1_pt1 | contig 13788 bp, 12 predicted proteins | sample 1658871 | NCBI WGS metagenome assembly FTCZ01 (sample SAMEA3914864, study PRJEB12502) | metagenome | biome: forest; material: soil | place: USA | collected 2012-03-12 | depth 0.3 m
AGGATCATCAGGGCATCCGCCCAGAGCGGGGAGCGCTTCCTCGTGCCGCCGGTTGCCATCGTCGCGGTCGGCAAGGGTCAGCACCCCTTGCCTTGGGTGCGGCACAGCTCGTCGAGAATCGGCGTCAACGCGGGGATGATGCCCTTCGACATCGCGATGTCGGCCACGCCGTTGGGATGCGGGTCGGGCACCGTGACCCACAGGCTGGGCGGGGGGAGGTTCTCGACCGTTGGCAGCAAGTCAACGAACTGCACGTCTTGCGCCTCCACGACCGAGCGCACCTTGGCGGTGACATCGGCGAAGGGATACGGCTTGAGTTCGTGCAGTTCGGGCACATGGACCACGATCAGCTTGATGCCTTCGTCTTTTGCGACCTTCGCGAAGCCAGCGATCGCCTCTTGTGTCTTCTTCCAGCCGGGCGCGTCGTCCTTGTAGAGATCGCGATAATATTTCTTCCAGTCGGGCACCTCGCCCGAGGAGCGCATGAGCGCGTCGAAGCGATATTTCATCACGACGTAGGCTGCCGAGTGCTCTTCGAGCCAGTCGCTGTCGTTGTAGGTCGGCATCGGCTCGCCGTCGTTGATGAAATAGACGAGCACGATGATATCGGGCTTCATCATCGACCCCTTGTCCTTGTAGGACGCCAGCTCTTGGGAGGTGTTGTAATTGCCGACACCCAGGTTGAAGCCGTCCACCTTGCGGCCCTGCGCCTGCAACGTCGACAGGACTTGCATGGGAATCGTCTCTTTCAGGGCCACGCCCCACCCCATGGCGATCGAATCGCCCGAAAAGGCGATGCGGGCAACCCCGGCGGGTGCCTTCTCCGGAATCTCCGGGCTGCGGAAACCGTGCGAATCCGTACGGACGTCTTCGCCCATCAGCTGGGCATGTGCGTTGGCGCGATGGCGGTGCCCGAATTCGGGACGGTGGTCGCGCTCCTTCACTTGTGTGGCGTATTTCCACATCTCGAGTTCGTAGGTCTTACCGGTGTCGACGAACAGGCGCGTCATCGGCTCGAGGGCCAGCAGGCAAAGTAGCGTGACAACGGCGAACAGAAGGAAGTTCTTCAGAAGCGGAGGCACGATCGTCCCTTGGGCAATCTTTTCTGGTTGAGGCGTCGAATCCTGAGCAGCGCCTTATACCCGCCCCGTATTTCGAGGTCACCCCGGCCGAGATGTCGCGGTTGCAGCATGAACGAGGAAAAAGGATCATTATCCACAGAACGAAAATGCCACGAATAGTTCCTGCGAACACCACAACCGAGGCCTTCCTCCGCGAGGTCGAGCGCCTGCCGGCGACTCGTGGCGGCGGCGGGCGGGGGCGGCTGCTGTTCGCCATGGATGCGACGGCCAGCCGCGAGCCGACGTGGGATCATGCCTGCGGTATCCAGGGCGAGATGTTCGTGGCGGCCGACGCGCTGGGCGGCCTCGACGTGCGGCTGGCCTTCTATCGGGGCTTCGACGAGTTCAAGGTGAGCCGCTGGACGTCGGACGGTCGCGAGCTCGCCCGCCTGATGGGTTCGGTGCGCTGCCTCGCGGGTCGCACGCAGATCGGCCGCGTGCTGCGCTATGCCGGGGAGCAGCGCCGCGAGAGCCGCATCGACGCCGTCGTCTTCGTGGGCGATTGCTGCGAGGAGGACGTCGACCAGGTGGGACACGAGGCGGGGCAGCTCGGGCTGCTGGGCTTGCCGGTCTTCGTGTTCCAGGAAGGCAACGACCGCGTGGCGTCGCGGCTCTTTCCCCAGATCGCCAAGCTGACGCGGGGCGCCCACTGCAAGTTCGACCGCAACAGTCCCGATCAGTTGAAGCGCCTGCTGGGCGCCGTGGCGGCCTATGCCGCGGGCGGGCGCGCGGCGTTGCTGAAGTACGGCGCCAAGCAGGGCGGTGCCGCCGCCCTGCTGACCAAGCAAATGAAGTAACAGCTCAGGCGCCGAGCAGCCTGGCTGTCCAGCCGCCCGGCAGAAGAGCGCCGAACCACACGGCAGCCTTGGTCGGGATCGGGAACGCAATGCGCGCCTTGTTGCGCGCGAGGCCGTCGCGAATGATCTTCGAGGCGCGTTCGGAGGACATCAGGAACGGCATTTTGAACGGCGCTTGCGCGGTCATGCGGCTCACGACGAAGCCGGGGCAGACGACGCTGACGCCCACGCCGCTTTTCTTCAGCGGGTAGCGAATGCTCTCGCCCCAGACGCGCGCGGCGGCCTTGCTGGCATTGTACGAGGCGGAATAGGGCAGGCCGACGAAGCCTGCGAGTGACGACACGACGGCGATCTGGCCGGTCTTGCGGCCCATCATGCGGCTGACCAGCGGTTCGACGGTATTGAGCATGCCGCCCACGTTCACATCGAATGTCCTGCGCGCGATCGAGAAATCGTCGAGCGAGGAATTGTCCTTGTCGATTGAGATGCCGGCATTGGCGATCACCAGGTCGACTGGGTGGGCATCGTCGAACTTCACGAGCCAGTCGGCGAGCGCCGCGCGGTCGACGACATCGATCAGTCCGGCATCCACGATTGCTCCCTTGGCGCGGCAGGCCGCGGCCACGGCATCGAGGCGCCCGGCGTCGCGGCCGCTCAGCGCGAGGGCGATGCCGGGCGCTGCGTAGTCGAGGGCAAGCGCCTCGCCGATGCCGCTCGAAGCCCCTGTGATGACGATGCTCTTGAAGCTCTGCTGCATGGGATAACCTCTGGGAGCATCGCGTTGTGCGCGTGGGAAGCGGATATTAAAGTGCCTTGCCGCGCCGCGGCCAGTGGAGTGGATATTTTGATTGCAAGCATGACCGGGTACGCCCGGGCGCAGGGCTCGGACGAGCTGAGGCACTGGGTCTGGGAGGCGCGCAGCGTCAACGGCCGCAATCTGGAGGTCCGCTGCCGGGTCCCGCAAGGCTTCGATCGCCTGGAGAATCCATCGCGCACCGCTGTCGGCGGCCATGTGAAGCGCGGCAACGTCTCGATCAGCCTCACCATCGCCAGCGACCGGCAGGCCAAGCCGCTGCGCATCAATCGTGCGCTGCTGGCCGAACTGGGTGTCCTGGTCGACGAGGTGCGCAAGAGCACCGGCGCCGCAGCACCTTCCGCCGACGGCCTGTTGCGCGTACGCGGCGTCATCGAGGAGGAAGACGAAGGCGCGGGGGAGACCGAGGAACAGCTTGCCAAGCTCGACAAGGCGCTCGCCGCGACGCTTGCCGAGGCGCTGAAGGCGCTCGCCGCGTCCCGCGCGGGCGAGGGCAAGGCGCTCGACAAGGTGATCGCCGGCCATGTCGAGGAAATCGAGGGTCTGTGCAAGCGCGCAGCCGAGCGCGCGCAGGCGCAAATCGCGCTGGTGCGCGCGAAGTTCGAGAGCCAGCTCGCCGAGTTGCTGGAACGCGCGCCGCAGCTCTCGGAGGAGCGCTTTGCCCAGGAAGCCGCGCTTTTGATCGGCAAGGCCGACGTGCGCGAGGAGCTCGACCGGTTGGCCGCCCATATCGCCCAGGCCCGCTCGCTGCTGGCCGATGCCCGGCCGGACAATCCGGTAGGCCGCAAGTTCGATTTCCTCTGCCAGGAGTTCAACCTCGAGGCCAATACGCTCTGCTCGAAGTCCGCCGACATCGAGTTGACGCGCATCGGCATCGACCTGAAGGGCGCCATCGAACGCATGCGGGAGCAGGTGCAGAATGTCGAATGAAAACGACGCGCCGATCGTCCATCGCCGCGGTTTGATGCTGGTCCTGTCCTCGCCGTCGGGCGCGGGCAAGACCACCTTGTCCCGGCAGTTGCTGGGCAACGACTCGGAGATCTCGCTCAGTATCTCCTGCACGACGCGCGACAAGCGGCCGGGCGAGAAGGACGGCGTCGACTATCACTTCATCGATACCGCGACGTTCCGCGGCATGATCGATCGCGGCGAGTTCCTCGAACATGCCCGCGTGTTCGACCACTACTACGGCACACCCAGCCCCCCGGTCGAGGCGGCGCTCAGTGCCGGCCGCGACATGCTGTTCGACATCGACTGGCAGGGCACGCAGCAGCTCAAGGAGAAGGGCCGCGACGATCTCGTCACGGTGTTCATCCTGCCGCCCTCGACGCGCGATCTGGAGCGGCGTCTGATTTCGCGCGCGCAGGACTCGCACGAGGTGGTGGCGCGGCGCATGGCCAAGGCAGCCGACGAGATGAGCCACTGGGCCGAGTACGACTACGCGATCATCAACAAGGATATCGCGACCAGCAACGCCCAGCTGAAGTCGATCCTGACGGCGGAGCGACTGAAGCGCGAACGCCAGCTCGGTCTGTCGGACTTCGTGAAGGCCCTGCGCGAGGGCCGTTGATGGCGACGGCGGAGCTCGCGTCCTATCGGGAAAAATGGCGAGAGGCGCCACGTGGCAGCGACACGGATGGCCGGATCTTCTCGGCAGAGCTGCTCGCCCTGCCGGACGAGGCCTTCCTGGCGGCATGGCAGGACATGGCGGCACGCCGCTATGCCGGGGAGCTAGGCTGGCTGGGCACGCTCTATTTCGACACCTTCCGCGGCCGCCGGGTGGCGGAGCTCGGCTCGGGTCTCGGCTTCGACGGCATTCGCTTTGCCGAGCACGGCGCCTCGTGGACCTTCTGCGACATCGTTCCGGACAATCTCGGCGTCATCCGTCGCGTTGCCCGCCTCAAGGGCCTGGGCGACCGCGTGCGCTTTCACGTCATCGACGACGACTTGTCCTTCGCCGCACTGCCATCGGATTACGACGCGATCTGGGTCTTCGGTTCGATCCATCATGTGCCGTTCGAGATCGCGCGACGCGAGGCGCTCGATCTGCTGGGCCATCTGAAGCCGGGCGGGCGTTGGATGGAGCTGGTCTATCCGCGCGAGCGCTGGCTGCGGGAGGGGGCGCCCCCGTTCGAGCAGTGGGGCAAGATCACCGACGGCGAGCGCACGCCGTGGGCGGAATGGCACGATATCGAAAAGGTGCGCCGCCGCCTCTCTCCGGCGCCGCTGCGGACGGTCCTCGATTTCGAGTTCTGCGGCCACAACTACCGCTGGTTCGATATGGCCTATGCGGCCGACAAGCCGTTCCGCGCCGATGATTTCGATGCCGAGCTGTTGTCGCGACGGCAGAACCTGCTGACGGGTGCGCCCGTCCCCGAAGCGGGCGCGCGCCGGCAATGGCTGGGACAGGGCACCGTCTGCCCACCCGGTCTGTTCGCCCGCGCAGCGACCATCGATCTCGCAGCGCCGTTACGGACGCTGGCGACCGGCGTCGAGGCGCTGCCCGGCGTGGCGGTCGACATCGAGTGCCGCGTCACGAAGGGTGCGGTCGGCTTTGGTCTGCTCGATGCCGACGGGGCCTATATGCCGGGCGCGGAGATTTCTGTGGAAGAAGGTCCCGACAGCCGTCTGGTCACGTTGCGCGCCGTCGGCGTCGGCTTGCCGGCAAGGCTCGTGATCCGGAACTTCCGCGCCGTTGGCCGGAGTGTCTTTGCCTTGAGCGCGGCTGTCCTGCGGCCCGCCAATTAGGGCCGATTGGCGGAAATTTGACGCCTCGTGTCTCAATTTCTCGAGACACCTCCGATGCCGATGGCATAAGGGTTTCAGGCGATTTGTCTCAGATTCTGCCACACCCCCTGCGCAGCAAACTTATCCGGCTTCCAGGGTGGTGGAGAGGCGGACGAAATCGGCGACCGACAATTCCTCGGCGCGTGCGGTCGGCGAGAGGCCGAGACGTTCGAGCGTCCTTGTGGGATCGGAGAACAGGGTCGAGAGAGAGCCGCGCAGCATCTTGCGGCGCTGGCCGAAGGCCGCCGCCGTGACGCGCTCGAGCGGCCGCAGATCGGCCAGGCGCTCCGACTTCGGCCGCGGTGTCAGCTGGGCGACGGCCGACGTCACCTTGGGCGGCGGCACGAAGGCCGTGGGCGCCACGTCGAACAGGCGGCGGACCTCGCAGACATGCTGGGCAAGCACCGACAGGCGTCCGTAATCCTTGGTGCGTGGCACCGCGGAGAGACGGTCCACCACTTCCTTCTGGAACATCAGGACCATGTCGGCGACGTCGTCCGCGGCGTGCAGCCACCGGATCAGGAGGGCCGTCGACACGTTGTAGGGCAGGTTGGCGACGATGCGGCGCGGGGTGGGGCCGAGCGTCGCGACCTCGATCTGCAGCGCATCGCCTTCGCGCACTTCCAGTCTTCCGCCGGCCGCGGCCTGCAGCTCGGCTAGAGCAGTGATGGCGCGTGGGTCGACCTCGATCGCCACGACGCGAGTGGCGCCTTCGATCAGCAGGGCGCGCGTCAGCCCGCCAGGGCCGGGGCCGATCTCGATGGTCGTGCCATCGGCCAGCGATCCGGCCGCGCGGGCGATGCGCCGGGTGAGATTGAGGTCGAGCAGGAAGTGTTGCCCGAACCGCTTGCGGGCATCGAGCCCATGGGTGGCGATGGTCTCGCGCAACGGCGGCAGGTCCGCCACCTCCACGGTCACGCTCCGCGCCGGCGCGCCATGTCGTCGGCCATCGCCAGTGCCGCGAGAAGGCTGGCCGGATCGGCGCGACCGGTACCGGCGATGTCGAGTGCCGTGCCGTGGTCCGGCGAGGTGCGCACGAAAGGAAGGCCGACGGTGACGTTGACGCCGCCCGCGAAATCGATCGTCTTGATCGGGATCAGCGCCTGGTCGTGATACATGCAGAGCGCGGCGTCGTAAGTCGCGCGCGCGGCGGGATGGAACAGTGTGTCCGCCGGTGCCGGGCCGCGCACGTCGATGCCCTCGGCCTTCAGCCGGGCGATGGCTGGGGCGATGATCCGGTCCTCTTCATCGCCCATCGAGCCCTGTTCGCCGGCGTGTGGATTGAGGCCGGCGATGGCGATGCGCGGGCGGTCGATGCCGAACAGCGCCTTCAGTCCGGCTGCCGCGATGCGTCCGACCCGCACGATGCCGTCGGCGTCGAGCGCGTGCACGGCCTGTGCGAGCGACAGATGGATGGTCACCGGCACGACCCGCAGTTCGGGGCAGGCCAGCATCATGGCGACATCGACGCCGCCGGCCAGCTCGGCCAGGAACTCGGTGTGGCCGGGATGCCTGAAGCCTGCATCCTGCAGCGTCTTCTTCTGGATGGGATTGGTCACCATGCCCGCGATCGCTCCGGTCATGGCGAGCGCCACGGCGCGCTCGATGGCCTCAATCGTCGCCGGCGCGTTGGCCGGGTCGGGATGGCCGGCCTGCACCGGCGCCCGAAGCTTCACGGGAAGCACGGGAAGTGCCGATCCGAACACGACACCGGCTTCGGCAGGATGTGCGATCGAGCGGATCGGGACGTCGAAGCCGAGCTTGCTGGCCAGGGCGGCGAGGCGGGCCGGATCATCGAGCACGAAGAAGGAGCGCCTGTCGGGCCGCTTGGCCAGCCATGCCTTGAGGCTGAGCTCGCCGCCGACGCCGGCCGGCTCGCCCATCGTCACGGCGAGCGGCAGTGGCGAGGTCATGGCTTGACGTCGATGGTCGCTGTGCGGCGCAGATCGCGCATGTAACGCCGGCCGGCCGCCTCGAGCTTCTGCAGTAGGAGCTGTTGGGAAATGCTGTCGCGCGTCGGCAGGCCGTTGGTGCCTTCCTTCGAGCACAGCGAGACGACCTGAAGGCCCTCGGCCACGCGGAAGGGCCCGGCGGCGGCACCGACGGGAAGCTTGGGGATCTCGTCGTACATCTGGCGATTGCTGGCGAGGTCGCCGACGCGCACGTTCGTCAGGTCGCCGGAGGTGGCCCCCTTCAACAGCCGCGCCTGGGCATGCAGGTCGGCGCACTGGCGGACGCCGCTCATCGCCTTACGCGCCTCCGCAGTCGCCTGCTCGAGTTCTCCGGTCGACGCGTTGACCGGCAGGGCGAGCGTCATTTGCACCAGGTTGAGGCGGATGTCGTCGGGACGCGAGGAGGCGAACGGACGCTTATCGACCACGTAGAGAATATGCCAGCCCGCGGTGGTGCGGATCGGGTCCGACACCGTACGCACGGCCATCTTGTCGATGGCCGCGTCGAGTACCGGGTCGAGCGTTCCCGGCAGGACCCATCCGAGGTCGCCGCCGTTCTGGGCGGTGGCGCCACGCGAGAACTGCTGGGCAAGCGGCGGGAACGGTGCGCCGCGGCGGATCTGCTCGACGATGCGATCGACGCTGCGGCGGGCCTCGTCGGCCTGGTCGTTGCGGTCGATCGGGATGAAGATCTCGCCTACGCGCGCCTCGGTCTTGCCGATGTTGCCCCGCATGCGGGCCAGCGTATCGTCGACTTCGGTGTCGGAGACATCGACCTGGGGGCGAATCCGGCGACGCACGATCTTCAGCCAGGCGATCGAGGACTCGATCTGCTGGGTCGCGATCTCGTAGGGCACGCCGATGCCCTGCAGATATTGCTTGAACTGACCGGGCGCCAGGCCGGCCGAGCGTTCGATCTCGCCCACGCGCTGGGTGATCTCGCCCTCGGTGGCGCGCAGTCCGAGCTTCTTCGCATCCTGGATCTGAAGCCGCTCGTCTATCATCTGCTGCAGGATCTGCGGCGCCAGGCGCTTGCGCAGCTCGGGACTGTCCGTCTGGTTGGTCGTGCGGATGGCGAGGATGACGCGCTGACTCAAGTCGAAGTCCGTGATGGCGTCGTCATTTACCCTCGCCACCACACGCAGCCCTTGCGCGGAAGCGAGGACGGGACAGAAGGCGAGAGTGATCGCGAAGAGGGCGCGAATGAGCAGCGCGGACATTGAACCATCGATATTGTGAGAGGGCCGCGCATTATATGCGTCGGCTGCAGTCTCGCAATGGACCGTCTGGCGCAGTGTTGCCCAGCGGCCGAGCTTGACGCTCTGCGGCAGGTAGTTTAGCCGGAACAGGCGTATGGGGGCCAATAATTCGCCTATGGTTTCAGCCCACAGGTCAATGTCGAGGTTTGGAGTTTGGGACCTGATTTCGTCAGGGGTGGGCTACCATCTTGACAATATAGGGCGCTGGCTGCTTTCCCGCGCCCCGACGCTTGCCTCATTCTACGCCGCTTTCCTGGCTCCGGGCGTACCGAGCCTGCGCCCCCGTCCGGGCTGGAGCTTTGCCGGCGAATATTACGACCAGCGCCTCTGGATGGCGTGCCGCCGGGGCGCCCTGTGGGAGGCGGCCAAGAAGAGCGAGGCGGCGATGCCGCTTTTGCTGTCGTGGTACGACGGCACGATGGTGGACGTGACGCTGGGCAACGACAACAGCCTCTGCCTCTATGTTTGCGGCTCCTTCGAGCCCAATGAATTCTCGTTTCTGCACGGCTTTCTGAAGCCGGGCATGGTGTTTATCGACGTCGGCGCCAACGATGGGTATTACACGCTGTTCGCGGCCCGAAGGGTGGGCCAGGCCGGCAAGGTCGTCGCGGTCGAACCGAGCACGCGCGAGCGCATCAACCTGCGGCGCAATCTCGTGCGCAATCGCATCGACAATGTACATGTCGTGCCCGCCGCTCTCGGTGCGGCGCCGGGCGATGCCGATCTTCGCCTCGCGCAAGGGGCACACTCGGGCCACAATACGCTGGGCCAGTTCGCGCATGACGACGTGGCGCCCGCTGACCTCGAGCGCGTGACGGTCAAGACCATCGATATGGTCGCGGCCGAGCTCGATTTGGACCGGATCGATTTCATGAAGATCGACGTCGAGGGCGCGGAGGCCAGCGTCGTGGCGGGCGCGCGTTCGGTGCTCACGTCGATGCGACCCGTGATGCTTCTCGAAATCAACGACGGCGCCCTGCGTGCGCAAGGCATCGGAGCGGACGCCCTGCTGGTCGCGCTGCGCGAAGAATTCGACTACGAGACCCTGGTGTTCTCGCCGGCCACGGGCTTGCCCAGGCCGCATGTCGAGGGCGGTCCGCTGTCGGCCAATGTCGTGGTCGTGCCGAGAGAGCGGCTCTCCCAATTGCTGGGCGCGACCTGAGTCATCCCCCCAACGTGCCGGCGGTTTCGCAATCTGCAGAGCGTCTCGTGCCGGTCGCCAATCGCCTGCGGGAGTGGGCTGTGCGGCAGGCGCTCCCGCTCTGGGCCAGTCGGGGCTTCGACTTCGAGCATGGGCGGTTCGAGGAGTGCCTGTCGCTGCAGGGTGAGCGCATCGCGGATGTTCCCCTGAGACTGATGGTTCAGGCCCGCCAAATCTATTCCTATGGTCTTGCCGCGCGACGCGATTGGCACGGCGGAGCGCGCGACCTCGTCGAGAGGGCGTACGGCTCGATGGTGCGGGAGTTCCACCGCTGCGATGGCCGCGACGGCTGGGTATTCTCGATCGACCGCGCCGGCAATGTCGTGGATGCCACGCGCGATCTGTATGCGCATGCCTTCGTGCTTCTGGGCGTCGCTTCCTATGTGGGCGCCGGAGGGAGCCGTGACGCCCTGGCGATCGCGGACGAGACGCTGGCCTATATCGAAAATCACCTTCGGGCGGACAGTGGCGGATACTTCGACGCCGAGCCCCGCCCCGACGCGCTTCGGCGGCAGAATCCCCACATGCACATGCTCGAGAGCCTCCTTTCACTGTGGGCCAGCTCGGGCGAGCGTCGATACCTCGTGCAGGCCGAGAAGATATTCGATCTTTTTGCCACGCGTTTCTTCCAGACCGAGGGAGGAGTCCTCGTCGAATATTTCGACGACCGGCTGCAGCCGGTAGCCGGCTTGACCGGCGAGATCGTCGAGCCCGGCCATCACTATGAGTGGGTTTGGCTGCTTCGGTGGTTCGAGCGCGAGAGCGGTCGCTCGGTGCAGCCTTACGCCGATGCCCTCTATCGTCATGCCGATTTGCACGGATACGACAGGGACGGCCTCGTCATGGACGAGTTGCTGCGCGACGGCCGGCCGCAGAAGCGCTCGCGTCGCACCTGGCCCATCACGGAGGCCATCAAGGCAAATCTCTCCGAGATCGCCCTTGGCCGGATGGTGGCGGTCGACAAGGTGATCGCGCTGGCGGATCGCCTGCATGATCGGTTCCTGACCCGGGATCCGCCCGGCGGCTGGATCGATCGGCTGGACGAGAACGGCCGGGCTGCGACCGACGTCATGCCGGCGAGCACGCTTTATCATGTCCTTTGCGCGCTCGATGAACTTGACCGTTTGGTATCGGCGCTGGCGAGTCGGCTTTAGCGCCTCATGGTGCCGTCGTGCGATGCCGGTCAGTCCGCGATGTGGGTGTAGCCGACCGGCGGGCGGGCGCTGCCTTCGATCTCGGCGCGGGCCACAAGGTGATTTAGAACGGCTGCCTGCTTCCACACGCCGAGCGCATCGTTCAGCCGCTGCTTTTCTTCGTAGCGCAACGCGAGCTGGGCATACATTTTAGCCTTCAACCGTTCGTCGGGTGGCGGCGGGAAGCGAAGCAAGGTGGCTGCCTTGGTTTGGGTGGCTGGCGCCCGTTTGCCTGCCAGGATGCGGGACAGGACAGCAAACGGCTTCGCCGTGCTCCAGGGAGCGGGCGCGGATCGCGGCGGCGCATAGTTCTGATCGTATTCGATGCCGTCCAGAAATGCCTTTGGAAGGCCGGCAAGGGTCCGTTGGACGAGGGCGTAGATGTCTTCCGCCGTCTTTGGCCGGTTGATCTGCATCGCATGTTCGCAGAAGCGACGGGCATGTCCCCATATGAATAGGGAGCGAAGGAGGGGGTTGGGTCCCAGGAATCCGGAATCGCCGCACATTGCAATGATCAGGTTCAATCGGCCTCTCAGATGGACGATGGTGTCGCCGGGCTTGTTGCTGCTTTGATCGGGATGTGTTGCGTACTTCGCGACGATGGCCGGCAAGTACTTGATGGTGCCATGCGTGGCCAGGCGGCACCACAACTCGAATTCGATGCACTCGGCATTCCATTTTTCCGCGCCGAGTCCCGCGGCAATCAGGGTCTGGCGGCGAAAGAAACTGGCGCAGAAATACGGGCTGTAGTCGGCCATCAGATAGTCGATGAGGTTGAACGGACCGCTCGTCCAAAGCCCGGTTTGCCTGCCGTTCAGATCGGTGATCATCGCGTCGCCCGTGACCGCCCCGACCTCGGGTTCGCGCAAGAAGACCGCGACCGCCCGCTCGACGGCGTCGGGGAGAAGCTCTTCGTCGGCCAGGCACGAACCGATAAAGTCGCCCGAACATCGATTGATCGCCCGCCACAATCCGTCGCTCGGCCCGTTGTCCGGCTCGGAGAAGACTTTCAGCCGATCGCCATAGCCGCGAAGGATTTCCAGGGTGCCGTCGGTCGAAGCGCCGTCCTGAACGACGAATTCGATGTTAGGATACGTCTGGCGCAAAACACTGTCGATCGCGCGGCGCACTGTCTGCGCACCGTTGCGCACGAACATGAATATGGAAACTGGCGGCAAGGCATCGACGGTAGCTGCCGGCGCGACATCTGGCGAAATCATGGGAGGATATTTACCGCATCCGGGCGGACGGCAGCTCCAGCTGTTGCCCGTTGATCGAGGGCTGGGCCTTGCGATGAATGAAGTCGGGCAGACCCTGTCCCATGGAATGTTCGTAACGCATGGCGGCGGCCGAGTGATTGAACGGGATGTCGAGTGCCGTTCGAACGGTTTTTTCAACCTGGTTGCGCAACTCGACGATGCGTTGCGAGTTCAGATGGTCGGTGAACACGAATGCCTGGTAGCCGCCATTCGGATCTCCCTTGTAGTAGTTCGCCGACGTCGAATAGTTGACATCGTAGGCGTGGAGGCGGTCGCCGGTCGTCGGCTGCGTGTAGGTCCAGACATCCGGCAGGGTGGGATGTGGCTCCGCCAGGTCGTAGTAGGGCGTTCCCGGATAAGTCGTGATGACCGTGCAGTCGAAATCGTCGACCTGGCTGCGGATCAGCCAGTCTTCGATGGCGCCGATGCTTTCTTCGCTTTCGCCGGGATGTCCGACCGACATGAGCGCCTTGACCTTGAGGTCGTTCTTCTTGGCAAACTCGACACACCGGTCGTTGTCTTCGCGGGTCGACCTCTTGTTGATGTTCGTGAGTATCCGCGGATGGGCCGCCTCGAAGCCGCAAAGCAGCCAGCGAAAACCGGCTCGCCGCATCGCGATTGCCTGCGCGTCCGTGAAGAGTTCGGCTTTGACGAAGCCGCGCAGCCTGAATTCGACGCCCAGTCGGGATTGAAGATCGGTCAGGCCGTTCATCAGCTCGATCATGCTTTTAGAGACATTGAGCTCGTCGTCATAAAACATGAAGCCGGTATAGCCATAGTCGCGATGGAGCAACTCCGTCTCGGCGAGAATGGACGCGACCGACCGATTGCGGATAAGGCGAAGGCTCTTGCTGTTCCTGCCTCCGCAGAATCCGCAGTTGAACGGGCATCCAAGCTGTCCAATCAGGCTCGTCGCATTGTGACCTTCGATGGCATATTTGTACGACTTGAGATCCACCAGGTGGCGTGCCGGCAGGGGACTCCTTGTGAACATATCGTCCGACAGGAAGTGGCCGCCCTTCGGATCGTCGCCGTCGATTATCTTCGGCGGATCGTCTTTGAGGGCTTCGAAGATCGCCAGTTCGCCGTCACCGGAGCAAAGGACGTCGAAATGGCTTTCGAGGTTGTCGGCGGCACGTTGTGCACGTCCAGCCACGACACCCTTCTTGCGCTCGAGCTTCAGGGCCGAATAAACGAGTGTCACGTGAGGTCCGCCGATAATAAGGCGAAGGTCCGGGCGCAGCTTGCGTATCGTTCGGGCTATTTTGATGACCGCCGGCAGTTGAGGAGTCGTTGCGGTGATCCCGACAGCGACGTCTACGCTGGATTTGATGAAATCCGCCAGAGCGTCGACATAGTTCTCTATCCCGGACAGGTCGAGGAAGTTGATGGCATAGCCCTTGGC
>FTCZ01001579.1_pt1 | contig 13777 bp, 22 predicted proteins | sample 1658871 | NCBI WGS metagenome assembly FTCZ01 (sample SAMEA3914864, study PRJEB12502) | metagenome | biome: forest; material: soil | place: USA | collected 2012-03-12 | depth 0.3 m
AACCTTCCCGCCCACGCCGAATTGTCAGTTGCGGGCCGCGTCAGCCGGACCTGGTGGCAAAGAGAACAGGGTAGGTTTCTCCGGCTTCTCACCCTGGCCTACGAAGTGGCAGTCGAGCTCTTGTACCACCCGGCCCGCTCCGCATCGGGCGTGGGGCAGGAGATGGCCAAGAGGGCAAAACCGGGAACGATCACGACCAGGCCGCACAAGGCCAATGCGCGCGTCGTTCAGCGAACGGGCAGCGCCGTCACCGCGACCGCGCCGCAGCCTCCTCCTCCCTCCGCGACGATCTCGGGTTGGGTAGAAGAAGCCTGGATCCTCTTGCGCGAAAGCGTCACCGGCTACGCAACCGACAACGCGCTGAGCCATGGTGCGGCGATGGCCTTCTACGCCACCACATCGCTGGCGCCGATCCTGCTGATCGTCGTGGCGATCGCCGGCTTCGTCATCGGCAACGATGCCGCGCAGCTGGCGCTCTCGGCCGAGATATCCGGCGTGATGGGACCGCAAAGCGCCGATCTTCTGAAGGCGACGATCGAGAGCGCTTCGCATCGCTGGTCCGGCACGCTGGCGACCCTCATCGGGCTGGTGACGCTCTTCGTCACCGCCTCGGGCGTCTTCGGCGAGATGCAGCAGTCGCTGAACGAGATCTGGAAGGTGAAGCCCAACGGAGTGTCGCTGTCGCGCTTGCTGCGGGCGAGGGCGGCTAGCCTCGGCCTGGTCGCCGCGCTCGGCTTCCTGCTTCTCGTCTCGCTGGCCGCCAGCACCGCGATTGCCGCGCTCGGCGATCTGATCAACCGCCGCCTGCCGTTCGGGGAGCTGATCATCAGCCTGATCAACACGATCGTGTCCTTCGTGCTGATCACGCTGCTCTTCGCCGCGATCTACAAGGTCCTGCCCGACCGTTCGCTCAAATGGCGCGATGTCGGCATCGGTGCGGTTGTCACCGCGCTGCTCTTCACCATCGGCAAGTCGCTGATCGGCTGGTATATCGGCACCAGCGCCATCGCCACCTCTTACGGCGCCGCCGGCGCGCTGATGGTGGTGTTGGTCTGGGTTTATTACTCGGCGCAGATTTTCCTGTTCGGCGCCGAGATCACCCGCGCCTATTCGGTGCGGCGCGGCAGCCGCAAGGACCTGGCAAAGGTCGTGGCTGCCGACGCCAAGGCCAAGGCCCCGCCTGCCTCGCCCGGTCGCAAACGCCAGGCGCCAAACAAATGAGGTCGCCGTCCAGAAGAAGAGGCCCTGTGGTCGTGGGGTCGTCCCTACCTGTCCGGCAAGGGGGCGCTTGAAAGTCAACTCAGGTGCTTAATGCCGAAGGCAGCGGTTGGGGCTCGACCTCAAGAATACGGGCGAGGCGCTTTTCTGGGCACCGCAAGAATAACCTAGCGTTCCTCTTCCTGGCGCTTCTCGATTTCATAGGAAAGCCAGCGGCAAACCATGCCGACGATCGATGTCGCGGCGCCGCCGAGCAGGCAGGCGATCAGCAACGGGCTTTGCGACGCGCTCGACCAACTGACGATGGCAAGCAGCATCACGCTGACCGTCGAGATCAGATAGCCTATGCCCTTCAGCAGATGTAGCGATGGTCTGGTCATCCGGCACCTCCTCTCCGTCCATGGAACTGTCGGTGTTGGCTGAAGTTCCGTCTCACGAGCTGCTCGACCGTGGACAGCGGTGTGCCCGAACATTCCAGCTATGCGGAACTTTTGCCGGGAGCTGACGTTGCCTCCGCGCTACGAAACTCCCTGCTAGCTTCAAAGGTGACGCCGTAAACATGAGCATTCTCATGGCCAGTCTGGTGTCACTTGCTTTGGCCATCATATGCGTGCTGGTTCACTACGAGGCATTCCGCGCGGTCGCGAATTCCGCCAGGACAGCCCAGCAGGCCGGTTTCCCCTCGCGTGGCCGGCTGCTTTTGGTGATATTCGGCGCGCTTGCCGCGCATGCGCTCGAGATCACCATCTATGGCTTCGTCTTCTGGGCGCTGCATGGATACCGGCTGCTGGGCCAAATCGTCGGCGAGGTTTCCGGAGGCTGGATCGATTTTCTCTATTTCTCGATCACCAATTACACGACCCTTGGCGTCGGCGACATTCATGCCGAGGGTTCGATGCGGCTGATCGCTTCCTCCGAAGCGCTCACCGGTCTGGTGCTGCTGAGCTGGACGGCGTCGTTCACCTATCTGTCGATGGAGAATTTCTGGAAGCAGCAGCGATAGATCGCTATAGGCGCGTCGCGTTTTCCCAAAAAACCTGCACTTTCGGGCGACATATATTAGGCGACAGCTTTCTGGTTCTTGGCCGCCGCGCAGCGGTCGCGGAAAGCCTCGACTTCCGCCTCCGTCAGGTGCTCGATGCCGATGAAGTCGTTCTTGCCTTGGCCCGAGCGGATCAGTTCGTCGAGCTTGGCCTGGATGGCGGCGCCATCGCGGTTCTGCGTGTTCTGGATCAGGAACACCATCAGGAAGGTGACGATCGTCGTGCCGGTGTTGATGACCAACTGCCAGGTTTCCGAATAGTGAAACACCGGCCCGGTCAGCGCCCAGACGACGACGGAGGCGAGGCAAAGGGCAAATGCCCACGGCCGGCCGGTGGCATGCGCGACGGCGCCGGCCATCTTGTTGAAGGCTTTTTCCATGGAAGGCTCAATTGGTAAGCAACCCGGTGAGAACTCACCAAGCGATGAGAAGGCGGGACCGAGGGAGATCCCGTCTTCCTACGGGCAATTCGAAACGCGCCTGGCGCGCCGGATTGGGCCGTTCTACGCCGCTTCGGCCGCCAGATTGACAGCGGACTCGGCAAGCTGGGTCAGCGCCGCATCAGTTTCTTTTTCTTCGCCGAGCGTCATGTCGAGAAGGTTGACGGCTTCGTTCAGCCCAAGCTCGGCGGCCCAGGTCCTCAGCGTGCCGTAACGCGAGATCTCATAGTGCTCGACCGCCTGCGCGGCGGCCAGCAGGCCGGCGTCAAGCGAAGGCGAGCCCTTGTATTCTTCCATGATCTCGGCGCCTTCCTCGGTGATGCCCATGATCGCCGCGCAGGTCTTGCCGACCGGCTTCTTGTCGATCACCGCGAACACCTCTTCGAGGCGCGCGACATGTTCCTCGGTCTGGCCGCGATGCTTCTCGAAGGCCGCCTTCAATTCGCCGCTCTGCGCCGCTTTGGCCATCTTGGGCAGAGTTGCCAGGATTTTCTTCTCGGCAAAGTAGATGTCTTTCAGCGTGTCGTGAAAAAGTTCGTTCAGGCCCTTTTTCGAGGCCGCTTTCGTTGTGGGCATGATTTATCTCCAGAGGTTGGTCGATGGGTTCATCGATCACTCCCAACCCTGTCCGCGACGACTTGTTCCAAAGAGAATTTTCACCGCTGGCTTTGCCAAATGATCATTTGTTGTTGACGCGCTTCAGGCGGGCATTGCCGGCCGGCTGGCTCAGCCGGCGAATTTACGTCTGAACGATTTCATCCCCTTTTTCAGCGAAGCCCGCGCCTCGGCCGCGCTCTGCCAGCCCTTGAGCTTGATCTTCTTGCCGGTGCCCAGCACCGATGAAAAGAAGAATTGCTCGATCTCGCGGCGCAGGTCTTCGGGAACGTCGTCGGAGACCACAGGCTCGTCGGGTGCGTCCTCCTTGTGCGGACAGAAGATGAACCTGTCGTTGCGAACCTTCGAGCCGTCCGGGTCCTGCTGCTTCAGCCTCAAGGCGCCAAGCAGATGGCACTTGATAACCACGCCGGGCGCCGCGGCCGCCTGGTGGATAACCAGCCCGTCCAAGGGATCGCCGTCGTCTCCCAAGGTGGAAGGCACGAAGCCCCAGTCATAGGGATAGCTGTTTCCAACAGGCAGAGGCCGCGAATATTCGAACACCTGCATCTTGGGCTCATAGGCGAGCTTTGCCGCCGAGCCTCGTGGCGTTTCGACGACCACATGAAACAGGTTGCGAGAGGTTGCCGGAAGCTTCAGATAATCGGTCATGACACGCCTGGGCGATCGAGGACATTCATAGGAACTTGACGCGCACGCGAATGTTCCAGTTGCCGAAACTGCCTGCCGCGAAAGCTTGTCCGGCTTATCGTTTCGACCGGCGCGCCAATCTGTCGAGCAGCTCTCGGAGGCGATCGGGCGGCCGTCTTTCAAGCCGGAAAATCGGCAGCCCGCGCAAATGCCGCCTCATGATCTCATTGGAGAACTGTCGTTTGAGCAATTCGGCCAGCCTTTCGGTGCCGCGCCTGTCGTTGGCCATTGTTTTGGAACCCTTTTTCGGTTCCAACTCGGCCGATCTGGAATTGTTCCTCGCAGGCTTCAGGGTCTCTCCAGACTCCGCCCGTGGTCGCCGCTGCCTTCCACTTTATCGACGATCGCTTGGAACTTTATTCTACCGTCAGCGCTATCGACAGGTAGTTCTTCATAGTTTCAGGGAGCATGACAATGAACAGCAAGATGATTTGCTTGGGCGCGGTGGCGTTTTCGATGATGGCGGGCGCGGCGATTGCCGGCTCCTCGACCGGAACGTCGGCGTTGGACGATCCGGCGAAGATGTCGCCTTTCTTCACCGACGCCGGGATGAAGACCATGAGGTCGGGCGATGAGTTCAAGAAGGCTTGGATGGCCATGACCGAAGATGACCGCGCTTCTATTAAGAAGGATTGCGGCGACGAGGCTATCGCCAAGGCGCACGACAACTTCTGCAAGATGACCAAGGAATTGGGCGGCGCGAACTGAGCATCGTCGTATTGGTCACTAAAAACGGCGGGCAGCGGCTCGCCGTTTTGCGTATGAGATCAATGCATCTTTGAAACGTTGCTCGATAATGTCGGGAATGCCTTCGCTGAAAGCCACGCCTGGCACTATAGCGGTTTCAATTACATTGGTTAGTGCAGAACGGGCGGCAAAAAATAGAGGCGCCGCCGCGGCTGCGGCAGCGCCTTTTCTCAGTGCCAATTTGGCCTAGTTCCAGCTCTGGCGGCCGTACCAGTCATCGATGTCGCGCTTGGCGCGATCTTTCTCGATGCCGTAGCGCTCCTGGATCTTGCCTTCGAGCTGGTCACGTTTGCCGGCGATGCGGTCAAGGTCGTCGTCGGTGAGCTTGCCCCACTGTTCCTTGACCTTGCCCTTGACCTGCTTCCAATTGCCTTCGACGCGGTTCCAATCCATGGCCGTTTGTCTCCTGTTGAACACAAGAGGCAAACGGACGGTCCGCCCCAAGGTTCCGGCGAGTAGCGTTTGGCTCAGGCAGCCGCTCGTTTTTCGTGCCGGCCTTCCTTGATCTCCTCGGCAAGCTTGTCGCAGAAGGCGTCGAGATCGCCGGGGTTGCGGCTCGTCACAAGGCCCTGGTCGGTCATGACCGGACTGTCCTGCCAAAGACCGCCGGCATTGATCACATCGGTCTTGATCGATTTGTAGGAGGTGACGCGGCGGCCCTTGGCGATGCCGGTTTCGACCAGCAGCCATGGCGCGTGGCAGATGGCACCGACCACCTTCCTGGCGGTCCAGAACGCCTTGATGAAATCGAGCGCCTTCTGCTCGACCCTTAGAAGGTCCGGATTGATCACGCCGCCCGGCAGCACGATGGCGTCATAGTCGTCGGGCCTCGCCTCATCGAGCGTCCTGTCGACCGGAACCGCGCGGCCCCAATCCTTGCGATCCCAGCCTTTGATTTCGCCCCTTTTGAGCGATACGACCTCGACTGTCGCGCCAGCCTCGCGAAGCTTCTTCAGCGGCACCTCGAGCTCGGACTGCTCGAAACCGTTGGTGGCCAGGATAGCGACGCGCTTACCGGTGATGTCCTGCATGGTCTATCTCCATCGTTTGGGGTGATGAAGATGCAACGGGGCGGGACACCGAGGGTTCCGCCCGGCAGGCCGCCACAGCCTTGGCCGTGCCTACAATCTCGTGATCCTGTCCAGCCCGAGCCGGATCCGCTGGCCTTCGGCGAACGCGAGCGCAAAGGATTCCAGTTCGAATGACCTGGTGATTTCCTCGCCGTCTTCGACCACGCGGACGAACCATTCGCCGCAGGCCTCGACCACCTCTACGACGGGCTGACAGGTTTCCCTTTTTTGCGGGTTATCCATCGCCGCTCTCCTCAGAAGCAATGGGGCATCGCTGGATTTTATAGAATCGGAAAAATGGGAATTTCAACATCAAATGTGGGGTGGGACAGGTGCTCGCCGACGTCCGGGAAAAACCGCGGATCGCAGGGAACATTTGCAGCCCGTTGAAGTTTTGGGTGCAGGCTGGCGCGCAGCTCGTCTCCCCGCGAAAGCACGCTGCCTCGCCGGGTTTCGGCCCGAACGCAAAGCCCGCCTCGGCCACCCCTTGCCGGGGCGGGCTTTATTGCAAACGAGACTGGAGACCATGCTTCACGAAGCAGTCAGGATCGCCGAAGAGGCCCACCGCGGCCAGAAAGACAAAAAACCGGCAGACCTTACATCGAACACCTGCGACGCGTTGCCGAGGCGGTCGAAACGCTCGACGAAAAAACCGTCGCTTACTTGCACGACGTCGTCGAGAAAGGCGAGGGCTGGACACTCGACCGGCTACAGGCCGCCGGCTTTGGTTTTTCCGTCGTGGCGGCGGTCGATGCGCTGACCAGGCGGATGGACGAGAGCGAGGAAGGCTTCATCTGCCGCGCCGTTTCGAATGAGCTGGCGCGGCCGGTGAAGGAGGCGGATTTAAAGGACAATCTCTGGCAGGCGCACCAGGCGGGCGTGGCTCCGCAGAAATACGAAACCGGCCTTGTTATCCTCGATCGTCTGGAAACCAGGGACTGAACTCAGCCCTGCGAAGCGATCACCTTGGCTTCGCGCATCAGCGAGCTCCAGTTCAAGCCTATCAGGTAGATGAGTTCGAGCGCCTGCGCTTCGCTGATGCCCGTCTCGTCCACAAGTCGCTGCACGAAATCGTCCAGGGTAGGGTTGTTTTCGTTCCAGACCGGGTCTTCGTCCGACATTATTTTTTCCCTTTCATGGAACCAACGCGTGGCCGGTTCGCTCGTTCCCGGCGGCCGGTTATCGCCGTCGCGAAGCGCGGCGATTATGGAAGTATTATTCTGGAAAGCCTTGCCGACCGCGAAATTAAGCGCTATATCTGCCAAATCGATCTTGTTGAACGAACGTTGTTTCTGAGCCGATTTGCGCTCTTACGATCTTCCATCTCAATTTCGAAGAATGCGTCGTTTGGCAGTTGTCAGGCGCGCGTAATTTTGCGTCGATTTGTAAGGAGATCGCAATGACTACTGGAACCGTGAAGTTCTTCAATTCCACCAAGGGCTTCGGCTTCATCGAGCAGGGCGGCGGCCAGCCTGACGTGTTCGTTCATATCTCGGCCGTGGAGCGCGCAGGAATGCGTTCGCTCGTCGAAGGCCAGAAGGTCAGCTTCGACGTCGTCAAGGACGCCCGCAACGGCAAGAGCTCGGCAGAAAATCTGCAAGCCGCCTGATCACAGCGCCTTTGGTCCTTTGACCACGGATGTACTGGCATCGGCCGTAAAGGCGCATTGGAGAAGGTCGGGCATTGCCCGGCCTTTTTTGTTCCGCCCGGATTGCGTCGAACCAGGAGAGCAATTCCAGGAAAAAAGTGTGACGCGGTTTTCCGCCCGAAATTGCGTCAATTTAGGAGAAGATTATGAAGTCCATACCGGATACCGGCCTGTTCAAGCCGGCCCCGTCGCGAACGGAAGCCAAGACCGACATGACCACGCGTGTCGCACGGCAGATTCTCGACCTGGAAGTGTCGGCAAGGGCCGCCAAGACGGAGCGGCTGCGCGCCGCCAGGTTGGCGCAGGAAGCAGCAGCGCCCGTGGTCGCGCCGAAGAAAGCGGCCCCGAAGCGTCGGGCCAAGGGAACAACCTGACAAGTGCTGGCCTTTTAGGCCGAGCACGGGTTTTGACTACTTAGGCCATGGACCAGTTCTGGCCTCTTGGGCCATGGACAAATTCCGGCCTGGAAGGCCGTGGACCGGCTCTCGCGTCTTCTAAGTGGGAATATCGATGCCAGCCGGCTCCCGCGGGCCGGATGTTGCCGGCATCAAGCACACGCCGGCGCCAAATATGGCTATAACGGCGCCGCCACTATCCTTCCGGATTCAGATGCAGCAGGTCAAACCGAGCATCAGGCATTATTCGCTCGCTCAGCGCCTTTTCAAGATCGTTGCGGCTGTCGCGTCCGCTGCTGTCGGGCAGGTCGAGCGACGTCAGCGCTTGTTCGTCGAATTCCACCGCGGCCCCGTAGAGCTGGGTGACATACAGGACCAGTTCCTCGATGTCCTCGCGGGCGATGTTTTCGGCAAGATTCCGTAGCCTTACTTCTTCGGCCACCCGGAACAGATTGACGATGCCATGGGCCTGCAAGGCCGCCTGCACGGTGCAATGGGCGTCGTCTCTCAGCTTTGCGGAATATTTTAAAAGCATGGAAAACCTTCCTTTCGCGGACGGTTGTCCCTCTTCATGGATAGTGCGCCCGCCTTGGTGGGAAGGCAAGCGGAAAATAAAAAATCGTAATAATATCATGTAGTTAGTATATGATGTGAAGTAAGCGCTCGATGCATCTTTGGTATCGTTTGCCGAATGCATCTTGAATGCAAAGCCCTCTCTTGACGTTCAGAGAGCCGTATCCTAATTATCACCAAAGCGAGACACATACTAACTCATCGCATTTGTAGCCTTTGAAGGGCGGCACTTATGGTGGAACTGGAACGTCCGCAGCGTTTGCAGATCATGCTGACTGACGAAGAGTTGGCGGCGTTGGAAAACTGGCGTTTCGAAAAGCGAATGCCGAGCCGCTCGGCAGCCGTCCGTGAGTTGTTGCGGCGGGGCCTGGCGTCCGACGGTTTCCTGACGGCGGAGACGGGCGCGAAGTCGCAGGACTTCGGCGTTCTGTCGTCTTCACCGACCACCAATGGCGATGCTGAACCCTCTTCCGGCGGCAATTAGCGCTTGCTATTGCGCAGCCCGACGCTAACTACAGGCGATGGCAAATTCCGGGGGCACGATCCGACAGGATGCAAGCGTGGATGCGCGCCTCGCGGCGATCGTCGATTCCTCCTACGACGCCATTGTCGGCAAGGATCTGAACAGCGTCATCACCAGCTGGAACCAGGCGGCCGAGCGCATGTTCGGCTATAGCGCCGAGGAAGCCGTCGGCCAGTCGATCCTGATCCTGATTCCCGAGCATATGCAGAGCGAGGAAGCCGACATCATCGCCCGCGTTCGCAAAGGCGAGCGCATAGCGAGCTTCGAGACGGTCCGCAGACGCAAGGACGGCAGCTTGATTGCCGTGTCGCTGACGATTTCGCCGATCAGGGGCATCAGCGGCGAGATCGTCGGCGCCTCGAAGATCGCCCGCGACATCACCGCCGCCAAGGAGAGCGAGCGCCGCATCCGGCTGCTGATGCGCGAGGTCAACCATCGCGTGAAGAACCAGTTCGCGGTCATCCTGTCGATGGTGCGCGAAACCAGCAAGCGCTCGACCCATCCCGGCGAGTTCGAGGAGCTGATCCGCTCGCGCATCATGGCGCTGTCGCGCTCGCACGACCTTTTGGTCACTTCGGAGTGGGCCGGCGCCAGCCTGTTCGACCTCATCCAGGAGCACTTGAAGCCGTTCGGCCATGAGGAACGCATCTCGCTCTCCGGCCCGCTGCTGACGCTGCAGTCGAACGCGGTGCAGAATCTCGGCATGGCCTTCCACGAGCTCGGCACCAACTCGTCCAAATATGGCGCGCTTGCCGGCGAGGGCGGCCGGGTCGACGTCACCTGGACGGTTGAGACCGGCCCGCAGGCCGAGCGCTGCTTTCACCTTGTCTGGCAGGAGACATCCAAGGCCATAGCCGCCGAGGCCAAGCCCGAGCGCAAGGGGTTCGGTACGGTCGTGCTGCAGCGTGTGGCGCCCCAGTCGTTGAGCGGCGCCTCGAACCTCGAACGCTCGCCCGGACATGTGAAGTGGGAGCTCACCGCCCCGCTCGAAGCGATCATCGTGCCGCAGCTCGGCGCCGAGAACGGCGGCGATTTCAACGGCTGAGGCGCCTGCGCAGCCGGCCGGCCCTTGTAGCTGCGTAAAAGTGTATTACATCAGTTAACAGAGCGTGCGCATCGCACGCCAATGCAGTTGCTTTGGTCAAGCTTCATCAATGGAGGTTGTCATGGCAAGCAAACTGATGGAAGAAAGAAAGAGTAAGGACTGGGTCATTCTTGTCCTCGCCATCTGCCTGTTCATCTCTCCCTGGGTCATCGGATTCACAGCGGCAATGGTGCCCGCGTGGAACGCCTGGATTGTAGGCGCTCTGCTCGGCGCTTTGGCCTTGGCGACGCTTTCGGTGTTCGCGGAATGGGAGGAATGGGTAAATGTCGTCCTCGGGCTTTGGTTGGTCGTCTCACCCTGGCTGCTGCACTTCGCGGCTGACAGGAATGTCATGATCACGCATGTCATCCTCGGCGTGCTCGTGGTCGCGGCGTCGGCCTGGGCCGTCTGGGACGTTCGCCACCCCCACGCGCATGCGTAGGCGGTGACTGACCGGTAGCCCGCCGCGCGAGCGGCGAGCTCCTTTGACTTTGACATCGGGGCATCGGGCTGAACGGCGATTGCGGCGACTTCACGCAATTGCTGCAACCGGAAACGTTTTCGTGCATTCTAGGGAATGGCCTCGATGTTCAACCCCGACGCTCCCGCCAAATGCTGCTCCTATTGCGGCGGCCGCGACCATGATTTCGAGGAATGCCCGAAGCGCAAGGCCGACGCCGAGAAAGAGAAGGCGGCGCGGGTGGCTGACGCCAAGCCTATGCTCGCCAGCGAAGATGTTTCGGCAAAACCCTGAGGTCGCATTTCTTGGCGCCGGCGCTCAATCATTTGACGAGTACTGGCATTCGAGCGCCGCCCAGGTTGTCGGCCAGATCGAGAAGCACGGCCTGGCGCGGATCGACGACTATGTCGATCCCTACGGCTCGATCGTGGCCGGGGACTGGCAGAAGGACATGCCCTGGCGGGATAGGTGCTGAGCGTTCGAGAGCGCCAAGGCACGATGTGCGTCAACCGGCCGAGCGCTTCAACTTGGCAGCCTTGCGCAGGTCGTCATTCATCCGCGTCTGCCAGCCCGGACCTTTTGCACGGTAAGCGCTGACCACGTCGGGATCGAGCTTCAGTGAGACAGCTATTTTCTTGACTTCGGCAGGCGGTCGGCCGGGCTTGCGACGTAGTTTCAGGAGCTCGAGCGGCTGGGCGTCGGGATCGGCAAGAGCGGCAGCGGTGATTGCTGCGTCTTCTTCGTCGGACATACGCGCAAGGGCGGCCCGGGCCATGGCACGCGCCTCTTCGCGGCTGCGCGTCGGCGGAGTTGCCTCGCGGCGTACAATCGTAGATCGATTAGAGGCTTTCGACATAGTCGGCGATCTCCTTCTTCGTGGCCTTGCGCAGCGAGATGACGCGGATCGTTTCGTCGCGCTCCACATAGACAATCACATACACGGACAGGCCGATAATACCGGTGGCGACAGGCGTTCCTCGCCATAGTTTTCGCTGTCGTCGATGGCTATGACTGCATTGGCGAAATCAAATTGCGGTGCGAGCTCGAAGTCGACGCCGTGCCAGCCGCGCAGGCGTTCCCTCAAGCCTTGACTTTTTCTGGGATGGTCGAAGAACGGGCGTTGAGCCAGTCTATAATCGCGACGGGGGTAGGCGGGTGGCCGATATTGTCTCGATCAGAGCGGGTGCGGAGCCTGCCGGGCGCGTCTCGGCGGGCCGCTTGCGGCTGGTCGCATTCATCGCCATCGCCGCCTTTATGATCGCGGGCCCGGCCGCCGAGCAGATCTTCGGGGTGCGGTCGGAATGGCTACGCTCCTGGACCATGTTCAGCGCGATCGGGATGGGCGTGATCGACGCCTCCTTCGAAATCCGCCAATCCGACGGCGCGCTTGTCCCGCTCGACCGGTTCGAGATGCTCAGCGCTCGTCGCGACGGCAAGCTGAAGTGGATCCAGAACCGCGAGGAACTGGCTTCCGTCATCAAGCGGCTCTGTGCGACCGCCGGGCAGGGCGCCGACATCCGCGTCCGCGCGCGGCAGGCCGCGCGCAGCGGCTGGCAGATCATCCATACCGATGCCGAAAATGCCTGCGCAGACTGACGCCATCGCCGACTGGCCGGGCTGGCGGCTGATGCAGGCTTTTGCCGCGCGCTTCGTCGGCTGGGCGGTCGACACGGAGGGCTCGTCGCGTTCGTCCGCGTTGATCCGCATCGGCCTGGCAATGTTGTTCTGGTCGCGCTGGGCGGGCGAGTTGCTGCTCTATAGGGACCCATCGCCGCTCGGCTTGTTCCTGGCAGCCAACTTCTTCGTCACCACAGCGCTGCTCTTCATCGGCTATCACAGCCGCGTCGCCGCTTTATGGACGGGCTCGGTCGGGCTGGCGATGTACTATTATTTCGGCTTCCAGCTTGGTCGCGAACCCTGGACCCACCATCACATCTATCTGCTTGCCGTCGCAGCGCTTCTGATCGCGCTCACGCCTTGCGGCCGCTCCTATTCGCTGGACCGTTACCTGGCGGTGATGCGCGCCGAACGCGCGGGTCTGCCGCCGCCGGCGGAGCGCGGCAATCTGTGGGGGCTGCGGCTGATCGTGGTGCAGCTTTCGGTGCTCTATTTCTTCGCCGCCTTCGACAAGTCGAGCCACGCCTTCCTGAGCGGCGCGCGGATCGAGGCGATATTCCTCTGGTACTATGCGGGGTCCGACTATCCGGCCGGCCTTGCCTGGCCCGCCACGATCGTGTCCTTCGGCGTGGTCGCGCTCGAATACAGCCTTGCCTTTGGCCTGCCGTTTCGTGCCACAAGGCGTTATCTGCTGCTGCCGGGCCTTGCCTTTCACGCCATCATCTATCTGACGCTGCCGGTCTATACGTTCAGCGCCACCATGGCGTTGCTCTATCTCGCCTATTTCGATGCCGATGCCGTCGACAAGGTCATCGCGCGTCTCCAGGGGATCGGATTCAAAGAGGAAATTTCGTGAAGCGTGGTTTGTTGTTTTCGGGCGCCGTCGTCGTGGCGGCCATGGGTTTGGCCATGGCCTGCGGCGCGGCGCGTGCCGGCGATGCGAATGACTATTATCCCAAGCGCGCATGGGGTTCCTTCAGCGGCGGCCAGATGAACACGTCGCTGCTGGTGTTCCGCGACCTCAACCGGAATGGCGTCTACGATCTGGGCGACCGGCCGATGTCGCGCGTGGCGGTCGAACTCGACAGACCGAACGGCAGCACCATCATGCGGTTGACCAATGTCAGCGGCTTCGCCAATTTCCGCATGTCGGTCAACCAGCGCGATTTCGAAGTCGTCGATCCCGGGCATTACGCATTCCGGGTCGTGCCTCCGCCGGGTTTTTCCGTCACCACCGGCAACGCCTCGCAGGAAAGCGACTATGTCGTTTCGCCCGGATCGCCCGGCGACATGATCGCATTGCGTACGACGCACCCGGTCGGGCTTGCGGCGGACCTGACGATCAGCGGCGCGGCGGCCGCCGGGTCCCGCGTTTCCCTGACAGGACCGGACGGCGTCACTGCCGACGCCGAGGTCGGCCCGGACGGGCGTTTCAGCGCGCCTGCCGCGCCCGGCGAATGGCTGGTCGATTTTTCGGCCAACGGGGTGACCGAGCGGCGGCGCGTGGCGGTCGCCGGCACGGCGCCGGTGGTGCTCTCGGCGTTTTCGGGCAAGGGCGGCCCCGCCGAGGCGCCGCTGCCCAACGAGCATGTCGTCGGCTTCGACGATCTGATGACGACGCCTGGCGTGTTCGAAGTTCCGTCCGGCTATGGCGG
>FTCZ01001234.1_pt1 | contig 13763 bp, 16 predicted proteins | sample 1658871 | NCBI WGS metagenome assembly FTCZ01 (sample SAMEA3914864, study PRJEB12502) | metagenome | biome: forest; material: soil | place: USA | collected 2012-03-12 | depth 0.3 m
CTCTCTCTCCCTCGTCACGTGCACGGGGGAGGAGGCCCTTCCGGCGCCGCTTAGGGCTGAGTGCTGCCGCCCGGATTGTCGGAGGTCGGGGCCGAGGTGCCGGCCGCGCCCACCGCACCGATATTGCCGAACAGCTCCTGGAAGAGGCTGCGCTTACGGCCGAGCGTCGGAGTCTTGTCCGCCACAGGGTGGATAGAGACGACCTTGTCGAGGCCGCTGCGATCGATGCCGCTGACATTGCCGGCGGGATCGAAATGCACCGCGAGCGTGAGCTGGCTCACCGGCGCCGGTGAGCCAAACGAGAATTGCTTGGTCGAGCGCGACACATAATACCAGGTGCGGTCGTCGAACTGGCTAGCAAAGCTCGGCGCGCCCAGCGTCTTCTGCACCGATTCGCGATTGTCGACGCCCGGCTGGATCGACGCGACCAGCGATCGGTCGACGATATAGCCCTGGTGCCCACGCACCTCCGCGCAACCCGACAGACCTGCGGCCAGAGCCAGAGCTGTCGCGGCGACAACCTCCGCGTGACGCTTGCTGGCCGACATTCGCATCTCCTCATACCCCGGGGAGCTGTATCCCGGCCCACATTCAAAGCGCCATTGCATCGGCGAACCAGCCGCTCAATATGCCCTGCGCACGCGCCGCACAAGGCGCGTTGCCGACAAGGATTTGGGCGATTTGGTCACTCTCCTCAAGCGTTTCCTCGGGACCCGCGCCGATGTGGGCGCGCTGAACCCGCTCTATGACGCGATCGTCGCGCAGGCGCGCCGCCCGCACTGGTATCTCGACGGCGCTGTGCCGGACACGCTGGATGGCCGTTTCGACATGGTGTCGAGCGTGCTGTCGCTGGTGCTACTGCGGCTTGAGGCGCTCGATGCGCGCGAGGAGACGGCGCTGCTCACCGAGCGCTTCGTCACCGATATGGACGGCCAGCTCCGCCAACGTGGCATCGGCGACCTCGTCGTCGGCAAGCATGTCGGGCGGATGATGAGCCAGCTCGGCGGCCGGCTGACCGCCTACCGCGAGGGCTTCGCTGCGGGCGGCGATCTCGCCGGCGCGATCGATCGCAACATCTATCGCGGCGCCGCGGCGCCGGACGCGGCGCGAGCGCATGTCGAGCAGGAGCTGCGCGCGCTGGGGAATGGGCTCGCCGGGCGCGACCTTACGACCCTGCTCGCGGGAGACATCGCATGACTGAGGCCGCTGAATTCGCTCGGCCGTTCCGGCTGGACACAATCGGCGATGAGCCTCGCCGCGTCGAGATCGCGGCCGACGAGGCCGAGCGGGCGGCGCTGGCCACGCGCTTTGGCCTCGTCTCGATCGGCCGCCTCGACGCGGAAGCGACGCTGCGCCGCGAGGGCATGCGCGTGTGGGCCCAGGGGCGTTTCCGCGCCGAGGCGGTGCAGAGCTGCGTTGCGACTGGTGATCCGATTCCCGCCATGGTCGACGAGCCCTTCGCGTTGCGCTTCGATCCCGCCGGCGGTGGCGATGCGGACGAGGAGGTGGAGCTCGACGAGACGGACCTCGACCGGCTCGACTATGAAGGCGGAGCGATCGATCTCGGCGAGGCGGTGGCGCAGGGTTTCAGCCTCGCGCTCGATCCCTTCCCACGCGTTGCCGATGCCGACGAGCGGCTGCGTGCAGCGGGCGTTACCAGCGAGGAGGAGGCCGAGGCGCAGCGGATCGAGGCGAGTCCCTTCGCCGCGCTTAAGAGTCTCACGCGCAAATAGTGGCCAGTTGGCGCCTTTCATCCGGGCGAGATGCGCCCGGCTGACCTCGACGCGGCATTCGAGCCCGGTCGCCTCGCGTGAGCCGGGATCGCGCTCCGCGGTCGATTCGAATGCGCACCATCTGTCGCGATAGACCCGCCACGTGGGCTCGCCGGTGGTGAGCGAGGTGGGGCGGTACTGCGTGCGCCTTCAGCGTCGCCTGCCGCGCTGACTCGCGAATATGGTAGCTTCGAGGTCTACCTGATCGCGCGCCGCGGCTGGCTCTTCGGGCCGATCGCGCCCATCACGCTGATGGATCTGGCGGATACGGCGCTCGAAGCCGCGGCACACTGGCAAGCGTTGGGGCTGGCATATCCGGTGCGCATCGGCGTGATGCTGTTAATCTGCGGGATCGGCGCGGCATTGCGCGACGGCGGGTGCAGCTGGGGCTGGCACTGGTCGCGCTCGACTATCAGCGAATTTGATCTGCGATCGAATAATTCACGGTGACGGCGCCATGAGCTGGCCTCAGGACGCCCAGATCGCGAGAGACGATAGCAGAAGGGCCGCGCCCACCCATGATATCAGGATCGCCGCGAGCCCAATCAATTCGGCACGCTCGCTGGCCTTTCTGATCCGCGCAACATCACTGTCGGCGATATCGTACTTCATGGTGCCAACCCCTCTTCCCATGGACTCCCCAGTCCACGCGAAGAGTCATAGTCCTGTTGGTACGATCCCGAACTTCGCAAATAGACTAGGGGCCCGAAGACTTGCTCCGGACCTCTGATAGTCGGTGTGTGGTCGCGAGCAGCGCTTAGAAGGGCACGTCGTCGTCGAGGTCGCTGTCGAACGCGCTGCCGGGGCGCGACGCACCACCGGTGCCGCTACCCGAGCGCGCACCGCCTCCGAAGGCGCCGCCGGTGCTGCTGCCGCCGCCGAAGCTCGAGCCGCCGCCGAAATCGTCGCCGCCCTGGCCCCATTCGTCGCCGCCGCCCGAGCGGGGACCGCCGCCGCCTTGGCCGCCGCCGGGGCCGTCGAGCATCACCATCTGGCCGTTGAAGCCCTGCAGCACGATCTCGGTCGTGTACCGGTCCTGGCCGTTATTATCCTGCCACTTCCGTGTCTGGAGCTGGCCCTCGATATAGACCTTCGAGCCCTTGCGCAGGAAACGTTCGGCGGTGTTGGCGAGGCCTTCGTTGAAGATCGCTACCGAATGCCATTCGGTGCGTTCCTTGCGCTCGCCGGTAGTACGATCCTTCCAGGTTTCGCTGGTGGCGATGCGCAGATTCACGACCTTGCCGCCGTTCTGGAAGCTGCGTGACTGGGGATCCTGTCCCAGATTACCGACGAGGATGACTTTGTTGACGCCGGCCATGCCGCCTTCTCTCTTTCGCTAGAGCCCTGCCCAGGTTGCGATCCAATAGGTCGCTCCAGCAGCGACATAGGCCAGCAGGAACAGATAGCCAACCATGAAGGCAGGCCATTTCCAACCATTAGTCTCGCGGCGGGTGACGGCGATGGTCGAAAGGCATTGGGGGGCGAACACGAACCACATCAGGAAGGCGAGCGCGGTCGGCAGCGGCCAGTCCTTGCCGAGCTTGCCCGAGAGCGCTTGATCGGCCGCGTCCTCATGGTCGCCAGCGTCGATCGCATAGGTGGTGGCGAGCGCCGCGACCGCGACCTCGCGCGCCGCCATTGCGGGCGGCAGGGCGAGGGCGATGTTGTGGTTGAAGCCGATCGGCTTGACCACGACCTCGATCCCCGAAGCGATGCGGCCGGCGATCGAATATTCGGTTTGTTTCTGCCCGGCCGGCGCGACCGGATAGGATGCGAGCACCCAGAGGATCACGTTGGACAGCAGGATGATCGTGCCGGCGCGCTTGAGGAAGATCAGGCAGCGGGTCCACAGCCCCAGCGCCACGTCGCGGATCGACGGACGCTGATATTTCGGCATCTCCATCATAAAGCCGTGGCTAGGGCCCTTGGTGACGGTGCGCCGGAGAACCAGCGCCGCAACCAGCGCGCCGGCGATCCCCATCACGTAGAGCCCGAACAGCACAAGCCCCTGCAGGCCAATGCCCGGCAGCACCTGTCTGGCCGGAATGCAGGCACCGATGATCAGCGTGTAGACCGGCAGCCGCGCCGAACAGGTGGTCAAGGGCGCGATCAGGATGGTTGTGAGCCGATCCTTGGGATCGTCGATGGTGCGCGTCGCCATGATGCCTGGGACAGCGCAGGCGAAACTGGACAGGAGCGGGATGAAGGCGCGACCCGAAAGCCCGACGCGCGCCATCACCCTGTCCATCATGAAGGCGGCGCGGACCATGTAGCCAGTCGCCTCGAGCAGCAGGATGAAGAAGAACAGGATTAGGATCTGCGGCAGGAAGGTGACGACCGCGCCGGTGCCCTTGATCACGCCCTCGGTCAGCAGCGAGCGGACGAAGCCCGCAGGCATCCATGTTTGCACCCATTTACCCAGCCAGTCGAAGCCGGCGGTGATCGCGTCCATCGGCGCCTGCGCCCAGGCGAACACCGACTGGAAGATCAGGAACAGCAGGCCCGCCAGCAGCATGGGTCCCATCACCGGATGCAACGCGACCGCGTCAACGCGGTGGCTCCAGCGGCGCGCGCCATGCTCTTCGGTGGTGGCGGCGAGCGCGATCGCGCGGGCGCGGCGCTGGAGGACGACGATGTCCTCATGGTGGAAGCCGGCTCCGGCAGCGATCTTGCGCACGCCCGCGTCGCCGACAATCTCCGCCATCGCCACCTTGAGTTCCTCGATGCCGCGCTTGCGCACCGCGACGGTTGGAACGACCGGGACGCCGAGCTCCTTCGCCAGCTTCGCCGTGTCGATCTTGAGCCCGTCGCGCTCGGCCATATCGACCATGTTGAGCGCCACCACCACCGGCAGGCCCAGCGCGATCAGCTGGAGGGTGAAGCGGAGGTGATTATCGAGATTGGTCGCATCGACGACAATCACGATCGCGCCGGGCAGCCGCTCGCCTTCCTGGCGACCGAACAGCACGTCGCGCGTCACCTGCTCGTCGGGGCTGGCGGGTTCGAGCGAATAGGTGCCAGGCAGGTCAATCAGCTCGATGGGGCGGCCATCGGCCAGGCTCATCCGGCCCGCCTTGCGCTCAACCGTGACTCCCGGATAGTTGCCGACCTTCTGGCGGGCGCCGGTCAGTGCGTTGAACAGCGCGCTCTTGCCGGCATTGGGATTACCGACCAGCGCCACCATCGGTGCCGGGTTCATGCCGCGATCGTTTCCACCGAGATGGCCTGCGCCTGCGCGCGGCGGAGGGCTACTGTCATCCGGCCGACACGGCACGCGATCGGATCCTTGCCGAAGGGTGCGACATGCACCGCCTCCACCGTCACGCCCTCGTCGAAGCCGAGCTCACGCAGCCGCTTGGCGGCGGTGTCGGCCAGGTCGCTCCACGCGATCGCGGAAACCTTGGCAGGACGATTCAGGGGCAGTTGGTCGAGGCGCACGGGCACGAATCCAGTTCGATAAAGAAACTCCCTTGCAACTCATTATCAATTGGCGTTGGCGAGCGCCAGTGGCGAGGGGAAAGTGCGACTCTCAGCGCGCCGGATAGCGCAGCCGGCCAAGGAGGCGTGTCATGCTGAAGCGCCGCTCGGGATCGGGGGTGAGCTGCGCCTTCAACTTCTCGAAGCGCATCACGCCGTCGATACGGCGGCCAAGAAAGGCCTTGGTGACGCTCTCGCCCTCGCTGTCGTCGTCGAGCCAGATGACCAGCGTCGAACCGTAGACGGCCGAGAGCGTCAACCGCTTGGTGTAATGGTTGAGATCGGTCGCGGTATCGCCGGCGATGCGCCACATTACGTCGGCTGCGCGCCAGCCGAGTTTTGCGGCGGTGGCGGGATGGCGCGCGAGGGTTGCGAGTGCGGTGCGTGCCGCCTGCTTGTGCGGGCGGACGAGATCGAGCCGGGCGAGGATCAGCGCCGCGATGCGCTCGCGGAACTTCATCGTGGCGACGCGGTCGGGCGGGAAGTCGGCGGCGAGTCGTGTGTCGATGCTCGCATACCAGGCGTTTATCATGCCCACTGCGCCGTCAGGGAAGGCGAGCTTCGCATGCGCGGGATCGAGCCCCAGGTCTCGCGCGCTGGAGTCGAGCGCGGTGTCGCTCCAGCCGTCGAACATGGCGTGGGCGGGAAGCACGGCGCCGAGAGCGGCGCGCATCTCGTCGAGGGTGGGATCGGGCGGAAGGGCGGTGTCGACCATGGGGGCGCTTCTAGCTCGCCGAGCGCTGGCGGACCAGCACCAGCGCGGCGGCGATGGCGATCGCGCCGGCGATGTCCGGCGGACCCAGCCGCTCGCCATACCCGAACCAGCCGATTGCGGCGGCGACCAGCGGCTGGCTCAGCAGTCCCAGCCCCACAACCACTGGCGACAGCGCGCCGATCGAATAGACCAGCAGCCCCTGGCCGATGATCTGGCTGCCGATCGCCAGCGCGAATAGGGGGGCCCAGTGGTGCGGCCACACTGTGCCGTCGATGGCGATTGCGGCCGGGAGCAGCAGGGCGGCGCTGACGATCGTGGCAACGAGCAGCGTAGGCCAGGTGCCGAGCCTACCGCGCGCGCGGTCGACGGCGATCATATAGCCGGTATAGGCGAGCCCGGCGGCCACGCAGAGCAGGTCGCCCAGCAGCCGATCAGCGGAAAGCTGGTAGGAGCGGCCGAGCAGCAGCGTCGTTCCCGCCGCTGCGAGCAGGATCGCGACCGTCTGGGTGCGGCCGGGAAGTTGGCGCGCGATCACGAAGCCATAAGCCGCGAAGAAGAAACTCGAGACATTGCCGAACAGCGTCGCGTTGGCGAGCTTGGTGTGGAGGATGCCGGCGTGCCAGCAGGCGAGATCGAGCGCGAAGAACAGCCCGGCGAGGATCGTCGCCGCCCACAGCGCCGGACCCGGCCGTCCGAGCCGCTGCTTTGACAGACGGACAATCAGCAACAGGAAGGGGACCGCCAGCGCGAGACGCCAGAATCCAGACGCGACCGGGCCGACATCGGCCATGCGCACGAACCAGGGTCCGAACGCCAGCACGATATTGCCGGCCATCAGCGCCGCGAAAGCGCCGCGTGGTGGGTGCGTTGGGGCGCGAGGTTGCTCTGTGCCGGGTGGAAGAATCTCTTCTTCGAAAATCGGCTCGGGCGGGGCTGGTCGGTCGGCCATCACCTCCCATATACGCGGCCAACACAGATTGTCCCGTTGCAAAGGGAGACTGAGTTTTATGCCAACGCTTCTCGATCCTATCCAGCTCGGCGCGATCTTTGCGCCCAACCGCGTGCTGATGGCGCCACTCACCCGTGGCCGGGCGACCCGCGAGCATGTGCCAACCCCGATCATGGCCGATTACTACCGCCAGCGCGCGTCCGCTGGTCTCATCATCAGCGAGGCGACCGGCATCAGCCGCGAAGGACTTGGCTGGCCTTACGCCCCCGGTCTGTGGAGCGAGAAGCAGGTCGAGGCGTGGAAGCCCGTAACCGACGCGGTGCACGAGGCGGGCGGTCGCATCGTGGCGCAGGTCTGGCACATGGGGCGGCTCGTCCATTCGAGCGTGACCGGCCGGCAGCCGGTGTCGTCGTCCGCGACCACGCCGCCCGGCAAGGCCCACACTTATGATGGCAAGCAGGATTATGAGCCGGCGCGCGCTCTGGCGCTCGGCGAGATTCCGCGCGTGCTCGACGACTATCGCCACGCCGCCGCTAACGCGATTAAGGCCGGATTCGATGGCGTCCAGCTTCACGCCGCCAATGGATATCTGATCGACCAGTTCCTGCGCGACAATTCCAACTTCCGCGAGGATGCTTATGGCGGTCCGGTCGAGAACCGCGTCCGCCTGTTGAAAGAGGCGACGCAGGCCATTGCCGAGGTCATTGGCGCTGATCGCACCAGTGTGCGCCTGTCACCCAACGGTGATGTTCAGGGCGCCAACGACAGCGATCCGCACGCGCTTTTCCCGGCCGCGGCGGCGGCACTGTCACAGATCGGCATTGCCTTCCTGGAGCTGCGCGAACCGCAGGGCGAGAGCAGCTTCCGCCCCAACGAGGTGGCATTGGTGGCGCCGGCGATCCGCGCAGCGTTTAACGGGCCGTTGGTGCTGAACTCGGACTTCACCGGGCCCAGCGCCGAAGAGGCGGTGGCGTCGGGCACCGCCGATGCGATCGCCTTCGGTCGGCCGTTCATCGCCAACCCCGATCTGCTGCACCGCATCGCGGAGGGATTGCCGCTCGGCGCGCCGAATATCGCGACTTTCTACAGTCAGGGGCCGGAAGGCTATACCGACTATCCCCGGGCCAAGGAGACGGTCACGGCCTGAACCGCAAACCGGCCCTCTCCCATTGCGGGGAGAGGGCCGTTGTCGTCTCAGCCGAACTTCTTCTGGAGGTTCAGCATGGCAATGGCAGCCTTGGCCGCCTCTCCGCCCTTGTCCTTCTCGGTGGGGCGCGCGCGGGTAAGCGCCTGCGCCTCGTTTTCGGTGGTGAGGATGCCATTGCCGATCGCGAGGCCATCGAGCGTCATCGCCATCAGCGCGCGCGCGCTTTCACCCGCCACAATCTCGAAATGATAGGTCTCGCCGCGGATCACCACGCCGATCGCGACGAAGGCGTCATAATGGTCGGCCGCGAGCGCGATCGCACCGGGGATCTCCAGCGCGCCCGGCACGGTGACCGTATCGTGGGTGTGGCCGGCCGCCTCGATCGCGGCACGGGCTCCTTCGAGTAGCAGGTCGTTGAGGTGCGCGTAGAAGCGCGCCTCGACGATCAGGATATTGGCCATCAATGGGTCTCCGAAGGGATGGGGCGCTCGGCCACGATGTTGAGGCCGTAGCCGTCGAGCGCGACAAGGGTGTGGTGCGAGTTGGTGAGCAGGATCATGTCGTGGATGCCGAGCTCGGCGAGGATCTGCGCGCCGACGCCATAGTCGCGCAGCTCCTGCATGTCGGGGACGGTCTCGCCCGCGTGCACGCGCACCACCTGCGACAGCGGCACGGTTCGGTTGAGCAGCACGACGACGCCGCTGCCCTCCGCTGCGATCGCCTCCATGGCGCGACCGAGCATACCCTCGCGCTCGCCGCCCTGGCCCAGCACGTCGGAGAAGAGATTGAGCGAGTGCATCCGCACCAGCGTCGGCTGGCCCGGATCAATTTTGCCCTTCACCAGTGCCAGCGTCTCGGCGTCGATCGCCTTGTTGCGGTAGCTGATCGCAGTCCATTCGCCGCCCCAGCGGCTCTCGAACCGGGTCTCGGCGACCTTCTCGACATTATGGTCGTGGCGACGGCGATAGGCGATCAGGTCGCGGATCGTGCCGATCTTGAGCCCGTGCAGCTGGGCGAAGGAGACGAGATCGTCGAGGCGGGCCATCGTCCCGTCTTCCTTCATAATCTCGCAGATCACGCCCGACGGGTTGAGGCCGGCGAGCCGCGACACGTCGACCGCCGCTTCGGTGTGGCCGGCGCGGACAAGAACGCCGCCGGGCTTGGCGATCAGCGGGAAGACGTGGCCAGGCGTGACGATATGCTCGGGGCCCTTGGCGGCGTCGATGGCGACGGCGACGGTGCGCGCGCGGTCACCGGCAGAGATGCCGGTCGAGACGCCCTCTCGCGCTTCAATCGAGACGGTGAATGCGGTCTCGTGGCGGGTGCCGTTCTTGGGGCTCATCAGATGAAGGCCAAGCTGGTCCACCCGCTCCTTGTTGAGCGCGAGACAGATCAGGCCGCGGCCGTGCATCGCCATGAAATTGATCGCGGCCGGAGTCGCCATCTGCGCGGGGATGACGAGATCGCCCTCATTCTCGCGATCCTCGTCGTCGACGAGGATGAACATGCGGCCATTGCGGGCCTCGTCGATGATCTCCTCGGTGGTGGAGAGGAAGGCGTGACGACCACGCTTGATGGGTTCGGCGGTCATTTCCGAAGCTGCTCCATGCGGCCCAGATAGCGGGCGAGAATGTCGATTTCGAGGTTGAAGGCGCGGCCCGACGTCAGCGCGTCGAGCGTGGTCAGCGCCTGGGTGTGCGGGATGATGTTGAGTCCGAAGCGGCAGGTGCCGTCGGCGGTATCCTCGATGCTGTTGACGGTGAGCGAGACGCCGTCGACGGTGATCGATCCCTTGGCGGCGAGATAGGGCGCTAGCGCGGCCGGCGCCTCGATCACGAGGCGGGTCGAATCTCCCTCGCGGATGGCCGAGACGAGCGTGCCGACGCCGTCGACATGCCCGGTGACGATATGACCGCCGAGCTCGTCGCCGACCTTCAGCGCGCGTTCGAGGTTAAGCCGTGCACCTTCCGCCCAGAGGCCAGCGGCGGTGCGCGAGACGGTTTCGCCCGAGACGTCGACCGCGAACCAGCCGGGCTGGCCGGCGGGCGCCTTGTCGACGACGGTGAGACACACGCCCGAGCAGGCGATCGAGGCGCCAAGGTCGACGCCGCCCATGTCATAGCTGGACTGAATGACGAGGCGTAGATCTCCGCGCTTCTCGATGCGCTCGATCGTGCCGATGTCGGTGATGATGCCGGTGAACATGGCTCCCCCTAACGCCGGCGCTCGTAGATTTCGAGTCGATCAGGTCCGAATGCGCGCGAATCGATCAAGGCCCAGCGATCGTGCGCGGCGACAAGGTTGGTGAGACCGATGTCGCCGACGGCCGCGCGGCCTTCGCCGATCAGGATCGGCGCGCGATAGATGAGCAGCCGGTCGACTAGATCGGCCGCGAGGAAGGCGGCCGCGGTGGCGGCACCCCCCTCGACGAAGAGATGGTCGACGGTATCGAGCCGGCCGATCGCGGCAGGGGCGTCAATCGACTGCCAGCCTTCGGGCGCGGGGCCGGTGCTGAGCAGGAGGCGGCGCGGGCTCCGCCCTTCCAGTCCTGCCAAGCGCACATCGAGTCTCGGCGCGTCAGCTTCGAGGGTGCCGCGCCCGATTAGGATGGCGTCGGCCTGCGCGCGTTCGAGATGGGTGTGGGCGCGCGCCTCCGCGCTGGTGATCCAGCGGCTCTCGCCCGATCGCAGCGCGATCTTACCGTCGAGCGAGATAGCGAGCTTGAGCGTGACATGCGGGCGGCCGAACGCCTGCCGGGCGAGGAAGCCCGCCATGGCGCGTCGCGCGGAGTCAGCACCGACGCCCTCAGTCACGGCGATTCCGGTGGCGCGCAGCCGGGCAAAGCCTTCGCCGGCGGTGCGCCGATCGGGGTCGGTCAACGCCGCCACCACGCGCGCCGGACGCGCCGCGACAAGCAGGTCGGCGCACGCGGGGCCGCGCAGGCTCTGGTGCGCGCAGGGCTCCAGCGTCGTGTAGAGAGTGGCGCCGTCGGTGGCCGCACCGGCCTGCTCCAGCGCCATTGCCTCGGCATGAGGGCGGCCGCCGGGTTGGGTCCAGCCACGTCCGAGGACGCGGCCGTCCTTGACGATCAGGCTACCGACATTGGGGTTGGGCGTGGTCCGCCCGCGCCCGCGCTCAGACAGCGCCACCGCCGCCGCCATCCAGCGGGCGTCGTCGATGGCGGTCTTCATCATCTGGTGGCGATCACTCGATGCCTGACATCTTAGCGAGGCGGCGATAGGCGGCCTGCCGCTCGGCCAGCGCCTTCTGCTTCTGGATCCGCTCGACCTTTTGTTGGGCGATGATCTCGGCGTCGGTGCGGTTCGCCGGCCAGTTCTGGACGTAGACGATTCGCTCGGGCACCGGGAATTTCGAATCGTGGTAGAAGCCCGCGACGAGCAGCACGCAGATGCCGACCGACAGCGTCGCGAAGACATATTGGTGGCGTTGCCGGGTCGCGAGGAAGCCGCGCAGATCGCGCCAGGCGCTCGCGAAGCGCGACAGAACGGGAATGGCCATGACCGGCAAGATAGGACGCCCCGAACGCGTGCGCTAGGCGCTGAGCCGCGCGACCGTACCGCTGCGGCCGATCAGCGGCAGCAATGCCGCCATTTCCGGGCCATGGTCGCGGCCGGTGAGGGCGAGGCGGAGCGGCAGGAACAGCGCGCGGCCCTTGCGCCCAGTCTCGGCCTTCAGCGCAGCGGTGAGCTGGGCCCAGGGCTCGGCCGACCAGTCGAGGGTCTCAGCGATCTCCGCCGCGCGGGCGCAGAAGGCCTTGTCCTCGGCGTCGAAGGTGGGGGCGGGAATAGGCCCCTCGATCATCGCCCAGCCGTCCGCGGCTTCGGCCAGACTCGCGCAGTTGGGACGGATTGCTAGCCATGCGGCCTCAGCCATTCCTGTCGGGAGTCGCGCCGCGACCGCAGAAAAGGGTAGCAGATGCAGTGTCTTGGCGTTGACCTGTGCGAGCTCGGCGGGGTCGAAGCGGGCGGGCGCGCGGCCCATGTGCGCGAAGGCGAAGCCGGCGACCAGGTCGGCGATGTCCGCCACCGGGACCACCGGCTCACTGGTGCCGAGCCGGGCGAGGAGTGCGAGCAGCGCCTGAGGCTCGAGGCCCTCGTCGCGGATCGCGTCGACCCCGATCGCGCCCTCGCGCTTGGAAAGCTTGCCGTCGGTGCCGACTAGCAGCGCCATGTGCGCGAACTGCGGTACGGGCGCACCCAATGCCTCGAACATCTGGATTTGGATCGCGGTATTGGCGACATGATCCTCGCCGCGCACGACATGGCTCACATTCATGTCAATATCGTCGATCACGCTCGGCAGCAGATAGAGCCAGCTCCCGTCCGCCCGGCGGATCACCGGATCGCTGAGCGCCGCGCCCTCGAAATGCTGGCCCCCGCGCACCAAGTCGGTCCATTCGATCGGCTTCGCGTCAAGCCTAAAGCGCCAGTGCGGGCGGATGCCGTTGGCTTCTCGCGACTGCCGCTCCTCGGCAGTGAGCTTAAGCGCGGCGCGGTCGTAGATCGGCGGAAGGCCGCGGCCGAGCGCGATCTTGCGCTTGATCGAAAGCTCCTCCTCACTCTCGTAGCAAGGATAGACACGGCCCTGCGCGTGCAGTGTCTCGAACGCCGCCTCGTAAAGTGCGAACCGGTCCGACTGGCGCACTTCGCCGTCGGGGATGAGGCCGAGCCAGTCAAGATCCACGCGGATCGCCTCCACGAATGCCTCGGTCGAGCGGGCGCGGTCGGTGTCATCGAGGCGCAGCAGGAACTGGCCGCCCATGGCGCGCGCTGCCAGCCAGCAGACAAGCGCGGTACGGATGTTGCCGACGTGGAGCCGGCCAGTGGGCGAGGGCGCGAAGCGGGTGACGGGCGTCATGGCCGCGCTCTCTAGCAGCCTGTGGCCAGCCGGCAACTTGGCAGGCGCGCGACTCGCCGCTAAGGCGCGCGGACAGATGCCCGCTTGAGCGGCGCCGCTGGGGATATCCGTCCATGAAACTATTGTCGGGCAACTCGAACCTGACCCTGGCGAAAGCCATTGCCGATTATCTCGATATTCCGCTCACCAAGGCGAGCGTACGGCGCTTTGCTGACGAGGAGATCTTCGTCGAGATCCAGGAGAATGTGCGCGGCGAGGACGTGTTCGTCGTCCAATCGACCGCCTTCCCGGTCAACGACAACCTCATGGAGCTGCTGATCTGCATCGACGCGCTGAAGCGCGCCTCGGCCAAGCGGATCACCGCGGTGCTGCCCTATTTCGGCTATGCCCGGCAGGACCGGAAGCCCGGTCCCCGCACGCCCATCTCGGCCAAGTTGGTGGCGAACCTCGTCACCGTTGCGGGCGCTGACCGCGTGCTGTCGGTTGATCTGCACGCCGGGCAGATCCAGGGCTTCTTCGATATTCCCGTCGACAACATCTACGCTACGCCCGTGCTGCTCGGCGATCTGCGCAAGCAGAACTACGAGAACCTGCTGGTCGTTTCGCCGGACGTTGGCGGCGTGGTGCGCGCCCGTGCGCTTGCCAAGCAACTGAATTGCGATCTGGCCATCATCGACAAACGTCGTCCGAAGGCGAACGTCGCCGAAGTGATGAACATCATCGGTGAAGTCGAAGGCCGTACCTGCGTGATCATGGACGACATGGTCGACACCGCCGGCACGCTCTGCAAGGCAGCGCAAGTGCTGAAGGAACGCGGCGCGAAGC
>FTCZ01002056.1_pt1 | contig 13750 bp, 14 predicted proteins | sample 1658871 | NCBI WGS metagenome assembly FTCZ01 (sample SAMEA3914864, study PRJEB12502) | metagenome | biome: forest; material: soil | place: USA | collected 2012-03-12 | depth 0.3 m
ACAAGGCCGAAGGCAGCCCGGCGGAAGAAATCCGCATCACCGGCGGCTTCGCCGAAGTGGGCGAAAAAGGCCTGACTGTGCTCGCGGAGCACGTCGAGGTCTGATTTCCAGCACGGCCTGACAAGGCTTCAGAAGGGCGTCGCCGGGCAACCGGCGGCGCCCTTCGCTTCTCCAGTCACCATGACCTTTGCGCTTTGATAACCATTTTTTGACTATGTGAAGCCGCAAGATCTTGGGAAAATGGCATGGCGAACTTGACGATAACAACTGGCTCGCTTGCTTTCGACCCAAGTACCCCCGGCAGCAGGCGCGACTGGCGCAAGCTACTGTGCGGCACGCGAGCGGGACAGTTTCTCATACTGTTCGCTTTTGCCTTGTTGATCCGAGGTCCGGCTTTCGGTGAGTGGAATTTCGATATCGACGAGCAGTTTTACGCGCTCGTCGGCCAACGACTGCTCGCGGGTGACACGCTCTACCTCGACATTTGGGATCGGAAACCCCCGGCGCTGTATCTGACCTATTCGCTGCTCAGTCTCATCTCGCGGTCATTTCTGTTCTATCATCTTGCGGCCACTCTGAGCGCCACGCTCGGCGCATACGGCATTGCCCGGATTGCACAGCGCCTGACCGGGGCCGGCGCTGCACTGATGGCTGCGCTCGCTTATCTGGCCATGCTCAATCGGTTCGGGGGAGCAAGTGGACAGGCGCCGGTCTGGTTCAACACCCTGATGATCTTTGCCGCCTGGAGCATCGTGACGCGCCTCGATCGGCTAAGTTCGGGACGGATCCACCCGATGCTTGCTGCCGGTATGGCAAGTGCAGGGCTCGCGATCACCTTCAAACAATCCGCCGCCATCGAGTGCGCTTTCTTCGGCATTTGGATTGTGGCCTTTCTGCTCCGCAGCGGCGCCTCCCCAATGAAGATCGCCGGACAGATCCTGCTGCTGGCCATCCTCGGGGCATTGCCGATGGCCGCAACCTTTGCGTGGTATTGGCATATCGGCCACGTCCCCGAGTTGTGGCATGCCTTGGTCGATTCAAACTTCAATCGTCTTTATGCCGATCCTCACGAACGATTTATGCGGCTGGCCGCACTCATAGGCCTTCTTGGTATGCCGCTAGCCTTCGCAGGCCTCGGCTGGTGGGCGCTTGACCAAACGGAGCGCCGCAATGCCGAAGTCCTGTTCCTTGTTGGTTGGTCAATTGCCGCTCTGCTCGCAGTCGTCAGTTTCCCTAACATCTTTCCCCACTATGCCCTGCCCATCCTGGCTCCATTATGCGTCCTGTCCGCCATCTTCTTCGAGCGGCGCGAGATCGGACGCCTAGGGTTTGTAGCCCTGGTTCTGGTCAACTTAGCCTATGCAGGCAGCTTCGACATTGCATCCCGCTACCAGGCGCATCGCAATGCCCCCCCATTCGTCGATTACGTCCGGTCCGAAACACCACGCGGGCGACTGTTCGTCTGGGGCTTTCCCAGCTACCTGTATTCGTTGCTGAACATTGCTCCCCCCACCGCGCTCGCCTTCCCTCCACACTTGTTCGAAGGTGCCGAAAGTGGAGTAAGCGGGATCGACGAACATAACGAAGTCCGTCGTATAATCGCCCAACAGCCTGAAACCGTAGTGACCCAGCGCCCGCTGGTTGCAGAACCCAAAAACCTGCCTAACGTGGAGCGCGTCGAGAACTATATTCGATCCTGCAAGCGATCCAAAAGCTTCACCATCTATGATCACAACGGCCCGCAAATCCAAGTGGTTTACAGCCAATGCAATGGCAACAGGGGACACTGAAGTGCTCCGCGAATCGGCTCCGATTCAGGCCGCTTGCATGATCCGATGGGAACCAACTGCCAGTGGGCATTAGGAAGTTATCAAAGTTTCAACCTTAATCCTCTGCATATTCGCACAGGTTGCCGGCTTCGTTCGGGCGACCGGTCCGCTGAAAAGGTTTGTTGAAGCATGACGGCATTCGGGCGACGTAACGGCATGGGTGGGATGGGCCAGGGTGCGCGTCCCGCGTTCGGCGTGGCCAAGCCGCTCAAGAGCGGCGTCGGAGAAAAACCGCCGGTTCCCGGCAACGCCCCGATGCCGGGCGGCGACCAGTTTCCGCCGGTGCCGGGCATGGATGCGCCCGCTCCCAGCCCGCAGAATTCGCGCGACGATGCGATGTCCCGCCTGTCCGACCGTGCCAACGCGGTCCATTCAGGCGAATCGGAGCAGAATGGGTTCGAGGCATCGATCCACAAGATCAAGGAACAAGTGCTTCCCCGCCTGCTGGAACGCGTGGACCCCGAGGCGGCGGCGACGCTGACCAAGGACGAGCTTTCGGAAGAATTCCGCCCGATCATCATCGAGGTGCTGGCCGAGCTGAAAATCACCTTCAACCGCCGCGAACAGTTCGCGCTGGAAAAGGTGCTGATCGACGAACTGCTGGGTTTCGGCCCGCTGGAAGAGCTGCTGAACGATCCCGACGTGTCGGACATCATGGTCAACGGCCCGAACCAGACGTACATCGAAAAGAAGGGCAAGCTGCAGCTTGCGCCCACCAAGTTCCGCGACGAACAGCATCTGTTCCAGATCGCCCAACGCATCGTCAACCAGGTCGGCCGCCGCGTCGACCAGACCACGCCGCTGGCCGACGCCCGCCTGAAGGACGGCAGCCGCGTCAACGTGATCGTGCCGCCGCTTTCGCTACGTGGCACCGCGATCTCGATTCGTAAGTTCTCCGAAAAGCCGATCACCATCGACATGCTCAAAGACTTCGGTTCGATGAGCGAGAAGATGGCCACCGCCCTGAAGATCGCCGGCGCCTGCCGCATGAACATCGTGATCTCCGGCGGTACGGGTTCAGGCAAGACGACGATGCTGAACGCCCTGTCCAAGATGATCGATCCGGGCGAGCGCGTGCTGACCATCGAAGACGCCGCCGAACTTCGCCTGCAGCAGCCGCACTGGCTGCCGCTGGAAACCCGCCCGCCGAACCTGGAAGGCCAAGGCGCGATCACCATCGGCGACCTGGTCAAGAACGCCCTGCGTATGCGTCCTGACCGCATCATTCTGGGCGAAATCCGTGGCGCCGAGTGCTTCGACCTGCTCGCCGCCATGAATACCGGCCACGACGGTTCCATGTGCACGCTCCACGCCAACAGCCCGCGCGAATGCCTTGGCCGTATGGAGAACATGATCCTGATGGGTGACATCAAGATCCCCAAGGAAGCCATCAGCCGCCAGATCGCGGAGTCGGTGGACATCATCGTGCAGGTGAAGCGCCTGCGCGACGGTTCGCGCCGCACCACCAACATCACCGAAGTGATCGGCATGGAAGGCGACGTGATCGTCACCCAGGAACTGTTCAAGTTCGAGTATCTGGACGAGACGGACGACGGCAAGATCATCGGCGAGTTCCGCCCGTCCGGCCTGCGCCCCTACACCTTGGAAAAGGCCCGTCAGTTCGGGTTCGACCAGGCCTTCCTCGAAGCCTGCCTGTAAGAACCGGCACCTCACAATGCGCACCCGGTTGACACGAAACCGGGTGCGAAACTGCGTAACCTTGTGCCGTCGCTGCCCCCTGCCCGCGCGAACCGATCGAGCTGGGCGAGATAGCTGAGAAGCGCGGAATTGTCCGCCTTTCGCTCGGTCGCGACATTCCGTCCGCGATAGATCCGCACCTTCAAAAGACCGAACAAGGCGCGCTGCGCCCGCTCTTCCGCTGTGACCTTTCGTTTTTGCGATCCGTCACCTTGTGCGGGCCTGTCACCTTGCGACGCCGCGCGGTCCCATGCCGTGGCGAAACTGCCCGCTCCGGGACGACGGCGCAGGCGATAGGCCGTCTCGCGCGCCATCCCGACGCGCCGCGCGGCCTCGACCACCGAGCCGGTTTCCGCCAGCGCGCCAAGGAACGCAGCCTGACGCGCTGGCGTCCAGCCATCGGTGCGGTGACGCATCGGTACGGGTGAGAAAGCGGGCACCCGAACGTGGCGGGCTTTGCGGCGTGATGTGCGGACCTTCATCCGCAAGGTTAGGCCAGAATTGCCGTATGTAGGAAAGCAGCAGCGTCCTAAGCGAGCGCTCTGACCACCAGCGAAGCGGCCAGGGTCAGCATCGTCGCGCCCACCACCGCATCCAATACGCGCCATGCCGTCGGGCGAGCGAACAGCGGGATCAGCAGTCGTGCGCCATATCCCAGTGCGGCAAACCACGCGAAGCTGGCGCTGGCGGCCCCGGCAACGAAGAACGGACGCAGCGCCAGCGGCTGCGCCGAACCGGCCGCGCCCATCAATAGCAGCGTGTCGAGATAGACATGGGGGTTCAGGAAGGTGAAGCCCGCCGTTGCGGCCAAGGCCCGACCCAGCGAGATACCCTGCCCGCTCGCGATTTCGACCGTGCCCGGCACCGCCATGCGGCGCAGCGCCTGAATGCCGTACCACGCGAGAAACACCGCGCCGCCCAGCGTGAGTGCCATGGTCAGCCCCGGCAAGGCACCAAGCAATGCCCCCACGCCCGCCACGCCCAATGCAATCAGCGTGGCGTCGGCCCCTGCGCAGAACAGCACCACCGGACCCACATGCTCGCGCCGTAACCCCTGTCGCAGCACGAACAGGTTTTGCGCGCCGATGGCGACGATCAGCGCCGCCATCAAGGCGAAACCGGACAGGAAGGGATAGGCGGCGCCGGTCATCGGCGCAGGCCCGATCTCAATCCGATCCAGAGCGAAAGGAGCATGCCGATGACCACCGCGAGCGTCAGGCAGGAGGGGAGCAATAGAGCGTTCATGGGCATGCCATTTATCGCAAGGGCGGGCATGAATAAAACTTGATCGCCTAAGGCCGGTGAAGCATTGCTTCATCATGCTGGACTATCCCGCTCTCGCTGCGGTTTCCGCCGTGGTTCGCGAAGGCTCTTTCGAACGGGCCGCAGACGCGCTTGGCATCACGCCTTCGGCGGTGTCGCAACGCGTGCGTGGGTTGGAAGAGCGGCTGGGCGCGGTGTTGATCGTGCGATCCCAACCTTGCGAACCGACCGAAGTGGGCCGCACGCTCTGCGCCCATTTCGATCAAGTGCGCCTGCTGGAAGCCGATCTGGTGCCGCACCTCAATCCCCAGTTCGGGAAAGGGCAGGCACCGCTTACCCTGAAGATCGCTGTCAATTCGGACAGCCTCTCAACCTGGTTTCCAGAGGCGGCGGCGCAGTTCGCGCAGGCCACTGGTACGCTGCTGGACCTGATCGTCGATGACGAGGCGCATACCGCCGATCGCCTACGTTCGGGCGAGGTTTCGGCCGTGGTCACGTCCGACCCTGAACCGATCCAGGGCTGCAGCACGATCGAGCTTGGATCGCTGCGTTACCGGGCCTGTGCCTCGCCCGATTTCATCGCGCGCCATTTCGCCGATGGCGTCGATCAGGCCAGCCTCTCCAAAGCGCCGTGCCTACGGTTCGACCGGCGCGATGCCGTGCAATCGCGCTGGGCTGCCGAGTTTCACGGCGCCAAGCTTTCTGCGCCGACGCATTGGGTGCCCTCCACGCAGGGCTTTCTTGATTTCGCGGCACGGGGGCTGGCCTGGGGCATGCATCCAGAGCCGCTGGCGCTGCCCTACATCGCGGCGGGAACACTGGCGGAACTGCCGCCGTGCCAGCCGTTGGTGGTGCGGCTCTATTGGACGGTTACGCGCATTCAGGCCGGATCGCTGCGATCGTTGACCGACGCGGTGCGCCGGGTTGCGGCGACAGTGCTGGTTCCGCGGGAATGACGAGCCGTTATCGGGCGAACCAGTCTTTCGCGGAGATGCCCAGCAGCAGCACCGCCCCCATCAGCGTGATGAAGAACACCGGGGTCCACGGCATGAAGCCCACGCGGTCAAGGTCCTTGCGCTTCATGCGGCGGCGGTCGCCGATCCAGGCCACTGCCGCCAGAAAAACGCAGATGCCGCCGGCCACGGCCATGATGAGGTCGGAATCGATCATCTGCCGCCCTTGCCTCCTTGCGGCGGGAAGATAAAGCCCGGCGCGTGACCGCTTCGACGCAATCTTCATCCCCGGCCCACTCCAAAGCCCCATCCGCGCGCGCCGACCGGCCGCTGCTGGCCATCGGCTTGCGCCTGCTGGCTATGGTGATGCTCTCCACCATGTTCATGCTGATCCGGCTGGCCGGGCGCGAAGGTGTTTCCGCGCCGGAGATGGTGTTCTGGCGGCAGGCGATGGCGGTGCCGCTGATGGGCGGCTGGCTGCTGGCGACCGGTCGGCTGAGCCTATTGAGGACGAAACGCCTGCGCAGCCACGCGATGCGGGCGACGACGGGAACGGTGGGCCTCGTCTGCAACGTCACCGCTGCGATGCTGCTGCCGCTGCCGGTAGGGACGACGCTGGGTTTCACCGCGCCGCTGTTCGCGGTGCTGATCACCGCACTGGTCATGCGCGAGCATGTAGGGCCGTGGCGCTGGACGGCAGTGACGCTGGGCTTTCTGGGCGTGCTGCTGATCACCCGGCCGGGCGAGCAGGACATCCCGCTGGCAGGCCTTGCCGCCGGGCTTGGCGCAGGCGTGATCGTGGCGATCGTCAGCTTCCAGATCCGCGACCTTGGCCGCACCGAGCAGCCGATTACTTGCGTGTTCTGGTTCTCGTTCTTCGGCGCGGTGTTCGCCAGCGTACTGCTGCCGTTCTATGGACAGGCGCATGAGCCGCACGTCTGGCTGCTTCTGGTCGCCGTGGGGCTGGCCGGAACGCTGGCGCAATTGCTGGTGACGGCGGCACTGCGGTTCGGTGCAGTCGCCACCGTGGTCGTCATGGACTACAGCGCGCTGATCTGGGCGACGGTCTACGAACGCACGGTGTTCGACGCTATGCCGCCCGCCTCAATCTGGCTGGGCGCGCCGCTGATCATCGCCGCCGGCCTCATCATCACCTGGCGCGAGCACTATCTGGCCCGGCGCATCTCACCCACCTCCGCCCTCGACGAAGGCGCGACGGAGGAGATCGCGGGGGACGCAGCCGTGCCGCAACCTCGCTGAGCGGAGGGAACCGGCCAGCCCATCGGGCGTTGCCTCTTCCGGATACCGGCTCTGCCATGCCGGTGGTCGCTCGAAAGGAACCGGAAATGGTCAAGAAACTCGTACTCGCCCTTGTGGTTGGCGGCATCGTGGTCTCAGCATCGGCCTGCAATACGGTCAAGGGTGCCGGCAAGGACGTGCAGTCGGTCGGTCAGGCTGGCGAAGACGCCATCCACAAGTAAGCCGAAATGGGCGCGGGCAGCGCCGGCCCGCGCGCGCTTCCCCCTTTCGCCGCCGCGCCCGATCGCCTAGCGATCGGCTATCCGACGCCAATCGTGGCGCCGGACCCAGAAGGATGGCGAAGAGATGATCAGGAAGCTTGTCCTGGTTGCCGTAAGCGCGGGCCTCGTGCTCGGTGCGGCGGCCTGCAACACCGTGCGCGGTGTGGGACAGGACCTCGAATCCGCGGCGAACTCTGTCAACCGCGCGATGTGAGGATCAGGCCTGCCGATCCGTCGGCAGGCCCCCAGCCTTCAGAACCAGAATTCAGCTATCGGTGATATGCGCGGCGACCATCGCCCGCGCACGCTGCCAAAGCACGAAGCGGCTCAGCAGCACCATTCCCAGTACCAGCCCGAGCATCGCGTCGGTCACCAGCAAGGCAGTGGCTGCATGATGGCTCGCGTCCATGCCCATACCGCCGGGCAGGATGAGGCGGCGCACCACGAAAACGCCGGCGATCAGCAGCAACGCCAGCGGCGACTGGCGCACCATGACGCGGGCATCATCGCCCTCACCTTCGACATGAAGGCGCATCAGGCGCGACCGCTGCACGCCGATGGCGCCGCCGATCATGAAGCCGGCGGCAAGGCTGGCCCAGCCGAGCGGCGACGGCATCATCACGCTCAGCGCCAGGCAGACGATCGCGGCCACGATTAGCGGCATGATCCAGAGGAGGGGGAGCCGGAGCGGACGGGCCTTTTCCAGATTGCGGAAACGCCAGAGCATCACCGCACCGAAAATCACCAGCGGCAGCCATGCCGCCATGCCGTTACCGGATCCCCCCATAACCTCAGCTTCCCCCGAACTCGCTCAGCGAGGGCGTCGCCGGCTCACCCGGCGTGCCCTGCCACACGAGCACTGGTTTGCGCGCCGCGAGCGTTTCGTCAAGACGGCGGCGCGGTGCGAAGTGCGGTGCGCTGTGGAGGCTCTGGTCGCCATCCTTGGCGCGCTGGGCAAGGCTGCGCAGCGAACCGATGAAGCGATCGAGGCCAGCCTTGCTTTCCGTCTCGGTCGGCTCGACCAGCATAGCGCCCTTCACCACCAGCGGGAAGTAGACCGTCATCGGGTGGAAGCCCTCGTCGATCAGGCCCTTGGCGATGTCCAGCGTAGAAAAGCCCTCGGCCAGCCCCGCGTCGCTGAACAGCGCCTCGTGCATGCACGGGCCGCTCTTGGCGAAGGGTGCCGGCAGCAGATCCTCGCACGAACGCAGCACGTAGTTGGCGTTGAGCACCGCGTCCTCGGCCACCTGGCGCAGACCGTCCGCACCGTGGCTGAGGATGTAGGTCAGCGCGCGGGTGAACATGCCCATCTGGCCGTGGAAGGCGACCATGCGGCCGAATGCCTGCGCGTGGCCCTCGCCCGCGTTTTCCTCTTCGACGAGGTGGACGCGGCCGTCTTCACCACGGCTGACGAAGGGCAGCGGCGCGAACGGCGCCAGCGCTTCGGACAGCACGACCGGGCCGGCACCGGGGCCGCCACCGCCGTGCGGGGTGGAGAAGGTCTTGTGCAGGTTGATGTGCATGGCATCGACGCCAAGGTCGCCGGGGCGAACCTTGCCGACGATGGCGTTGAAGTTCGCGCCGTCGCAATAGACGTAGCCGCCGGCTGCGTGAACCGCGTCACCGATCGCCTTCATGTCAGGCTCGAACAACCCGCAGGTGTTCGGGTTGGTGATCATCACGCCCGCAACGTTCGGGCCCAGCTTGGCCTTCAGCGCCTCAACGTCCACGCGGCCTTCCGGGGTAGCCGGGATCGACTGAACCTTGAAGCCAGCGAAAGCGGCGGTCGCCGGGTTGGTGCCGTGGGCGCTCTCAGGCACCAGCACCACGTCGCGCTTCTCACCGCGCGCGTCGAGCGCGGCGCGGATGCAGAGCAAGCCGCAAAGCTCGCCATGCGCGCCTGCCTTGGGGCTCATGGCCACCGAGGCCATGCCGGTCAGCGTGATCAGCCAGTCGGCCAGCTGCTCGATCACTTCCAGCGCGCCCTCGACCGTCTTCTGCGGCTGGAGCGGGTGAACGTCGGCAAAGCCCGGCAGGCGGGCCATCTTCTCGTTCAGGCGCGGGTTGTGCTTCATCGTGCACGAACCGAGCGGGAACGGCCCGAGGTCGATCGCGTAGTTCTGGCGCGACAGGCGGGTGTAGTGGCGCACGGTTTCCGGATCGGTCAGGCCCGGCAGCGCCGGAGCCGACTTGCGCAGGAACTTCGACAGGCCGGCCGCCGCCGGACGGCTGGGCTTGTCGAGATCGACGCCGCACTTCTCGGAAGAGCCGAGTTCGAAGCTGAGCGCTTCTTCCAGCATCAGGCCATAGTCGCCCGAGGCGGTCTTGAAGGTCGTGCCCTCACCGGCCTCGCCCATGCTCGGACGCCAGCCGCTTGCGTTTACCGCGTTCATGCCAGCACTCCTTCAAGCTCACGGGCAAAGGTTTCGATATCCTCGTCGGTCACGGTCTCGGTCGCCGTCACCAGCAGGCCCTTGTGCAGATCGCCGTTCTCCGGGAACAGGCGGCCGAGCGAAACGCCGCCCAGCACCTTGCGATCGGCCAGCTCGCGGACCACTTCGCGGGCGTCGCGCGTCAGCACGATCGTCGCCTCGTTGAAGTAGGCATCGTTCAGCACCGTCACGCCCGGCACCTTGGCCAGACGATCAAGCAGGGTCTGCGCCTTGTCGTGGTTCACGGCGGCCAGCTGGGCCAGGCCTTCACCGCCCAGCAGGGTCAGGTGAATGCTGAAAGCCAGCGCGCAGAGGCCGGAGTTGGTGCAGATGTTGCTGGTCGCCTTCTCGCGGCGGATATGCTGTTCGCGCGTGGAGAGCGTCAGCACGAAGCCGCGCTTGCCTTCGGCGTCCACGGTCTGGCCGCAGAGACGGCCCGGCATCTGGCGCACGAACTTCTCGCGGCAGCCGAACAGGCCCAGGTACGGGCCGCCGAACTGCAGGCCGACGCCGATCGACTGGCCTTCGCCCACGACGATATCGGCACCCAGCGCGCCCGGCGCCTCGATCATGCCGAGCGCAACCGGCTCGGTGACGACCACCACCAGCAGCGCGCCCTTGGCGTGCGCGGCATCGGCAATCGCGGCGAGGTCCGGAATGCGGCCCATCACGTCCGGATACTGGACGACAACGCAAGAGGTCTTGTCGTCGATCTGGGCGATCACGGCGGCATCATCGGCTTCGGCCACCAGTTCGGGCTTCAGCGAGACGATGTCGTCCTCAGTGAACTTGGCCATCGTGCGCACCACTTCGGCGTAGTGCGGGTGCAGACCGCTCGACAGCACGGCGCGCGTCTTGCGGGTGACGCGGCTGGCCATCAGGATCGCTTCCCAGCACGCGGTCGAACCGTCGTACATCGAGGCATTGGCGATGTCGGTGCCGAACAGGCGCGCGACCTGCGTCTGGAACTCGAACAGCACCTGCAGCGTGCCCTGCGCGATTTCCGGCTGGTAGGGCGTGTAGGCGGTCAGGAACTCGCCGCGCTGGATCAGGTGATCGACCGAGGCCGGAACGTGGTGGCGATAGGCGCCCGCACCGATGAAGAACGGTGCAGTGCCGGCCGAGAGGTTCTTGGCCGCCAGAGCGGACATGTGCCGCTCCACCGCCATTTCGCTGGCGTGGGCGGGCAGGCCTTCGATCGGGCCGGACAGGCGGGCTTCGGCGGGGACGGCGACGAAGAGATCGTCAACGCTGGCGGCGCCGATGACGCCGAGCATCTCGGCACGGTCGGCCGGAGTCAGAGGAAGGTAGCGCATGGGGTTTCCTGGTCAGAAATCTCGAAGATCCTCCCCTGCAAGGGGAGGTGCCAAGGGAAAGGCAGAGCCTGAAAGGCTGACGGAGGGGTGTCATGCTCTCGGCGTGGAACCACGCCGCGGGCCGCGATACCCCTCCACCACCGCTTCGCGGCGGTCCCCCTCCCCCTCAGGGGGAGGATCGAAGGCTCAGAGGCTTTCGACATATTCCTTGTAGGCCGCCTCATCCATCAGCGCTTCCAGTTCCGAAGCGTCCGACAGGGTGATGCGGAACAGCCAGCCGCCCACTTCGGCGTCGGTGTTCACCAGTTCCGGCTGGTCGGCCAGAACTTCGTTGGCTTCGGCGATGGTGCCCGAAACCGGGGTGTAGACGTCCGAAGCAGCCTTCACGGAGTCGACCACGGCAACCGAGTCACCCTTGTCGAAGGTCGCGCCTTCGGCGGGCAGGTCGACGAACGTGATGTCGCCCAGCTGGCCCTGTGCGTAGTCGGTGATGCCCACGGTGCCGAGGTCGCCCTCGATTTCGATCCACTCGTGTTCCTGCGAGAAATAACGGGTCATGGGAGAATTTCCTCAGCGGTGATAGCGGTTGGGGACGAAGGGCATGGCTTCGACTGTGGCGTCGAGCTTCTTGCCCCGCATTTCGATGGAAAGGGTGGTGCCGTCCGCGGCGAGTGCCGCGTCGACATAGGCCATGGCGATGGGATGCTGGAGCGAGGGCGAGAAACCACCCGACGTCACCACGCCCACTTCCTGTTCGCCATGGAAAACCTTGGCGCCTTCGCGCGCGGCCTGACGGCCTTCGAGCTTGAGGCCGATACGCTTCTGCGCGGTGCCCTCAGCGAAGTCGCGCTGGACGCGGTCCGCGCCGGGGAAACCGCCTTCAAGGCGGCGGCGCTTGTTGACGCCGAAGGCCAGACCGGCTTCGACCGGGCCGCGCTCGGGATCCATGTCATGGCCGTAAAGCGGCAGGCCAGCTTCAAGGCGCAGCGAATCGCGCGCGCCAAGGCCGATCGGCTTCACTTCGGGCTGGGCAAGCAGCAGGTCGGCCACGTCGGCAGCAGCTTCGCCGGGGATCGAGATTTCGAAGCCGTCCTCGCCGGTGTAGCCGGAGCGGCTGATCCAGGCATCGACGCCGCCCAGCGTGAAGCGGCCGCCCTTCATGAAGGTGAGTGCGGAGATCGGGTATTCACCCTCTGCCACGCGTTCCAGTGCAGCCGCCGCCTTGGGGCCCTGAAGGGCAAGAAGCGCGCGATCGTCGAGGTGGTTGAGCGTGACGTCGTCCGGCAGATATTCGCGCAGCGTGCCGATATCGTCCCACTTGGTGGCGCCGTTGACGACGAGGTAGAAACCGCCCGGCCAGCGCGCGACCATCAGGTCGTCCAGAATGCCGCCGTTTTCGTCCAGCAGCAGCGAATAGCGCACTGCGCCCAGCTTCAGCGTCGAAAGGTCGATCGGCAGCGCGGCTTCCAGAGCGGGCTCGACATCGGTCTGCGCGTCTTCTTCGCCCGAAACCAGCAGCTGGCCCATGTGGCTGACGTCGAACAGACCGGCGTTCTCACGCGTCCAGAGGTGCTCGGCCATGATGCCTTCGTACTGCACGGGCATCATGTAACCGGCGAATTCGACCATGCGGCCACCGTGATCGCGGTGCCAGCCGTCCAGCGGCAGCAGCATCGGGGCCAGTTCTTCGGGTTCCTGATCGGAATCGGAAATCGGGTATTCGCTCAAGACATGACTCCGCACAGTTCGGCACACCATTCCAGGTGCCCCCTCTGTCACGGAAACCTGAGAGCTTCCCTCGACAAGCCCATGACAGGCAGGCCAAAGTTACACCGTCGGCGGCCCCATCCCGTGGGATGAGACACTTTCCAGAGTCTCGCTATCGACGCTGCGCGGTCCTTTTGCCTGAGAGATTCCGGGGCGGTTGCTCCTTCGGCGCCCACCTTTCCGCAGATGCGAATCAGCAGGTCTCTCCCGCGCTGTCAGCGATGCCTTGACCCTTGGTTGAGGCTTGCGTTTGAGTCAACGCCGCTTGCGCTGCGGTGCGGCACTATTTCCACGGGTGGAGCTGTGCGCCGCGCTTCAGTCCCCTGCCCGCCGCAGCACGCGCATCATCGCATCGTTCTCATGAATGAAGCGGCCGCGCGTCTTCTCGGCGCTCAAGGCGAAGATCACTTCGGCGAGCCGGCGAACCGAGATCGAGCGGTACTTGGAGAAACGGCCGTGGAGCACGATGGCATCCGCCACCGGGTTGAGCACTTGCGCCAGGCTTTCCAACGGCCGGCTCTCCTCGCGATGGCCGCGCAGCAGGCCGGGGCGCAGGATGTCGAGCCGGCGGAAGCCCAGCTTGTGGACGGCATCCTCGATATCGCCCTTGGTGTGCAGATAGAGATTGCGACTGGCCCGGTCGGCGCCGACCGAGGAGACGAGGATCATGTGCTCGATCCCGGCTGCGCGGGCAGCCTTGGCTACTTCCAGCACGAGATCGTAGTCGACCGCGCGGAAAGCCTCGTCACTACCGGCGGCCTTGCGGGTGGTGCCAAGCGTGCAGACCAGCACTTGTGCCTGTGCAGCGGCGATCAGGCCCGGCCACTGGTCGGTCTCGCCCACCAGCACTTCCAGTCGCGCGCCTTCGGGCAGCGGCACCTCACGCCGGGCCACGCCGATCACGCGCAAGTCGGTGCGGCCGACACTACCCGCGATCACCGCCTGCCCTACAAGGCCACTCGCCCCGACAAG
>FTCZ01002402.1_pt1 | contig 13731 bp, 15 predicted proteins | sample 1658871 | NCBI WGS metagenome assembly FTCZ01 (sample SAMEA3914864, study PRJEB12502) | metagenome | biome: forest; material: soil | place: USA | collected 2012-03-12 | depth 0.3 m
CCATCGCGGCGGACCGCCTTGCCCCCTGGAAGGCGGCCGTCGCCGGGGTTTCGCAGCAGTTCCGGCAGAGCTACCCGGACACCGCGGCGGCCTTCGACGGCCTGATGGGATCGGCCCGCTGAAGGATCGGCCGGGAGGCCGACGAAACGGCGGGCCTTGAAGCGTCCGTCGCGGTTGCGGCGGTCGATCCCGCATCCGTCCGACGGAATCCTTCTGGAAAACATGGTCATGTCAACGCTCCCGTGCAGAAGTGGGGGCGTTTTTTTGTTGGAAATGGTTTTCGATTCCGAAGATTCGTGTTTGCAGGTCTCATTCCCGTCTTCGCCCGGTCATGTGATGCAAACGGATCCGGTGTTCGCCCTATTGAACTGTTGCCGGAATAGTGGATTCGTTTGTTGACCTGCCAAATTATTACCAATATTTTTCTCAAATCGTTCGGCGCGATCGGAACGGGTTTATTTGCCGAAGCCTGACGTTCGTTCCACCATGCCGGCATTAGTCTTTCCGCCATCGATTCTTCGGTGCTGCGTGCCAAGGCGTGCCTGACCCGGCTTGGTGATGCCTGCGCGGCGGTGGTCCTGCCGCGCCGCGCTGCCGGACAACCATCATCAAACCTGCGTGCTTTCGGGGAGCCAAGCTTATGTCGAGGGGGCATATCGGAGCGGCGATCGCCGCCATGGGGATCGCCTTGTCTGGCCAGCCAGTGCTGGCCGAGAATATCGGCGACCTGCGCAGCCGGGTCGAGGAATTGTCGAGGAAATTGAAGAGCCTGGAGGAAGCCCAGGCGGCCGGCGCGGCGGCGGCGGCCAAGGCGGTGCCGGTCGCCGCCGCACCCAACACAAAATTCGTCGAGGCGGGAAGTTTCCCCGGCTCCTTCATGGTACCGGGAACCAACACGTCGATCCGCATCGGTGCCTTGGCGAAGCTGGACGTCCTCTACGACGTGGGGGCGGCCGGCGGGGATTCCGCCACGACGACCGCCGTGCCCGTCGCTGGCACCGTGGCCGCGAACCGCAAGGGGCAGACGCGCCTGCACGCGCGCCAATCCCAGATCCGTGTCGAGGCGCGCACGCCGACGGATGTCGGCGGCCTGCGTGCCTATATCGAGACGGATTTCTATGGTGCCGGCGGCGACCAATTGCTGACGAATTCCACCGGCTTGCGCATCCGCCACGCCTATCTGGAACTCGGGCCGGTTCTGGCCGGCCAGACCTGGACGAACTTCTTCGATCTTGCGGCCCATCCCGAGACGATCGATTTCGCCGGTCCGACCGGCACGACGCCGTTGCGCCAGGGACAGCTCCGCTACACCTACGGCAGTGGACCGCACAGCCTGGCGGTGGCGCTGGAGAATCCCGAAGGCGATTTCACCGCCCGCGACGGGACCAGCAATGTCAACGCGCTCGACAGTTGGCCGGATGCCACCGCCCGCTGGACCTACGGCGGAAGCTGGGGGCATGTCGCCCTGCGCGGCATGGCGCGGTCGATCAAGGTCGACGCGGGCCGTCCCGGTCAGCAGGCCAGCGATTTCGGTTATGGACTGGGTCTGTCCGGCAGCGCCGCCACCTTCGGCAGGGACAAGCTGCAATATCAGGTGAATGGTGGTCGTGGTATCGGCCGCTACATCCAGGATGCGGTCAATCTGGGCGCCGCCTACAACGGCGGGACCGACATCGGCGCGCAGTCGGCGCTGGGTGCCGTTCTGGCCTACCAGCATTGGTGGACCGACACGGTGCGCAGCACCGCGGTGCTCGGCCATATCATGATCGACAACGCGTCCAGCCTGCCACGCACGGTCACGAAAAGGATGACATCCGCCCACACCAACCTGCTGTGGTCGCCCATCCCGGCGGCAACCCTGGGGCTCGAATACATCTACGAACGGCGTGAGCTTGAAAGCGGTGCCGACGGACGACTCAACCGACTGCAACTCGGCATGGCTTACGCGTTTTAAGGGTTTCCACGCCTCCTCCCACTTGGCCCCGTTCCATGCGGGGCCGTTCTTTTTCTAGCGGCCTTGCCGATAGTTCGGTATTTTGAACTTCCTCCGAAAATACGAACAGGCCTGTTGACGGATTGTGCGTGGGGCGCTACTTTTTAAGAAAGAAGAGTAGACAAACTGTCGACGATAGAGAAATCAGATTTCTCCAATATTGTAAGAATAGTGATAGGTAATGCGTCTTTGAAAGGCGCGAATTCCATGGTCTGTCATGTGGGTATCGATAGAATTTCGTGGAATAGACTATAATGCGATATTTTCAATATATGTACATCACCCCGGTAGAACTATCGACCCTGCAAAGGTTCGATGCAATTGGCCTTACAGTCCAGGCATGGACCAGCAATGGCGGTGAATGGCATGGGACGCGGCACGACCTTGGCGCTCGATATCCTGGAACTGCTGGCGCGCTCCGACCGGCCCATGGCCCATGGTGAGGTCGCCCGTGTCCTGGGTGCGCCGAAAAGCAGCCTGACCGATCTGTTCGCCACCCTGCTGGAACGCGGCTTCCTGGAATTCGAGCCGGTCTCGCGGCGCTACAGTCCGGGGCCGGCGCTGGTTCCTCTCGCCCGGTCCTATCTGAACGGATCGGACATCGTGTCGTCCACCGTGCCGGCCCTGGAAGAACTGGTGCGCTGCACCGGGGAGACGGCTTTGACTGCCATCCGCTCCGGCGACCAACTGCTGGTCGTCGCGGCAAGGCAGGGGAGCAACCCGCTGTCGCTTACGCTGCGGGTCGGCGACTGCGCGCCCCTGCATGGAACGGCCAGCGGAAAGGTCTTTCTCGCCTGCATGACCGCGGAGGAGCGCGACGCACTGTTGAAGCGCGCGCCCCTGACGCCGGTCACGGATTACACCATCTGCGACCGGGCCGTATTGGAACGCGAACTGGTGGGCATCGCCCGCGGCGAGGTGGCCTATTCGCGGCAGGAATACATCCCGGACCTCATCGTGCTCGCCCGTCCCATCCTAAACCCCAACGGGCGTGCCGTCGCGGCGCTCAGCGTGGCGATCCCAGCCTTCCGCCACACCGAGGCGCGCGACCAGGACGCGCGGGAGATTCTGATCAACGCGGCCAACACCGTTACGCGCTCGCTCTGCGGGTCCGTGAAAATCCCTCAGCCAACATGACCGGAGCGGATCATGATCCATGAATTGCGTATCTATCAGATCAAGGTTGGAAAAATTGGCGAGTACATCAAGAATTTCGAGCAGGTCGCCATGCCGATCATTTCGAAATACAGCACGCTGGTCGGTTATTGGACGTCGGATCCTGGTAAATTGAATCACATCTACCACATGTGGTCCTTCGACAGCCTGGACCAGCGGGCGGAGCGCCGAGTCGCCCTGTGGAACGATCCGGACTGGCAGGAACAATATCTTCCTCTCGCCTTGCCGCTGATCGTCACGCAGGACAACGTGATCCTCAACCCGACCAGTTTCTCCCCGATCAAATAGACACCGTCCGCGGCTGGTCCTCGGACCATCGGCCGTCAAGCCATCGGCTGTCCAACCCCAGCCATCCGGCCACCGACGGTCCAACACCGAAAAACATGGGAGGCGCCAATGCTCAAGACGCTGGTGTCCGGATCGGTTCGGGCCGGATGCCTCGGACTGCTGCTGCTCGGTTCGGCCGCGCAGGCTGCGGATTATCCCAAAATGCGGTTGCGCTTGGCGCATTTCGCACCGGCCGGCTGGACCTCGTCGCAAGTCGATCAGTGGTTCGCGGACGAGGTCGCCAAGCGCAGCGACGGTGCCGTCAAGATCGAGATCCATTGGGCGGGCGAACTCGGCAACGCTCTGGAAATCGTCGATCAGGTGACGGGTGGCGGTGTTGCGCTGGGGGCGACGGCCGGATCCTATTATCCGACCCGGTTCCCGTTGTCGGGCATGACGAACGCCGTGTTCATGCTGTTCCGCGACGTCGCCGTGGCGATGGACACGCAGGCCGACCTGATCGCGAACGTGCCGGCGCTGACCCGCGAGTTCGAAAGCCAGAAGATCGTCCCGGTTCTCAATCACGGCCTGGCCCCCTACCGCCTGCAATGCACCAGGCCGGTGCGGACCATGGCCGATCTCAGCGGCATCCGCGTGCGGACTTTCGGCAACTATGCGCCGACCCTGGCCAAGTTCCTCGGCATGGTGCCGGTCAACCTCCAGCTCAACGACCTTTACGACAGCCTCAAGCGTGGCATCGTCGATTGCGTCATGCTGAACAACGAGGTCGGCGTCGCCTTGAAGCTGCACGAGGTCGCCCGGCATTGGAGCACCATCAATTTCGGTGCGCTCAGCGGTTACACGCTCTACGCCAGTTGGACCAACTGGACGGGCGCATGGCCGCGCGAGGTCGTCGATCTGTTCAAGACGGTCGCCGCCGAGGCGCGGACCAAGGAAATGGCCGACGTCGCCGCGGCCGAAGAGCGGGCGGCGGCGTGGGTCAGGACGGTTGGCGTCACCATCGATGAATTCGAAGACCAGGAAGCGATGGTGGCGGTCGCCCCGGATCTTCTGAAACAATGGGCGGAAACCGTCCTGTCCCAGGGTGCGAAGCCCGAGGATGTCCAGGCGATCGTTCAGCGCGTCCAGCGCAAGATGACCGACGCCAACAAATAGCGGCCACGGCGGCAGCCTCGACCATGGCCCCGGCAAGGGCTTCCGGCAAGGGTTTCGAGGCCGCCTGCCCCCGCGCTTGCCCCGCTTGGGGATCAGGAGTTTTTCCCGATGAATTCGCTCGACCTGTTCCGCCTGGAGTCCGTCTTCGGCTCCACGGGGCCGGATCGCCACGCGCGCATGGCACGTCTGGCCCCCGGTTTCGGTTCTCCGCTTTTGCCGGCCGCCCGTACCGTCTTCGATGCCGAACTCGGCCGTAGCGAACAGTTGATGATCGCCATGGCCCTCGCCGCAGCGGAGGGGGACGTGGCGGCCGCGGTCGCCTTCGCCGGCCGCGCCCTGGACGTTGGGGTGGACCCCCGCGATCTTCTCGCCGCCGTCCAGTCGGTGTCGGCCTTTTCCGGCGCGCCGCGCGCCGCGCGGTTGGCGGAGGCGCTGTCCGACGTCCTGCAGGATGGCCGGGAGCCGCTGGATTCCTTTCCCACGCGCATCGTGCGCCTGAGCGATCATGAAACCATGGCCGTCGACACCGGCGGCTCCGGGGCGCCAATCGTCCTGCTGCATTCGCTCGGCACCGACCGGATGATGTGGCGCTACGTGATCCGCGCGCTGGCCGGAACCCGGCGGGTCATCGCCTATGACATGCGCGGCTTCGGCCATGCCGCCGGCGCGCCGAAGCCTTTCAGCTTCCCGCAGATGGCCGCCGACGCCCGCGACCTGATCCGCGCGCTCGACCTCGGGCCGGTGCAGTTCGCCGGCCTGTCGGTCGGCGGCACGGTGGCCCTGCATGTCGGACTTCTGCAGCCGGAATGCGTGTCGTCCATTGCCGTGCTCTGCGCCACGGCGATCCGCCAGGACGCCTTCGAGATGCGCGCCCGCCTGGCCGAGGATCTGGGGCTGCAGGCGCAGTTGGTGCCGACCCTGACCCGCTGGTTCACGCCGGAGGCGCTAGCCGCCAACGGCTGGGGGGTCCGCTACGCCCGCAACTGCGTGCAGCGGGCCCATCTCGACGATTGGACGGCCTGCTGGCGCGCGCTGGCCACGGTGGATTGCTTCGATCGCCTGGGCGGCATCCGCGTGCCCGCCCGCTTCATTGCGGGCGCCGTCGATCCGTCGACGCCGCCGTCGGTGATGCAGGAGCATGCCGACCGCGTGCCCGGCGCCAGGCTCTTCGTCGTGCCCAACGGCCCGCACATGCTGAGCCTTGAGAAAGGGCCGGAACTGGCAAGCCTGCTGACCTGAACCGGGAGGAGACGATCGTGACCACCTTCGATTTCGATCGCGGGCTGGCGATGCGCCGCCGCGTCCTCGGCGACGCCTATGTCGACGGTGCCCTGGGCCGCGCCGACGCCTTCACCGCGCCGCTGCAGGACCTGGTGACGGCCTTTGCCTGGGGCACCGTGTGGACGCGCGACGACCTGCCGCCGGCCACCCGCAGCCTCCTCACGCTCGCCATGCTGACCGCCCTGAACCGGCCGCATGAATTGCGCGCCCATGCCCTGGGCGCCTTGCGCAACGGCTGCACCGTCGGCGATCTCCGGGCCGTCCTGCTGCACGCGGCGGTCTATTGCGGCTTTCCCGCAGCGGTCGACGCGTTCGCTGCCGTCGCCGCGGTGCTGCGGGAGGCGGGGATCGATACGGCCACGCCCATTGACACGGTCGTATCCGATGAAGAAAGGCCCTGATGCCATGCCCGGTCCTGCAGGGACTTCCACCGGACCGCTGATCGCGATTGACGGCGTGTCGGTCCGCTTTGGGGGCGTCATGGCGCTCAGCGAGGTCAGCTTCACCATCGAGCCGCAGCAGATCGTCGGGCTGATCGGCCCCAACGGGGCGGGCAAGACGACGCTGTTCAATTGCCTCAGCCGTCTGTACCAGCCGTCGTCCGGGGATATCCGGGTCCGCGGACGTTCCATCCTCGGCCTGCAGCCGCATCATATGATCGGGCAGGGCATCGGGCGGACCTTCCAGAATGTCGCGCTGTTTCCGTCGATGACGGTGCGCGACAACGTGATGGTCGGTCTGCACGACCGCCTGAAAGGCGGCCTCCTCGGCGAGGCCCTGCGCCTGCCGGCGGTGACGCGCACGCATCGCGCCGCGATGGCGGTGGTCGGCGAGCTTCTCGATCTGCTCGACCTCCAGGGGCTGGCGGACCGCCGTGTCGGTGGCCTGACCTTCGCCACCCGGAAACGGGTGGAGATGGCCCGGGCGCTTGCCGCGACGCCAGCGGTCCTGATGCTCGACGAGCCGGCCGGCGGCCTCAACCAGGCTGAGGTGACCGGGCTGGAAGCCTTGATCCGCCGCCTGCGCGACGAGCGGAAGATCGCCGTGCTGCTGGTCGAGCATCACCTGAACCTGGTCATGAACGTCTCGGACCGCGTCGTGGCGCTCGAGTTCGGCCGGAAGATCGCGGAGGGCCGCCCGGACGATGTGCGTGCGCATCCGCGGGTTCTCAGCGCCTATCTGGGGGGAGCGCACTGATATGGGCCGCCTGTTGGAGATCGCCGGGCTGAGCGCCTATTACGGATCGGCGCAGGTCCTGCACGATGTCGGGCTGTTCGTCGAGGACGGCGGCATCACGGCGCTTCTGGGCGCGAACGGCGCGGGGAAGACGACCCTGCTGCGGGCGATATCCCGTTTGGTCCGCACCACGGGAACCCTGAGCTTCGCCGGCCAGCCGCTGGCGCCGCTGGCGACCGAACAGGTGGCGCGCCTCGGCATCGCCCATGTGCCCGACGGGCGCGGCACCTTCGTCCGCATGACGGTGGAGGAGAATCTGCGCTTGGCCACCGTGGCGCTGCGCCGGCGGGTGGCGGCGGAGGATGCGATCGCCCAAGTCTACGGCCATTTCCCCCGGCTGGCGGAGCGGCGCCGGCAGCAGGCCGGCACCTTGTCGGGCGGCGAACAACAGATGCTGGCGATCGGCCGCGCCCTCGTGGGCGACCCGCGGCTGATCATCCTCGACGAGCCGTCCTTCGGGCTGGCACCGGCGATCGTGCTGGAGATCTTCGCGATCATGCGCACGATCAACCGCGACCGCGGCGTCGCCATTCTGCTGGTCGAACAGAACGCGGCGCTGGCGCTGGCGCTCGCCCGGCAGGCCTTCGTCCTGGAAACCGGATACCTGGTGATGCAGGGGCCGGCCAGCGCCATCGCCAACGACGATTCCATTCGCAAATCCTACCTCGGCTGCTGAGGTTGCCATGCAATTCTTCGTCGAACAGTTGATCGATGGCATCGCGGTCGGCGGCATCTACGCCAGCTTGGCCCTGGCCCTGGTGATGATCTTCAAATCGACCGGGCATGTGAATTTCGCCCAGGGCGAGATGGCGATGGTCTCCGTCTACATCGCGGCGAGCGCGCTCGACCATGGGGTGCCGTTCTGGCTCGCCTTCCCGTCGGCCATCGTCGCCTCCGCCGTCCTGGGGGCCGCGTTGGAGCGGCTGGTCGTGCGCCCCTTCGCCCGTCAGTCGGATCTGGTGGTCGTGACCGTACTGGTCGGCCTGTTCGTCGCGCTGAACGCGCTGGCCGGCTGGCTGTGGGGCTACACGGTGCGGAGCTTCCCGTCGCCCTTCCCGGACCGGACGCTGACGCTGTTCGCCGACGTGACGGTTCGTTTCCACACGCTGGGCTCCTTCGCGGCGACGCTGGCGGTGCTGGGCGTTCTCTTCGCCTTCTTCCGTTTCACCACCCTCGGCCTCGCCATGCGCGGGGCGGCGGAAAATCCGGCCTCGGCCCGGCTGCTGGGCATCGGCGTCAACCGCCTGCTGGGTCTCGGCTGGGCCTTCGCCGCGTCCGTCGGGGCGGTGGCCGGCCTGATGGTCGCGCCGTCGACCTTCCTTGATCCGCACATGATGGCCGGACCGCTGATCTTCTCCTTCGCCGGGGCCCTGCTGGGCGGGCTTTCCAGTCCGGCGGGCGCCGTGCTCGGTGGCTTCCTGGTCGGGGTGCTGGAGGTCGGGGTGGCCAGCTACGTTCCTCATGGCGGCGAGTTCCGCACGACCTTCGCCCTGACCGTCATCGTCGCCGTGCTGCTGCTGCGCCCGCAAGGGCTGCTTGGACTCAAAACCTTCTCAAGGGTGTGACATGCCCAGTTCCGTTTCCGAAGCGGTCAGGCCGGCCCGGTGCCCAGGGCCCGATCGCGGCTCTTGGCTGAAGGACGGCTCCGCCATGCCGATCGACCGCCTGTCCTTCGCCGCCGCCCTGGTCGTCCTTCTCGTGATCCCGATGGCGTTCAGCGGGTACGAGCTGTTTCTCGTCACCTCCATCCTGGTGATGACCATCGCGCTGACGGGTATGAATCTGCTGATCGGCTATGGCGGCCTGCTGTCGCTTGGCCATGGCGCCTTCTACGCGATCGGCGCTTATGCGGCGGTCATCGCCATCGGCCGGATCGGATTGCCGGTGATCGTGGCACCGCTGGCCGCCGGTTGCGTCTGCCTTGTCGTCGGGCTGGCCTTTTCCATCCCGGCCCTGCGGCTGGAGGGGATGCAACTGGCCCTGACGACCTTCGCCCTGGCGATCGTGGTTCCGCAGGTCCTGCGGTCCGACCTGTTCGCCGGCTGGACCGGCGGCGTCCAGGGGGTCTACATCGACAAGCCGGTGCCGCCGAACTGGCTGTCCGTCTCCGACGACCAATGGATTTATGCGATTGCGGCGCTGCATACCGTGATCCTGTGCGGTGCCGCCCTGCGCATCGCCCGGGGGCGGACGGGACGGGCCTTGATCGCGATGCGGGACAACCCGATCGCGGCCGGCGCCATGGCGGTGGACATCATGGACGTCAAGCGCCGGGTGTTCGGCGCCAGCGCCTTCTACACCGGCGTTGCCGGCGCGATCAGCGCCATCCTGCTGCAGTTCGTTGCCCCGGACAGCTTTCATTTCTTCCTGTCGATCTCGCTTTTTGTCGGGCTCGCCGTCGGCGGGCTGGCTTCGCCGCTCGGGCCGCTGCTCGGCGCCGCCTTCGTCGTGCTGGTGCCGAACTTCGCGGAGGAGGTGTCGCAGGCCGCCACCGGCGCGGTCTATGGCGCCGTGGTGATCCTGATGATGGCGGTCGAGCCGCGTGGCTTGGCAGGTCTTCTCGCCCGTTTCGCTCGCCGCTTTGTCCGCTGACCAGCCGGAAGCCCATCGCGCCTTTCAAGCGGATGCAAATTCGGCAAATGCCAATCCGGGAGAACGCCTATGAAGTCCACGCATCGTTGGGCCGTCGCCGCGGCCGTCCTTTCCGTGACCGGCCTCGTCGCCGGTTCGCCCGCCGTCCGGGCGGCCGGAACTTATGATCCGGGCGCGAGCGATCAGGAGATCGTGCTGGGGAACATCGTCCCCTATTCCGGTCCGCTGTCGGCGGCCGGCGCCATCGGCACCTGCCATCAGGCCTATTTCGCGATGGTGAACGACCAGGGTGGCATCAACGGCCGCAAGGTCCGGGTCGTTTCGGTCGACGACGGCTACAACCCGGCGCGCACGCTGGAACAGGCGCGCCGCCTCGTCGAGCGCGACCACGTGCTGTTGATCTACGGCACCTTCGGTACGGCGACCAATTCCGCCATTCAGGAGTATCTGAACCGGCAGAAGGTCCCGCAGATGCTGATCACCACCGGCGCTAGTAAATGGAACGACCCTGAGAAGTTCCCCTGGACCATCGGTTTTCTGCCCAGCTACAGGGCGGAGGCCGAGATCTACGCCAAATACATCCTCGACAGCGTGAAGGAGCCGAAGATCGCGATCCTCTATCTGAACGACGGCTACGGCAAGGATTACCGCGACGGGCTGCGCGCCGCCTTGGGCGCGGACGCCGGCCGGATCATCGTGGCGGAGCAGAGCTATGAGGTCACCGACGCCACTGTCGATCAGCAGATGACCCAATTGAAGAACTCCGGCGCCAACGTGTTCTTCAACGCGACCGCCGCCAAACACGCCGCGCAGGCGGTCAAGCGCGTGAACGAGATCGGCTGGAAGCCGCTCCACGTCCTGGTGAATCCGGCCAGCGCCCTGGGCACGGTCATCCGCCCGGCGGGCATCGAAGCCTCGCAGGGCATCGTCTCCGCCCAATTCATGAAGGATCCGACCAGCCCGGATTTCCAGGACCATCCGGACGTGAAGGCATGGCAGGCCTGGAAGGCGAAATACAACCCGAACGCCAACGACGGCGACTGGTGGAATTGGCAATGCTATGCCACGTCCTACACGCTGGCCCATGTCCTGAAGCAGGCCGGCGACGATCTGCGGCGGCAGACGGTTATGAAGATCGTCGCGAACCTGCAGGGGCTGGAGGTCCCGATGCTGCTGAACGGCGTCAAAGTCAGCACCTCGGCCAAGGATTTCGCGCCGCTCAAGCAGATGCAACTGATGCGTCTGGCGGGGGAGCGCTGGGAACTGTTCGGTGGCGTCGTGTCGGCGGGACCGGCGGCCGGGCAGTGAGGGGGGAAGGGGAAGTGTGCGGTTTTGCGGGTTGACCTCACGTTGGGTCGCCGTAACCCTCGGCGGTGAAACGCCCCACGTCGAGGCCCGGCGCTATGCGCCAGTGATCGCCCAGCTCGTCCATTCCACGGGGCTGGCTTCCCGGACGGCTTCCGGGAATGAGAGCGACGCAGTCCGCTTCATCGACCGGTCCGGCCAGGGCTTCGGCGCGGCGTCGCATCTCGGCCGCGAAGCGGAGCAGCGCCGCGGTGTCCGCCGCTTCCAGATAGGCCGCGACGGCTTCCGCCAGATAGCCGAGGCGTCTGGCCTCGGCGGCGTCCCGGGGCGCTGTTCCGGGCAGTTGCCCCTGAAACATCGCAGCCGCGGTCTCGAACACCGCGGCTTCCGCGTCCCGCCAGTTGCTCCGTGCCACTGCCATCGTCGTCATCCCTGTTCGCGCATGGCCACGGCGGCCCGGATCACATCCAGGGCATCGGCGAGGTTGTGCATGACCATTGTGGTGTCACCGACATAGAAGTCCAGCGCTTCCAGGCAACGGGCCTTGACGGCATCGGCGTCGAGCCGTCCCGCCAGCGCAAGCTCGCGGATGTCGTCGGCATCGTTCCCGGCGAACCGTCCGACCTTGGAGACCGCCAGGTCCGTGGGCGTGATGACCTGCAGGGCGAACCGCCCGACGGTGCCGAGGGGAATGGCATCCTTTTCCCAGTCGGGATGCAGCAAGGCGATCACCGCGGTGAAGTTGTTGTCGAACCGCACGGTGCGGTGGATTCCGTCGTCGTCGTAGCGGACCGACAGCGACTGCGGCATCAGAATCCGGTGCGAGAAGGTCGCATCCACGTCCTTGGAAACGCGCCAGCCCGTGTGGATATGCACGGCGGCACCGCCCAGCAGGTAGGCCGTCACCGTTCCCCTGAAATTTTCCGGAATGGTGCCGTCGATGCGGCGCAGGATCTCCAGCACGGCGTCCATATAGGGCGTATCCGGCAGATCGACGTGAAGCATGGCGGTTCTTCTCCAATCCCCGCTGCCGGCGCAGCCCCCCGGTTCAGGGAAGCATCAGAAGCATCGTAACGCAATCGACGAACCGGTTGGCGACCGTGATGGCGGTTTCGACCCGTTCCAAGGGGATGATCGAGCTTGGTCCGGCTTCGTAATCGGCCACGGCCTTCAGATTGTAGGCTTGGGACAGGAAGCGCCGCAGTTCGGGATCAACGCGCGGATCCCCCTTCGTCAGCAGATTGAACTGGCTGTTGACGCCTTCGTGCGTCTTGGCGGTCTTGCCGGTGCGTTCGGAGATCAAAGCCTGCGCGGCATGGAAGCCGGCAAGATAGGCCGCGCGCCCGGCCTCGTCGTTGTAGCGCATGACATCGAGCAACCCGCGTGCTTTGGTCAGGTATGTGCGCGCCTTGCCGAGATGCTCGCCGGATTCCGGTGTCACAAGTCGACGCCTTCGCGACGGATTTCCCGCATCAACGATGTCCGGTCCTGGTGGGACCCTGCCTGGTAGGGCATGGCGCGGATAACCGCCCCGGTGTCGTCGATGATGTCCGTTTCAATGACGGCCAGACGGTCGAACTCGGCCCATCGGTCTTCCATGTCTCTCAGGAAGACGGCGACGTCATAATCCGAATCCGGCCGTGCGTCGCCCCGTGCCCGTGAGCCGAACAGCACCACGCGTTCGATCCGATCGCCATAGGCCTGGCTGAGGGCGGTGCGGAATCGCGTCAGAACGGGATCGTCGACGACGGCCATCTTCCTGTTCTCTACGGTCCCGGCGGAGCCATGACCCCGCCGAGCGTCGCGGTGATGTTGCCGGTTTGCCAACCCGCAGTGTAGAATATTGTTATCATGAATCTTGCAGAAGCGGAAGCATCAATGAGAGCCTGTATGACTTATTATTGCGAGAAAGTCTTGGAATCCCATCTTCTGGCATCGTCATTCCCGTTTTCACGGGAATGACGGTCGTAATGGGAAGTCGTTGGCCTTTGGTATAAGTCATTCATAGTCAAACAAGCTCTGAAAACCGCGAAGGCATCGGCCGGCGAGCACCAACTTCTCTGTATTTGCCCGGATCACCGCCGCCATGGCGTCGTCCATCGCCGGACGTTCAACAGGCTGATCAACGCCCTCGCCACATAGGTCAGCGCGCAGGCCCGCAGGATCCGGCGGGCGGCGCGGAGGTCGGCCTCGCCCAGATGGCCGAGCCGCTCCAGTGCCGGGAGCGCCCGGCGGAAACTGGCGTCGAATTCGACGGGAAGCGTCGCCAAGTGCACGATCAGGGTCGCCAGCCAGCCGACGAAGCCCAGCCCCATGGCCGCCAGCATCAGCGCCGGCGCCTTCAGGATGCCGGCGGCGAGCGCGATCGCCAGGGTGCCCCAGCGGCCGATCCCGTCGAGCCGGACGGCGGCGGCGGCCAGCCGGGTGCGGGTGCGCAGCGGCCGCCACCCCTCGGCGTCCTGGACGGCATGGGCGCATTCATGGGCGGCGACGGCGACCGCCGCCAGCGAGCGGCCCTGCCCATGTTCCGGGCGAAGCCGGACGGCTTTCACCTGCGGGTCGTAATGATCACCCTGGTCGGTAACCTGGACGGGGACGTCCTGCAGGCCGGCGGCGTCCAGCAGGTGGCGGGCCAACTCGCCGCCGGTTCCCGGCAGGTCGGGACGGTCGTCGCCATGCCGCCGGAGCAGCCGGGCCGCCCAGCC